>Ga0209108_10000995_pt1 | contig 16280 bp, 14 predicted proteins | sample Rifsed10ft1_FD_184003 | JGI IMG/M metagenome (GOLD analysis project Ga0209108, IMG submission 184003) | Soil microbial communities from Rifle, Colorado, USA - sediment 10ft 1 (version 2) | ecosystem: Environmental > Terrestrial > Deep subsurface > Rock core/Sediment | place: Rifle, Colorado...
GCGCAGCCGCCGCGCCCGCAGGACCCGAGGCGGCCGTGGGAGCCGCTATGGACGGTGAAGGTGCGCTTCAAGTCCACCGCCTCCACGCTCCTTGGCGATGCAGCCGGCGGCGCGCGCCGTCCCGCGCGCACTCAATCCCCGAGCGAAGCGGGTGGAGAACAGAGCGCCGAGCCGGCGCAAAAACCCGCCGCCGGGCCCGACCCGGTGCAGGATGGCGTGAACATCCTGCGCGGCATCTTCGGCCGGTAACTGCTGCCGCCAAGCCGCCTTACATGTAGCCAGATGCGAGCCGACTTCGCGCAACGGATCGACGCCGGGTGCGCGGTCGTAACCCCGAACCGCAGGCTCGCGGCACACCTCAAGCACCAGCACGATGAGCGGCAGGCCGCGGCCGGCAAGTCGGCCTGGCCGACCGCGGATATCCTGCCGTTGTCCGCATTCGTCGAGCGTGCTTATGAGGACGCGTGCTATTCGCAAAGCGCAACCGAGCTTCCGGTTTTGCTTACCCCTGCCCAGGACCAGGCGCTCTGGGAAGGCATCATCCGCGATTCGGAAGCGGGCCGGGCATTGCTTGCGATTCCGGAGACGGCCGCGCTCGCGCGCGAGGCGTGGCGCCTCGCACACGCCTGGCGTCTCATGCCGCGGCTCGGGCGCGTTCCTCTCAATGACGACGGCAGGGCGTTTCACCAATGGGCGCAGCGTTACGAGAACCTCAGCCGGCGCGAGCGGCACACCGATGGCGCACGTCTTGCTGACGTGACTGCATCGTTGCTGCCACGGCCGGAGATCCGCAAGCCGAAATCCCTGGTCCATTACGGCTTCGACCGGGTCATGCCGCAGCAGGCCGCGTTCTTCGAGGCGCTGGCGGCTGTCGGGTGCGAAGTGACGGGCGCCGGCCCCGCGCCGCGCAGCAGCGAGTGCCTGCGCGTGGTCTGCGCAGACAGCGGGGACGAGATACGCCGCGCTGCGGCATGGGCGCGCGCGCGCCTCGAGGCGAGTGATGCGGCGCGCATCGGCATCATCGTGCCCGATTTGGCCGAGCACCGCGCGACGGTTCAGAGAATCTTCAGTTCCGTCATGGAACCGGATTACGCGCTGCCGGGCAGCCGGCACCTGGCGTTTCCCTTTAATATTTCTCTCGGCGAGACGCTGTTTTCGTATCCGCTCGTCGACGCCGCATTCCTGGTCCTCGAACTGGCGGGACGGGAGATCGACTTCAAACGCGCCAGCCGGCTGATCCGCTCCCCTTTTCTCGCCGGCGCGGATTCCGAGCTCGCGCTGCGCGCGCGATTTGACGCATGGTTGAGAAAGCGCGCCGAACCGGTCACCACGCTGGACCGCCTGCTGGTGTTGATCGCGCATCAGGATACGGGCTGTCCGGTTCTCGCTCAGCGCCTGGCGGCGCTCGCCGAGTTCCGCAAGGCTCGCCTGTTTGGCGGGCAGCCGCCCTCCGCGTGGGCGCGAGCGATCTCGGATGCGCTCGCGCTCGTAGGGTTCGCCGGGGAGCGCAGCCTCGATTCGGCTGAATACCAGACGCTGGCGAAATGGCACGAGGTCCTCGCCGATTTTGCCGCGCTCGACCGCGTCTTGCCACGCGCCGGCTACGGCGACGCGGTGTCGCGCCTGCGGCGGATGGCGGCGGATGTGCTGTTCCAGCCGGAGACGCCCGACGTGCCGATCCAGATCCTTGGCGAGCTCGAAGCGACCGGCATGCAGTTTGATCACCTGTGGGTCATGGGCCTGTCGGACGAAACCTGGCCGCGCGGGCCGCGCCCGAATCCATTTCTGCCGATCGAATTGCAACGCGCGGCGGGAATGCCGCAAGGATCGGCTGCCGGGTCGCTCGAGCTCGCGCGCCGGCTGACGGGCGAGTGGCTGTGCAGCGCTGGCGAAGTCGTGTTGAGCTACCCGCAGCGCGAGGACGACCGCGATTTCAAGCCGAGCCCGCTCATCGTCGCCGTGCCGGAGCAGGGATTGTCCCTGCCGGTCTACGCGAGCTATCGCGACGCGGTCCATGCCCTGCGCAGGATCGAGCGCGGCGAGGATGACAGGGCACCGCCGCTCGCCGAGCCGGCCGCCGTGGGTGGCGGCACCGCGGTCATCCGGGATCATGCGGCGTGCCCATTTCGCGCATTCGCGCGCCACCGGCTGGGGGCCGAAGGCCTGGAGGAGCCGCACGCCGGTCTTGACGCGATGGAGCGCGGCACGCTGGTGCACCGCGTACTGGCGCAGGCGTGGGCGCACCTCAGGACGCGCAGCGCGCTCGATGGAATCGGGGAGGCTGATCTCGACACGCTGCTCCGGCAGGCGGCGGAAGACGCGGTTGCACGGATCCGGCGCGAACGGCCAACCGTGCTGTCGGGCCGCTTCGCTGAAATCGAGAAACGGCGTCTCGCGCGGCTCACGCGCGCATGGCTCGAAGTCGAGAAGACGCGCGGCGGTTTTACGGTCCTCGCCACCGAGGACAAGCGCCGCATCGAGATCGGCGGGCTTGCCTTGAACGCGCGTCTCGACCGCGTCGACCAGACCGACGACGGGCGCCGTATCGTGATCGACTACAAGACCGGCAAGGCATCGCCGGGCACCATGCTCGGCGAGCGCCCGGACGAACCGCAGCTGCCGCTCTATCTGGTGAGCGGCGAGCCGGACGCCGCCGCGGTGACGTTCGCCCAAGTGAGGACGGGCGAGATGCGCTTTGCCGCGCTCGCACGCGATGGCGATCTGCTGCCGGATACCAAGGCGCTCTCGGAATCTCGCTACCGTGGCCGCCACGGCTCCTGGCGGGAAGTGGTTGGAGCCTGGCGCTCAGACCTCGCGCGCATAGCCGCCGGTTTTGTGGCGGGAGACGCCAGCGTCGATCCAAAGCAGTACCCGGATACTTGCCGCTACTGCGATGTGAAACCATTCTGCCGCATCTACGAGCGGATCGAGAACGCGCTCGACGAGGACGCGGCATGAGCGCCGGCGGCGTTCCCGATCTTGCCGCGCGCCGCCGCGCGCTCGACCCCGCGCGCTCGTTCATCGTGCAGGCGCCCGCGGGATCGGGCAAGACCGAGCTCCTGATCCAGCGTTACCTCCTGTTGCTGGCGCGTGTCGATCATCCCGAGGAAATCGTCGCCATCACCTTCACCCGCAAGGCCGCCGGCGAGATGCGCGAGCGCGTCCTGGGCGCGCTCGAAGACGCGCGCGCTGGCAAGGCCCCCGCGAGCGAGCACGAGCGGGCGACGCTCGAACTCGCCTCCGCCGCTCTCGCGCGCGACACCGGGGCCGGGTGGGGCCTTGCCGAGAACCCGGCGCGCCTGCGCATTCAGACCATCGACTCGCTGTGCTCGGGTCTCACGCGCCAGATGCCGATGCTGTCCCGTTTCGGCGCGCAGCCGGAGAGCATCGAGGACGCGGCCGAACTGTATCTCGAGGCAGCGCGCGCGACCATCGGGCTGGTCGAAAGCGACGCGGCGGTCGCGCGGGACGTCGAGCGCTTGCTCACGCACCTCGACAACGATGTCGCACGCATCGGGACGCTGCTCGCCGACATGTTGAGCCGCCGCGATCACTGGCTGCGCCACGTGCATGGCAGGGAGCGCGCGGAGCTGGAGGCCGCCCTGCAAGACGTGAGACGCAACGCGGTCGAGCGCATGCGCGCGCTGCTTCCGCCGGAGGTGGAGGCGGAGTGGACGGCAATAGCCGGCTACGCTCTTCGCAACCTCGGGCGCGGGGCATTCGGGGACAGCGTTGAAGACTGGGGTGAGCTTGCCCGCCTGTTCCTGACCGAAATGGATCAGTGGCGGCGGAGCCTCACGAAAAATCAGGGGTTTCCCGCGGGCAAGCCGGCGCAGCTCTGGAAGGAGCGCGCGCTGGCACTGTTTGCCGGACTGGAAGAGCGCGATGGGTTCCGTGCCGCGCTCGCCGATATGCGGCGGCTTCCCCCGGAAAGGTACAGTGAAGATCAGTGGGAGGTGCTGGGCGCCATCATGCGGCTGCTGCCCTACGCGACCGCGCAGTTGAAACTCATGTTCCAGGGGCGCGGCTGCGTCGATTTCACCGAGGTCGCCCAGGGCGCATTGCGGGCGCTCGGCGGGGTGGAGGGACCCAGCGACCTCGCGCTCGCGCTCGATTACCGCATCCGTCATCTGCTGGTGGACGAATTCCAGGACACCTCGATCAGCCAGTACGAATTGGTCGCGCGGCTCACCGCCGGCTGGGAGCCTGGCGACGGGCGCACGGTGTTCGCGGTCGGCGACCCGATGCAGTCGATCTATCGCTTCCGCGAGGCCGAAGTCGGGCTCTTCCTGCGCGCGCGCGCGGCAGGCATCGCGGGCATCGAGCTTCATGCCATCGGCCTGGCGGCCAATTTCCGCTCGCAGGCCGGCATCGTCGAGTGGGTCAACGCGACGTTCGCGCGGGTGATGCCGGAGCGGGAGGACATCGCCACCGGCTCGGTGCCGTACACGGCGTCGGTCGCGACGCGCGCGGCGCTGCCGGGTACTGCGATCAGGGTGCACCCGTTCTTCAACGGGGATCGCACGGGAGAGGCCGCAAGAGTGGTCGAGATCGTCGCTCAGGCGCGGCGCGAGGACGCGGAAGCGGGAATCGCGATCCTGGTGCGCAACCGCGGCCATCTGCGCGAGATCGTGCCGCAGATCAAGGACGCCGGGCTGCGCTTTCGCGCGATCGAGATCGAGGAGCTGGGCCACCGCCCGGTAGTACAGGATCTGCTGGCGCTGGCGCGCGCGCTTTCGCATCCGGCCGACCGGCTCGCATGGCTCGCGCTGCTGCGCGCGCCGTGGTGCGGATTGACGCTTGCCGATCTCAGCGAGCTTGCTGGCGCCGATGCGAAGCGCACGGTGTGGGAACTGATGAATGACGGCGCGCGCGTCGCGGCGCTGTCCGCCGATGGCCGCGCGCGGCTGCAGCGGGTGTGCGCCGTCTTGCGGGCATGCCTCGATCATCGCTGCCGCGGCTCGCTGCGCAGCCGCACCGCCGGGGCTTGGTTCGCGCTCTCCGGGCCGGCGTGCGTCGAGGATACGACCGACCTCGAGGACGCCGAGATCTACTTCGACTATCTCGAGTCACACGAGGAGGCGGGCGAAATTGCCGATCCGGCGGCATTCGAGGAAGGGCTCGCCGAGCTCTACGCGCTGCCGGACCTGCAGGCAGACGAGCGGCTCCAGATCATGACCATCCACAAGGCGAAAGGCCTCGAGTTCGACACGGTGATCGTGCCCGGCCTGGGCCGTGCGCCGCGCGGCGACGACAGCAGGCTGTTCCTGTGGATGGAGCAGCCGCGCCGGGGCGGCGACGGCACCACCGATCTGCTGCTCGCGCCGATCCAGGAGACCGGTGCCGACGGCGATCCGATTTACCGCTGGCTGCAAAAGATCGAGGCCGAAAAGCAGCGCCTCGAAAGCGGCCGCCTGCTCTACGTGGCCGCTACGCGCGCACGGCAGCGCCTGCACCTGCTCGGCGACGCGCACCTGGCGACCGATGACGATGGCGTGCCCGCGCTGAAGCCGCCGGGGGCGAGAACGCTGCTCGGTGAACTCTGGCCCATGGTCGAGCCCGTGTTCGCCGAAGCGGCGGGGCGATGGTTCGAATCTTCGCCCGCCCTCGTGGAAGCAGGCGCGGCAGGGAAGGAGATCGATCAATCCTTGCGCCGCATCGCTACCGGGTGGCAGCCGCCTTCGCCTCCGCCCCGCGTCGGATGGGCGCCGCCCCCGGATGGCGCGCGCGCGAGAGAGGAGATCGAGTTCTCGTGGGTGGGCGAGACTGCGCGGCACTTCGGCAGCGTCGTGCATCGCTGGCTGCAGCGTATCGCGGCAGACGGGCTCGAAGCGTGGGACGCCGGGCGGGTTGGCGCGCTGGGGAAAATTTTCCGGGATCAACTCATGGCATGCGGCGTGTCAGCCGAGGTCATGGACGACGCCACCGGGCGGGTGGCGATCGCACTGCAGCAGACGCTGGACGATCCGCGCGGTCGCTGGGTGCTCGGCGCCCGGGAGAACGCCCGCTCCGAACTGAAGCTCACCGGGATGATCGGCGGCGAGCTCGCGAGCGTCGCGATGGACCGCACTTTCACCGACGAGACCGGCACGCGCTGGATCGTGGATTACAAGACGGGCGGGCACGAGGGCGGAAACATCGAGGCTTTTCTCGACCGCGAACTGGAGCGTTACCGGCCCCAGCTCGAGCGCTATGCCACGCTCATGAGCCGAATCGACGGCCGCCCGATCCGGCTCGGGCTGTATTTTCCGGTGCTCCGCGGCTGGCGCGAGTGGAGTCCAGCGGCGGAAGGATCAAGGTAGCATCGCCTCGATCAGCAGCGCGACTTTTCGGGCGAATCCGTGTATGATGCGCGACTCAAACCCATTCGCTCTCCCGGCCAGCCTGTTTCCCCCTGGCTCCAGCACGAGGCGGGCCTACCCAACCATGAACCAGCAAGCCGCTGTCAGGAGCCAGGATGAATATTTTTGTGGGTAATCTCTCACCCGAGGTGACCGAGGCGCAACTTGCGGAGCTGTTCAAGACTTACGGCGAGGTTAAATCGGTGCAACTCATGCGCGAGCTTTTCACCGGCGTGCCGCGGGGCTTCGGCTTTGTCGAGATGCCGGGCAAGGCGCACTCGCTGGCGGCGATCAACGGACTCAACGGCAAGGATCTGGTGGGACGCCCGTTGAAAGTGAACGAAGCGCGGCCGCGGCCCGAGCGTGGCCGCCACCGGCGCTAGCCGGACGGGCGCGCGCGGAAAAAGAGGGTGTCTTCGTGAGGTGCCAATTCTGCGGCAAGATCTTCGTCGTGAGCACGGCGGGCAAGGGGAATGAGTTCATACGCCGTTGTCCTCATTGCCGGGGCTCGCACAAGTTCACCAGTGCCGGCCATCATGGTTCCGGTGCCATCAACTACCGGGTAACCAAGCTTGCGCACCCACCGGGGAACCGGTGACGGGTGCGTCCGCGTCCCGGTTTCGATCTGATTCTCAAGAGGAGATGTTCATGCCAAGTGGAACGGTGAAGTGGTTCAACAAGACCAAAGGCTTCGGTTTCATTCAACCGGATGACGGCTCAAAGGACGTGTTCGTGCATATTTCGGCGGTGGATCGCGCCGGTCTCGACACGCTCGCCGAAGGCCAGAAGATCCAGTATGAACTCGCGCGCGGCAGGGATGGCAAGACCTCGGCCGACAACCTGAAGACGCTCTGATCGCCGGCTTTTTCCGGGCGCGGGACTCTGTGCGAGGAGTCCGAGGCGTCCTGTGCCCGATGCCCCCTCAGGGGTAGTCACGGGTGATCGCGATCTTGCGCATCACCGCCTCGGGCGTGTGATGGTGGGTTGCTTCCGGCGTATCGATCCCCTGCAGGTGCGCTCCCAACTCGCGTCCATGAGCGACGACCCCCGCGCCGTAGCGGGCGCGCCCGGCCTGATAGTGCGCCAGCGCCACGGGCACGTCGTCATTCGCATCCCGCAGCACCTGCGCGAGGCACATCGCATCGCACGCCGCCTTGGTGGTGCCCATGCCGCAGTGGGGCCGCGCGACGAAAGCGGCATCACCGATCAGCGCGACGCGGTCAAACGCGATGCGCGGCGATTCGAGATCGAAAATCGCCTGGAAGAACGGCTGTCGGGTTTTGTTCACGACTTCCGCATACTGGGGCGATAGCAGGTCTGCCGCGGCACGCCGCATGTCCGACACGACTTCGGCGCGTATCAGCGGGGGCGGTATCGCCTTGTCGTGCACGCGGTCCCGGGCGTCGGTGCAAAGACGCGGCAACTCGCGTGCTTCGTCCGCCGCGCGGTACCACACGAAGTTGTAGCAGCGCTCGCCCGCGCGCGTGGAATGGGTGAATCCTGCGACGGGATATCCCGTCATGTGCTCGCGCGGCGGGAGGCAGAATCCGAGCTGTGGAATGAGATCGCGGTGCGTTGCCGCCGACAGCGCATTCTCGTCCACCAATCCGCGCCAGGCGACATAACCGGCGTAAACGGGCTGTGCCTCGGGCAGGAGGCACCCGCGCACCGCCGAGCGCAGACCGTCGGCGCCGATCAACAGATCGCCGCGCGCGGAGTCGTCGTTCGCGAAATGAGCGGCGATGCCGCCGGCCGTGTGCGACACGCGCTCGAGCGCATACCCCAGGTGATAGCGTTCCGCGGGAAATGCCGCCTTGAGCGGCACGTAAAGCCGTCCCCAGGTGCTGACCACCTGCGGGAGCGAGAGCCTGCCGATCAACGCGCCGTTGCGATCGATGACGATCCGGCCTTCGATCGCGACGCCGATCGTTTCGTCGACGGGAATTCCGACCGCCCGGATGACATCGAACAACCCGGGGTGCGTGATGATCCCCGCTCCGCGTCCTTCGAGTTTCTCGGCGGATTGCTCGAACACCTCCACGTCCCAGCCCTGTCGCAGCAGGAGATTGGCCGCGCACAGGCCGGCGAGCGAGCCGCCGATCACCAGGGCGCGGGGCCGGCGCGACGGGGGCGGCATGAAGCGTGGGAATGCGCCGCGGCCGTTACGCTGCCTGCTGCGCTTCGGCGGCGGGGTAATTGAGCTCGATGGTCACGCGGCTCGGGTCCTCGAAAAACACCTGGTGCAGGCCGAGCGAGGGGACCGTGCGCTCGCGATACTCGATACTGTGGCGCTTCAGCCGTGTCCGCATGTCAGCGAGGCCGGTGGCGGCGAACGCCATGTGATCGACCGTGCCGGTTCCATCCAGCGCACCAAGTTCGCGGTCGCCGAGGTAGTCCTTGAGTCCCTGCGGGTTGTTGAGATCGACCCCGACGATGTGCACGACGCCGCACGACGCGGGGTACGGTGCGCCGTTATACAGCCACAAACCGGGGAAGTTGAACGGCGGGCGAAAGCCCACCTCGAAGCCCATCACTTCGGTGTAGAACCGGCGCGAGGCCTCGACGTCGAGCGTGCGGATGGAATAATGGTCGAGTTTGCCGATGGGCATGCTTCCTCCGGAACGATAAATGAATTTTAGCACTGCGCTCCAGCGTGCGAGAGGCGCGCACCGGGCGCCGCTCTCAGCCGATTGCACGTTGCCCGCCGCCGGTATAGCCTGTACAAAATTGCACCGCGGAAGCAAAGGGGGACGGATCATGAAGCGATGGATTTTCGCAGCACTCTGTTGCGGTACCGGAGCGGGGTCGATGTTGACCGGCATGGCCGCATACGCGCAAAACTACCCGGTGAAGCCGGTTCGCATCGTTGCCGCGACGGCGGGCACGACCGGAGACCTGCTTGCGCGCTACCTCGCGCAACAGCTCAACGCACGCTGGGGCGTGCAGGTCATTGTGGACAACCGCTCGGGCGCCGGGGCTACGATCGCAGCGGATGTCGCCGCCAAAGCGGCGCCCGACGGCTACACGCTGCATATCGGACAGCTCGCCTCGTTCGCGGCTGCCGTGACCCTCTACCGGAAACTGCCCTACGATCCGGTCCGGGACTTTGCGCCGATCACGCGCTTCGCAGACGTGCCGCTAATAATCATCGCGCATCCGTCGCTGCCGGTGACGAGCCTGCGCGAGTTCATCGACTACGCGAAGAAACGCCCGGGCGCGATCAGTTATTCCTCCGCCAGCATCGGCACGGGAAGTCATCTGACGATGGAGCTGCTCACCCATGTCGCGGGCATCAAACTTCTGCATATCCCGTACCGGGGCTCCGGCGCGGCGACCACTGCGCTCATAAGCGGTGAGGTGCCCGTATCGGCGATCGTAGTGCCCAATGCCCTGCCGCAGGTGAAGGCCGGAAAGGCAAGGGCGTACGCGATCACGAGCAGGAAACGCTTTTCCGGAGCACCTGAGATTCCGACGGCGGACGAAGCGGGACTGCGCGGTTTCGAATCGACGGCATGGTTCGGAATGTTTGCTCCCGCACGCACTCCCAGGGAACTGCTTGATAGACTCAACCGTGACTTGGTGGAGATTCTGCGCACGCCCGCCACCGACGCCTGGTTGCTAGCGCAAGGCGCAGTGCCTTCGCCCGGCACGCCTGAAGAGTTGGCCGCGTTCGTCAGGAGCGAGACCGTGAAGTGGAAGAAGGTGATCGAACTGACAGGCGCCAAGGCCGACTAGCGGATTGCCGAGAAGCGCCGGCGCATGGCCAGTCACCGTCATTCCGGACGCGCACGCCCCGCCATGTTGCGAATTCCGGACCTGTAGGACTTGATCGATTCCTTCTTCGGTCGGGCGTTTGGGCATCTCTGCATATCGCAGATTGCCGGCGTAGCCAGGCGGGCAAGCTGCGATCTTACATCATGATGCGCCCACCGTTCACGTCCAGCGCGACGCCGTTGATGTAGGACGCTGCGTCGGAGGCGAGGAACAGCATCGCCTGGGCGTGGTCCTCGGGGGTGGCAAGGCGCTTCAGCGGAACCTGCGAGGCGATTCTTTCGATCTCCGCTTCGGTGCGCAGCGCCACCACGCGCGCCGTCAGCGTCGTGATCGGCGCGATGGCATTCGAGGTGATGTTGAACTGGCCGAGCTGGAAGGCGAGGAAGCGCGTGAACTGGATGACGCCCGCCTTGGAAGCGCTGTAGGCGGGAGAGGTGGTCGAGGAGATGGTGCGGCCCGAGATCGAGGCCACGTTGATGATCCGCCCCGCCTTCGATCGCTTGAGGTGCGGAATCGCCGCGCGGCACACGAGAAACACACTGCGGAGATTCAGCGCGACGGTGCGGTCCCACTCTTCGACCGAAATATCTTCGACGGTGGCGAGCCGTCCGTAGCCGCCGGCGGAGTTGATGAGCACGTCCATTCCGCCGAACGCCGACGCGATGCTTGCGACGGCCGCGGCGACCGACTGCTCGTCGGTCACGTCGGTGCGCACGGTGATCGCCGTGCCGCCGGCGGCGGCGATCTCGCTCTCGATCTTCTTCGCGCCCGCTTCGTCGATATCGATGAGGGCGACGCGCGCCTTCTGCTCGGCGAATGCCCGTGCGGTAACGGCGCCGATGCCGTGCGATGCGCCGGTGACGACGACGGCGCGGCCATTGAATTCTGGATAGATGGGCATGGACTTCCTTTCCGGTTGTGGCGCGGCACGCGCGCGCAAAGCGCCGAAGTTAGCGCAGCGCGGGTGACCGGTCAATTGCGTGCCGTCGAGTGCGGTTGGCGGGGATTGTATGCGCGCGCCGCTTCTGTCACCATTTCGGCGCAGCAGGCGGTGATCTCAAACGCAGATGCCGCGCCGCAAACGGGAGCAGACCATGGCGAATGACTGGAACGACATCCGATACCAGCTCGATAATTCCGAACACTTTGACGCCATCTGCAATTCGCCGTGGTACACCGACGCGGTCTACGAGAAGTTTTCGGCGCGGGAGTACGAACGCCGCTACGCCGCGGCGCGGGCCATCATGGAGCGCGACGGCTACGATGCGATCGTATTCACCGGCAGCCCCAACATCTACAGCCACGGTGCCGGCGTCACCTGGGCTTCGGGTCTCTTCGATCTGCGCGGCATGTGCCAGTACCTGGTGTTGCCCCGCGCGGGCGAGCCGACGCTGGTCTATCCCCACCCGGGTTGCCACATCGAGGCTGCGCGCAAGATGGTGTCAATCAAGGACGTGCGCGGGGGCGAACACGGCCACTACGGCAAGGTGGTCGCCGATCGCCTGATCGAACTCGGGCTGCAGAACGGCCGCATCGCGATTGCGGCGGCGGATCGCACCGGGCCGGAATTCATGGGCATGAACGCCTACAACGAGCTGCGCCGTTACCTGCCTCAGGCGATGTTCATGTTCCTGCCGCTGCTCCTGCACGAGCTTGCCCACCGCAAGAGTCCCGAGGAATTGCGCGCGATGCAGAAGGCGGGCGAACTCGCAATCAAGGCGCTCGAGGCGATCGCGGCGGCGGCGCGCCCCGGCGTGCGCGACTACCAGCTCGAGGCCGCGGCGACGTATGCCGTGATGAACGGCGGCGGACGCGTGCACCTGCTGATGCTGGCATCGACTTCGATGAGTGATCCACGGCTCATTTTTCCCAATCCCAATCCGTGCGCCCGGGTGCTCGCCGAGGGCGACATCATCCTGTGCGAGCTGGCAATGTCCTACATGGGGTATTCCGCGAAGATCGGGCATCCCATCAGCGTCGGCCCGCCGACGAAACCATACCGGGATTTTTTCAGGAACGTGCTGGTGGGCGGCTTCAGGGCGATCCGGGATACGTTGAAGCCGGGGACCACGTTGGAGGCGGTGCGCGAGGTCGCTGCGCGCGCGTTCCGCGAGCGCGGGGCGCAGTCGCGCCCGATCTGCATGCATGGGCTCGACCTCATCACCTCGGTACCGTTCATTTCGGTCGACGAGGTGAAGGGCCAGAACTACGACATGGTGATGCAGCCGGGCGCGACCTACAGCATCGAGATCACGCCGGTCAATCCCGACGGCACGTTCGGTATTTTCTTCGCGCGCTCGTTCGCGATCACCGAGACGGGAAGAATGGAACTGACGCCGTACCCGATCGACGACATCATCGTCGCGGGCGGGGCGAAGAGGGTGCCGCCCCCTGCCATTGCCGCCCGCCAGCCACCCGCGGCGAAGCCTGCAGCGAAACCCTCGACCGCGAGGAAGCCCGTTGGCAAGAAACCTGCCGCCAGGAAACCGGCGCGACGGCGTTGACGGACACGCGCATACCGGTGGCAAAGAAACCGCAGCCATAGCGGCGTGAACGGGTACGGTAGTATTGCCGCTGCACCGCACACAATCGAGGATAGGGCATGGAAAAGCCATTGGACGGCGCGGCGCTCCCCCGCGTGGTCGGCGAGCGCGTCATCGACAAACCGGAGCTGCCTTCGCAGGGAATCTCCACCGACAACGAGGTCTATACGGAAGTCGTCGTGGGCACGGGGCAGCTCAAGCGCGGCACGTTTCGCCACTTCGAGGTGTTCTGCGATGAGGCGGCGCATATCGGCGGCACCGACAAGTACCCCTCGCCGATGTCCTATATGGCGATGGGCACCGGATTCTGACTGCTCACCCAGGTTGCGCGGTACGCGCACATGATGAAGCTGACGGTGAGCAACGCCAGCGTGAGGGTCCGTTTTCGCAAGTTCCTCGGCGGCTCGGTGTTGAAGGGCACGGTGTATAACCGCTGGGATGGGGTGGACACCCATCTATCCATCGGAAGCGACGCCCCGCCTGAGAGGCTCGCACACCTGATACGCAACGCCAAGAACGGCTGCTTCGCCGAAGGCCTGATCGTGCAATCGGTTCCGCTCAACAGCACGGTCGAGGTGAACGGCAAGCCGTTTCGCATCGAGGGTGTTACCAAGGATTGACCAACCATCAACGTTGGAGGGGAACGACACATGCTCTGGGCGATTTCCTGCGTCGACAAACCGAACACCGCGGCAACCCGCGCTTCGAACCTGCAGCCGCACCGCGATTACCTGCAAAGCCAGAAAGGCATCCTGGTGCTCGCCGGGGCGACGCAGAACGACGACGGCACGGAGGCGATCGGCAGTCTCTTCATCGTCAATGTGGAAAGCCGGGCCGCGGCCAAGGCGTTCTCCGACGGCGATCCCTTCACCAAGGCCGGCGTGTTCGCCAATATCACGGTCACGCGCATGCGCAAGGGCCAGTGGAATCCCGCGGCGGCGGAGGGCGCATGACCGCTGCGCGCCGCGTAACCCGTATTTTTGCGGGAGCGGGACAGTGGGTGTCTGGCGGCACGCGCCACCCGGGCGGGCTGTTCCGCCGCGTTCCCGATGATGGGCAATGGGAGCCGCTCACCGCCGGCTTGCCGGAGAATGTCGAGGCGCGTGCGTTCGCCGTGCATCCGCGCGAGCACGATGTGTTGTACGTGGGAACGCAGGACGGTCCGTACCGCACGACCGATGGCGGCGCGCGGTGGGAGCAGCTTGGATTTCCCGATCGCGGCGCCGTGGTGTGGTCGCTCGCATTTCATCCCACGCGCCCGGAAGTCATGTATGCCGGCGTCGCGCCGATCGGCATCTATCGCAGCGAAGACGGCGGCGACACCTGGCGCCGGCTCCCCGGCGCCCGGTCGCCCGGCCACTGTGAAATGGGGTTTCCCGCGCGGGTGACGCGCATCGTCGCCGATCCGGGGCGGCCCGATGACGTGTATGCGGCGCTCGAGGTGAGCGGCGTCATACGCAGCGCCGATGGAGGCGAAACCTGGACGGACCTCTCCGCGCCGCTCATCCGGCTCGCCGACGCGCCGCACCTGAAAAGCCGCATCGGCAGCGACATCGACGCGGAGGGCATGCTCGACTCGCACGCCTTCGCCGTGAGCGCGGCAGCCCCCGGCACGGCTTTCCTTGCCGTGCGCATGGGGCTGTTCCGCAGCGATGACCGGGGTGTGTCCTGGCGTGATGTCGAAATCGGGCGTTTTTCGCCCCTGACCTACTGTCGCGACGTGATCGTCGCGCCGCACGATGGGCGCGTCATGTACGCGTGCCTGTCGGTCGCTGCCCGCGGCAACAACGGCTCGCTCTACCGCAGCGATGACCTGGGGAATACGTGGCGCCGCTTCGATCACGGCGTTACGGCGCGCGGCACCATGATGGCCGTCGCTGCGCATCCACGCGACCCGGCGTGCGTCTACTGCGCTGCGCGCTGCGGCCAGGTGTTCGGCACCGAGGACACCGGGGCGACCTGGCGCGAGTACCCGCTGCCCGCCGGAGTCGAGGATGTTTACGCCGTCGCCTGCGCCTGAGGGGCGGGCCTGGCGGTAAACCCTAAGCCCCGCGTCCTTGAGCATCTCGCGCATGCGCGCGACCAATCCGCCCGACTGCTTGAGTTTTCCCAGTTCCGTCTTCGCCGCCTCGATGAAATCCCGGAGCGTGCGGTACGGAGAATCGACCTTGACCACGACGAGCGAGGATTCGAGCACGAAGCGCGCGCGGGTTACACTTCGCCGCTGAATGAGCGGCACCCTGACCCTCACCAAGGTCCGCGAGCTGGACCTGTCGGCGCCACCCGATACCGGACGGCTTCCACACCTGAGCGCAGCCAGCGGACTGGTGCGCGCTGGGGTATGTCTCTACGTGGTCGCCGACGATGAACTGCACCTCGGCGTGTTCGCTGCGACCGGTATGCAAGCGGGGCATCTGGTGAGGCTTTTTGCTGGAGAACTGCCGGCTTCCCCGGTCGAACGCAAGGCGCGCAAGCCCGACCTCGAAGCCCTCGCGCGGCTTCCTGCTTTCGCGGGATACCCGCATGGCGCCTTGTTTGCGCTCGGCTCGGGGTCGACGCGCGAACGCTGCCGGGGCGCCCTGCTCGCGCTCGACGAACACGGTGAAACAAGCGGCGACGCGCGCATCTGCGACTTGTCGCATCTGTTCGCGGCGCTGGATGAAAGATTCACCTCGCCTAACATCGAGGGCGCCTTGGTGAGCGGTGCCGATCTGTGCCTGCTTCAGCGCGGCAACCGGCGCGTGGTGCAGAACGCGATCGTCCGGTTTCATCTATCCACGGTACTCGATGCCCTCCAATCGAATGCACCCGTCACGCTAATTTCCGTTCACGCCTTCGACCTCGGAAGTGTGGATGGTATTCCGCTCTGTTTCACCGATGGCGCGGCCCTGCCGGACGGCGACATCGTGTTTGCGGCCGTCGCTGAAGACACGCCGGACGCGTACCAGGACGGGCCGTGCGCGGGAGCGGCGATCGGGGTCGCGGACAGGGACGGAAATCTGCGCTGCCTGCACCGGCTCGATCCGCCGCACAAGGTCGAAGGCGTCGATGCGCGAGTGGAGGGCGACGTCATCCGCCTGCTGCTGGTGACGGACGCCGACGATCCTGCAGTTCCGGCATGCCTGTACTCGGCCGTCCTGGAAAAAAGTTACACTCACCGCCCCTGACACGTCTTAACCCGACCCGCCAAGAATCGTCCAGACATGAGCATCATCAGCCCGTGGTACCAGCTCGGTTACATCATTCCTCACGCCTACACGGACATGGACGCGTACCAGTTCTACCGCGTCGCGCCCGAGGGCATGATGCTGGTGACGACCGGGCTAAACTTTCAGGGGCACAGCCTCGAAGCCGTCGAGAACGAGCTGCCGACGTACTGGCAGCGCGTGGATCTCCTCGCGAAGAAAAAGGTGGACCGCATCGCGCTCTCCGGCGTCCCGGTCGCGACGTTCCTTGGACGCAAACGCATGCTGGAGACCCTTGCGCAAGCCGAGGCGCGCAGCGGGCTGCCGTGCGACACGGACCTCGAGGCGCATATCGCGGTGCTCAAGCACCTCGGCGCGACCCGCATCGCGCTGGCAACACGCTGGCACGAGACCACGACGCTTCCACTGACGCGCTA
>Ga0209108_10000996_pt1 | contig 16275 bp, 19 predicted proteins | sample Rifsed10ft1_FD_184003 | JGI IMG/M metagenome (GOLD analysis project Ga0209108, IMG submission 184003) | Soil microbial communities from Rifle, Colorado, USA - sediment 10ft 1 (version 2) | ecosystem: Environmental > Terrestrial > Deep subsurface > Rock core/Sediment | place: Rifle, Colorado...
CACTGGCTGTCGGGTTTGCCTTGTTGACGTACAGCAGCCGTACCGTGTACACCTCAGGCACGAAGAAGGTGGCCGCTGACTACATCGGGGGCTGAGAGACCGTTTCCGGGAGGCTGGACTTTCTGCCCCCGGACGCCACCTTGTATCCGGCCCAGATCAGGGTGACCGCAGCCATGAGCGAAACCGCAAACGCGCTGCTCTCGCCCAATGCCAGACCGGTGCCCCCGGATGCGGCGGCCAAGGTGCCGGCGAGGACGAGAAGGTTTCCCCAGACGATCCTCCGGTTCCTCTTCCAGAACCTGAAGACACTGACCAATGCCAGGACGACCAGAATCGTCGTCCCGGCCGCCCCTCCGATGATGGCGAACAGTTTCGGCCCGAACCCGTCGGCGAATATTGCGTGGGGGATACCCGTCACGGGCGGGGGTTTGGCGAAGGGCACGGTTGTGGTGAGGGTGGTGGAGATGGCGGTGAACGCCCCGAGAGAGATTGCCATGACATGCCCGGATCGCCTCCCCACGACCAAGAACATCGAGCCCAGGGCAAGGAAAGGGATGTTGAGAATCGCTCCGAACAGATAGAACGTGCGGTAACCGGGCCCGGTCCAGCCGAAGTTGAGCCCGATGAAGAAAGCCCAGGTGGCAACGGCGAACATCGTCATCCCGGCGCTGTAGGCCGCGATGTGAGGTCGGGGTCGTTTCCGATAGTCCAGCCACAGGTCGAGGGCAAACGCGGATGCGACCAGGGCGGCGAGGAGGGCGAGGGCGGAATCCACTAGCGCAGGCAGGCTAGGTGTGATTGAGTTGTGTAGGGCCGCATGTGACCCTGTGGATCTCAATTACCGGGGGGCCTGAAGGACCCGGGCCTCGGTAGCCCGGACCCGGCACAAATCGCCCGTCTTGTACACCGGGCGCGGGCCGAGACGGGCCCGCACCCTGCTTCCCCCGTTCAAGGCCAGTGTCGAATCGACCGGGGGCGGGCGATCAAAACCGGCGATCACCCTCAGTGCCGTCGTCGTCCTGGCTGAGCAGAATCCTGATTCGGGTGTCGTTGCCGATGCCGAGTTCGTACCAGTTGGTCACCGTCGAGAGCACGGCGTGCTCGAGCGAGTTCGGCCAGTCAGGCGGGGGCCATTGCGACGGTCCGGGCTCTGCGGTCAGCTCAACGCGGAGCCTGGTGCTCTCGCTCGACAACTCGCATCGGAGGGATGAGGACCGACCGTCGGCCACCAGCACCGCAGCTGCCTCATTGACTGCCAGACGTGCCTCCTCGACACGGTCATAGCCGAAGCCACTCAACCGGGCGGAGTTCCCCGCGATCGTGCGCAAGACGCTCAGAGAATCACGGCGCGCCGGGACCACGAGCCTGATCACGTCGGGTGACATCTTCGTATAATACGGGCCCTTGCCTGTCCTCCGCCGTTGGCGGGAACCACCCGAGGAGAACCGCTGACGACCTCATCACTGCCCGCCAACGGAGCGTACGAGTTGACGGTGGCGAGTCTTCCGCACCATGTCGCCACGATGCGACTTTTTGTATCGGCGGTGGCGAGGGTCGCTGGTCTCGATGTGGAGACCAGCGACGACGCCAGGCTCGCCATTTCTGAGTTGGCTACCGCGATCGTCGAGGGCGGAGAGGCCGAATACATCACCTTGCGGGCAACGCCAATGGAGGGGCGCTTGACACTCGTCGTAGGGCCGTGGCGCGATGGTCTCGGGGAGGAGGAGGAGTTCGGCGCGCTCGAGATAGCCAGCGCGCTGTTCTCCGGCACCTCGGTGGACGGGGAATTCGTTGTGCTGCCGATAGGGGCCTCAGACGCCGATGGTTGAGAACGACGCGGCGAGTCTGGCCGAGCTCTTCGACGAGCGGGACCAGCCCGATGCCAAACGCGAGCTCGTGGAGAGGTTCGATGGTCTGGCCCAACGCCTCGCCCGACGATTTCGGGGGCGGGGTGTGGCGCTGGATGATCTGGTTCAGGTAGCCCGATATGGCCTGCTCAAGGCGATTGATCGGTTCGATCCCGAACGCGAGGTGCTGTTCTCCACATATGCCGGGCGCACCATCATCGGTGAGATAAAGCACTACTTCCGCGACCAGGCGTGGTCGGTCCGGGTGCCTCGCTCGTTGCAGAACCTGTGGTTGGACGTGTCAAGAGCGGTGGACGAGCTCACCCACTCGCTGGGCAGGTCTCCCAGTATTGCCGAGATCGCCGAGCAGCTCGAGGTTGACGAGGAGCAAGTCTTGGAAGCCCTCGATGCAGGCGCTGCCTATACGGCGAGCTCACTCGACCGCAGCGTGGGTGAAGATGGCGAATCGACAGTCGTGGATCACATCGGAGACATCGATCCCGCATTCGAGACGGCGGCTGTCCGTGGAGCATTGGCCGTCCACTTGCGGACTCTTCCCGAACGGGAGCGAACGGTGCTTTACCTGCGGTTCTTCGACGGCAGGACCCAAGCCGAGATCGCCAAGGAAATAGGGGTCTCCCAAGTGCACATATCACGGATCCTGAGTCGAATCTTGGAGGACCTCCGAGCCGAGTTGGGCCACGGGGTCGAAGCAGATGGCGAGGGGGCCTGAGTCGTCTCGGGCTCGGCGTGGATCCTGGACCCGGCACGATTGTCAGGGCTCTGGCCGGATTGTCTTCCCAGGGCGAGACGTTCATCAACGTTTAGGCATCGAGCCCGTTGGGTAGTCAACAATGAAAACAGCCGGGCAGAGCCCAGGAGAACCCGGGATCACCGAAGGTGAGGCGTTAATTTGGCATCCATGGCCGTCTTAGGCTCCCTTATCAGGCGCCAAGCAGATGTGAACGAAATGCGTCTAGTCCTAAAACCCGATGAGCGTGCACCAGCCAAGGCCCGTGACCGGGTGTCGAGACTCCGCTCCAGCCTGGAGCCTCGCTTCGATGATGTTCTTCTCGTCGTCTCTGAGTTGGTGACGAACAGTGTCCGGCATTCATCCAGCACCAGACCCATCAAGATGCTGGTCCAGATCTCGGGATCACGGATTCGACTCGAGGTCTCCGATCGCGGGTCAGGGTTCGAACCACTTCACAGCATGGGGGGTGGCGGTCTCGGCCTGATGATCGTGGATCGGATTGCTGCCAGTTGGGGTGTCCACACCAATGGTTCTTGCACCGTTTGGGTGGAGATTTCGAAGCTACCGCAAATGGCGACTGGTCCCGACTCGAGCCTGGACCAGTCACCAGCGCGATTCAGGCAGCCAGGCGGCTGAGCACGACTTTCATCCTCCTTGATCGGGAAACCGATTGAGCGGCTTCCGCTCGAAGACAGCTCCCGAAGTCCTCCCTCGGCTCAATGGGTTCATACTTTTCGGTGCCGCTACCATCCGCGCCCTTCAAAACGGAGTCCGAGGGGTTTGACAACCGCCTTCACATACAGAGTCGACAGGGACACCGAGGGTGTCACCGTTCACCTCGCTGGCGAGGTCGATCTGGCAGCGGCGCCCCGGGTCGAGACTGCCATCGACGAGGCCCTGGCCGGCGAGGACGGGGTGAACATCACGATCGACCTCGATGGCGTGACCTTCCTCGATTCGACCGGGCTTCGGGTGTTGGTGGCCGCGCATGCCCGCTGTGCCGGCGAAGGCCGGAGTCTGACACTGGTCAACCCTTCGACGGCAGTATCACGGATTCTGGAGATCACCGGTCTCGATCAGACCCTCTTGGCTGACGGTTGAGGCGCCGGTGGCGGTAACCCGCACCAAGAGGATCGAGGCATCATCCCCGGTGCCCCGGTTCGGCTGATTGGACATGAGCTGGTTGGCCAGGTCCTCGAGGCTCCCCTGGTGCGAGGCCACCTGTGCTGTGAGCTCATCCAGCGAGTCGTAAAGGTCGCGACCAGGCTCCTCGATCAGCCCATCGGTGAACATGACCAAAAGGTCGTCCTTGCCTAGGGCCACTGACGCTTCGGTGCGGGTGCCATTCGGAAAGATCCCGACCGGTGTGTCCGATCCTTCGCTCAGCAGCTCAACGCTGCCGTCGGGTCGGCACAAGATCGCCGGGAGGTGACCAGCCCGGCTGTATCGCATTCCCCCGGTGGCTGCCGAGATCAACGCGTAGAACACGGTTGTCAGCTCGGTTGTCTCGATTGTCTGATCGATGAGCTCGAGTTGGCGGGCCGGGCCCCCTACGCCGGCGTGGGCCACCCCGCGCAGCGTGTTGCGCATCTCTGCCATGTGCGCCACGGTTTGTGAGCCGTGACCGGACACGTCCCCCACTACCAATGCCAGGTCGCCAGTGGCGTCGAAGAAGACGTCGTACCAGTCGCCACCCGCCCCAGCATGGCTCGCCGATGGCATGTATCGAACCTCCATCTCCAACCCGTCAACGGAAGGCAGTGAATCGCTGCCGAACCACCGCAAGAGCCCGTTGACCAGATCGCGGTGCTCGGCGAGGGCCTTGGATCGTTCCCGACTGGCGGTGATGGCACTCCACGCGGCGAGAATCGACAGAGCGAACAGAGACCCGACGAGGGTGATCGTCATGGTGACGGCCCGGCGGGCGTCGGTGATGCCCTGAAGTGCTCGGTCCCGTACCTCGTCGTTGAGGTCCATCGCCATGTTCAGCACCAGGTCGACCTCGGCAGTGGCAATGGCGAACCATGACTGTGGGGTCGCCTCGAGCTCGCTGTCGTCGATGATCAGCTCCAGGGTCTCCTCCACCGCTTGTGACTCGGCGGAATCTGCCAACTCGCCGACCTCCGTCCGAAAGCCGCCGGTTAGGAGGGCTTGAGCCGCTCGTAGGTTCACATCCGACTCCCTGCCAAGTAATGAGAGCTGGATTTCCTCTTGTCTGGTCAGCTCGTCCGACGACGCCAGCAATCGAGCCACGGAGGCACGTCTGGTGGCCAGTGATGCCGACGAATCGAGGAGAGATAGGACTGCTCTTCTCATCCGAAGGTCCTCGGCATCATTGGTCAAGAGAGCCATATCGGACAGGGTTTGGCGAATCGGGTCCACCAAACCTGCGTACAGGTCGACAGGTGACTCCGCTTCGGCGCTGATCACCGCGGATCTGATCGCTTCAAGTGGGGCAAGGGTTGCAGTCACCCCGGTCATGGCGCCTTGCTCTTCCTGGCGAATCTCGGCTCCGCTTGCCAGCCACGTCGCGGAGTACACCTCTCCTGTCTCGTCTGTCTTGGCGAAGGTCTCTTCGTATAGGGCCTGATCAACAGGGTCACCACTCGCCAGATAGAGCTCACCAAGGCCGCGTTCTCGCTGCAAGGAATCCAGCAGGGCGATCGATGCATCCGAAATACGTGCGATCTCGACCGACCGCCTCGAATCGCGGGCCTGGTCCAGTGAATCCCTGACGAGGACCACGAGGGTGATTCCCAATCCGATCACCACGAGAAAGGCCAGCGCGGCAACCGTCGCCAGCGAACCGATTCGCTCTACGAGTCGGGGAGTCTTGGGGGTGGGAGAGCCGACACTCACCACTGGAGGAGGAAAGGGATGAGGTCATGTTGGCAGCCTTCGGCGGCTGAGGAAAGAGGGGTGGGGAGGCCGGCCCTAACCGGGTCTCATTGCTTGTCCCTGGCGAAGGTGACCAGCGGTACGAAGAACCAGGACCAGCCGAGCAGGGCAGTGACGGCGATGGTGGCGAGGACGGCGGCGATCTCGCTGAGAACCAGGGATGAGACGAGGTACACCGCAGCCGCCAGGGCCACCGCGAAGATGATCGTGCCCACGATCGTGATCCTCACTGTGATTTGAAGGTGTCGGGCCGATCGTCTCTTGACACCCGAGATCGGCGCCCGGATGCGTTGGTGAGCGCTGGGGGCGATCAACAGAATGGAGGCGAGGGCGGAACCGAAGAAGGCGACATTGAACGCGACCAGCTCCGGGTCAGAAAGACGGTCGAACGAAGTTTGGAGGGGAAAGATCAGAAGGAACGCAAAGAGGACCTGAACCCCGGGGAGCGTGGTCCGAAGACCTTCCAAAACGGCACGGAAGGCGTCATCGACCTCATTGCCGCCTTGCTCCGTGGGTGCCTCATCCATCGAGATCTGTCTCGGATCCGAGTGTAGATAGCAGCGCTCGACCCCGGGCCCGAGGCGGGGCTATTCGATGGGCCAGCCAGCCCGGCGCCGTTCAGCTGGCGGGTGTCGGCAGGACCTGGGACGTTGGAGTGGCGGCCTCAGGATCGCCCATCATCACGAAGATCAGGGCGAAGGCAGCGATGGCCAGCATCACGATCAGCCAGGTCTTCCATGATGACGCCGCCCGGCGTTGCTCCATCGGCTCCGGGTGGTCGTAGTCGGTGTGTTCGATGGGCTCGAATGTGCTGGGGTACATGATCTCCTCAGGCTCGATGCCTTCCATGCTTTACCCGCCAGCTGGACCGCTTAAACACGGGGAGCCCCTATCGGACGAGGAGGGGGATCTCGATCTCGGCGGAGGAGACCCCGCCGTGATAGCAACGAAGCCGCTTGTCGAACCCGGGAGGGAGGATCACCTTCCCGTCAGGGGGAATCAGGAGGTCGTGTCCCACTCGCCGCCGAGCGACATCTGAGGGGTTGGGCCCGATGAGGCCGATCGGGTCAACCAGGGTTCCCCCAGTGTGCTCGCGCAAGGTGTCGATCAGTGGACCGTCCCCCCATAGGAGGACACCTCGGGGGTCGCCGGCGAAACGCAGAGGGTCGAAGCGCCTGTCGCGGATCAGGATCTTGTCGTCCTCGGAGAACTCGAGGAGACCGTGGTCTGCGGTCCCGATGAGCGCAACATCTGGGGGAAGCCTGGAGGCGAGCCCGTCCCATACCCTGGCCGCCAGCGTCATGGCTTCGGAGAATTGGCGTGAGCCAAGGCCGTTGACGTGGGCCGCGAAATCGACCTGCCACACATAGGTGAAGATGAACCGCCTCCCCGCTCCCGCCAGCTGCACGGTGGCGTCGATCAGGTCGGAGGTGTCCCAGGTGGCTTCGAACCGAGCTCCCCGATAGAGGAGTCGGGACAAAGGGCTGCCTTCGAACGTCCCGGGTTGGACGGTGATCGGCTCGACACCCGAGGCGCGCAGTCGTTCCCAGAGATTGGGCTCGGGCAGCACCGAGGCGTAATCGTGGACCACCGGGAGACCTGCCAGATCCACCCATTTCAAGGTGTTGACCACCGCGCCCGCCTCCTCGATCCAGGTGAGGTGAGACACCATCCCGTGTTGGGACGGGGGCAAACCCGTGGCCACCGTGGCCAGGGAGACGCTGGTGGTGGTGGGAAACGGGGCGTGGAGCGTTCCCCTGTTGGCATCACTCATCGCCTTTGCCGCAGGATGACCGAGCTGGACCAGCCCCAGACCGTCGACCAGGAGCATGACGTAGGTGCGGGCGTCGGGAATCGCCGAGGCCAGATCGGAGCGAAGAGAGACACCGAGATCGTGACCGGTGAGACGACTCTCCAAGTCTGTCACCAGATTGGCCAGGCCACCTCCGGTGTAGTCGGGCTTGATCATCACCCAGGCAGGCTATTGCGACCACAAGCAACCAGCGATGGCCGGCCTGTCACCCAATCCATCGGTTGGCTCCGTCTCACGTGCATGATCACCGCCACAGGTGTGATGGACAACGAGCAGGTATATCGGTCGTACGCCATCGAGCTCACCAGGTACGCGACTGGCCTGGTGGGGCCCTTTGACGCTGCAGACGTGGTGACCGATGCTTGTTTGAAGGCCTTTTCGTCCAGGAGGTGGCCCGAGGTGACCAACCAAAGGGCCTATCTCTATCGAGCGGTGCTCAGCGTGGCCACAGATCACCACCGGAGCACCCTCTCCCGACGTCTCAGAGAGCTGAAGACGGCAGCCCCCGAGGCAACTTCGCCTCAGGAGGTCGACATCGATGTCCTGAGGGCGGTGCAACGGCTCTCGATGCAACAGAGGGCAGCCGTTCTCCTCACCTACTGGGCTGATCTCCCGGTCGAAACCGTCGCCAGACAAATGGGTGTCACCGCGGGTGCGGTGAAGCGTCACCTCGCTCGAGCCCGGAAGCATCTCAAGGAGTGGCTGTCATGAGCGGATACGACGACCAGAGAATGAAAGAACTCGCCGACCGGCTGGTGGCCATGTCCCCAGAGCCACCGCCCTTCCCAGAGGAGGTCACCGTGACCCAACCAAACAGTGCGAAAAGAAGTCCTGTCCTGATGTTCGCCGGTGCGGCCGCGATCGTGCTGATCCTGGCTGCCATTCCATTGTTGTTGAGTCGGGGTGGCGGCGAGGTCGGCCCCGTGGCAACCACGACAACCTCGTCGGTGCCTTCGTCGAGTGAGCCGAGCGTGACCTCGACCACGCAGGCGGAGGCGACGACCACCACGGAGTCTGAGACGACTTCGACAGTGCCGGCAACCGAGACGCAGGGGGTCGTCGTCTTCCTGGTCCAAAACCCGGAGAACTCATTCACCGGCAACCCGGCACTGGTTCCGTTCTTCTCGATGGCCGAGGCTCTGCCCGACGATTCGGTGACGCTGAGCGCTCTTCGCCTCCTGACGGCCGATGACCTCACGCCGCCCCCCGGGTTCGAGACCATTATCCCCGACGCGGTGGAGGTGGTGGGGGTGACCCGCAGCCCCAGCGACCAACTGGTTGTCGTCGATATGAACCAAGCATTTCTCGACGGAGCCGGTGGGTTGCTGGCCGATTTCACCATGCTCAACCAGCTCATCTTCACCGCCGGCGAGGGAGTGGAGATCTCCGAAGTGCTGTTCACGGTCGGTGGAGAACCAGTGACGGCATTCGGAACCGACGGTCTCGACCTGAGCCAACCGCTGGGCCGCGATGCGTTCCTGGACCAGCTCAACTCGGTGATCGTCGACAGCCCCGCATCCGGGGTGGCTGATGAGCCCCTGGTGGTGTCCGGTTTTGCCAATGTGTTTGAGGCGACCGTGAGCCTGGAGTTGGTCGATGTCGAGGGAAACGTCGTGTACGAGGACTTCACCACCGCAACCTGTGGGACGGGCTGCTGGGGAGGCTTCAGTTTCAATATCGACGACTTCGACTTCGAGGCGACCCCGGTGACGGCAAGGGTTTTCTGGCACTCGCCCGAGGACGGGGAGCCCTCGGATGTGGTTTCGATCCCCGTCTCCTGGGACGACTTCGACGGCTGGGATCTGCTCACCGGCAGCTGACCCTCCCCCCTCCTAATTGGGACCTACAGGTGTCATATACGGCCCTGTGGGTCCCAATTACGAGCTATGAAACCCCTTTTTGCGCCTGACTTCGGGGTTCTAGCCGCCCTGCGTATACTCGCCGCCGGTCGCAACCTCGACAGAAAAAGGGCATGACTCCGTACTTCGAGAGCTATCTGACGGTCGGCGCATTTGCCGCGCTGGGTGTGATCCTGGTGATGGCCATGTTGGGCGTGGCCTCGGTCCTCCGGCCCACCAACCCGACGTCGGCCAAAGAGATGACCTACGAATGCGGGGTCGACCCGGTGGGGGTGGGGTGGAGCCAGACCTACGTCCGTTACTACGTGTACGGCCTGCTGTTCATCATCTTCGACGTCGAGGCGGTCTTCATCTTCCCCTGGGCCATCATCCTCGAGCGCCTCGGGGTGTTCGGGCTGGTCGAGATGCTGATCTTCATCGTCATCCTGGTCTTGGGCCTGGTCTATGCCGTCCGCAAGGGAGTCCTGCGGTGGGAGTAGCCCAGAAGTTCGGCATGCCAAAGCCGGTGACCTGGCTGCTGAACTGGTCGAGGAAATACTCCCTCTGGATGTTCCAGTTCGGGCTGGCCTGCTGTGCCATCGAGATGATGGCGGCGTCAGGGCCGCGTTATGACTTCATGAGGTTCGGGATCATCCCGTTGCCGGCCTCCCCGAGGCAGGCAGACTTGATGGTGGTGGCCGGCACCGTGACCGACAAGATGGCGCCTTCGGTGCGTCGTCTCTATGACCAGATGCCGGAGCCGAAATACGTGATCTCGATGGGTTCCTGTTCCAATTGTGGCGGCCCCTACTGGGACTCGTACTCGGTCACCAAGGGGGTGGATCAGGTGATCCCCGTCGATGTTTATGTCCCGGGCTGTCCGCCCCGCCCCGAGGCGTTGATGGACGGGATCGTCCTCCTTCAAAAGAAGATCCAGGGCGAGGACATCAAAGAGAAGTGGAACCAGCGTGACCTCGAGCCCGTCTGAGACCGAGTCCACGGTTCATCCTCTGCAGGAGTTCGCCGATCGGGTGGCGGAGGCAGTCGGCGGCGTCGGTCAGATCACCTTTGACACCGTGAAGGTGAAAGTCCCGGCCGAACGCTGGGTGGAGACCCATCGCCAAGCCCGGGACGATCTCGGGCTTGTTTTCTTCTCCTGGCTGTCCGCAGTCGACTGGACTACCGAGGTTTCGGTTGGGGATCCTCCGGGCGGTGAGATAGTGGATCGATTCGAGATGTTGACCACGGTCGCCGACGTCAGCGAGGGAAAGCGGGTCACGTTCACGGCGGATCTCTCCAAGGACGATCCGGTGATCGCCAGTCTCGTCGAGGTCTATCCGGGGGCCAACTGGCACGAGCGAGAGGCCGCAGAGATGTTCGGGATCCGCTTCGAGGGTCACCCGGATCTCACTCATCTCTATCTGGTCGATTCATTCATCGGTAACCCCCTCCGCAAGAGCTATCCGCTGCTGAGTCGTGAGGTGAAGCCCTGGCCGGGGATGGTGGACGTGGAGGGGATGCCGGGATCCGCCGCCGAGCCCACCGAGCCATCCGAAGAGAACCCGGAGGCCTGACGTGGTCGCCGATCAGGACCTGGTCCGTCACCTCTCGGAGACCGCGGTTTCGGTGTCACTGGAGACCTCGGACATGACGCTCAACATCGGACCTCAACACCCGTCCACGCACGGGGTTCTCCGTCTGGTGGCGAGGGTCGACGGGGAGCGCGCTTTCGACGTGCACCCGGTGATCGGATACATGCATCGTGGCTACGAGAAGTTGTCCGAGGTCCGGACCTATCCCCAGATCACAACGCTGGTCAATCGCATCGATTGGGTATCGGGCTACGCCAACGAGGTGCCGTTCATAGTGGCCGCCGAGAAGCTGATGCAGCTCGAGGTGCCGGAGCGCGCCCAGTACATCCGGCTGATCCTCACCGAGATGGCCCGTATCTCCTCACATCTGGTCTTCATGGCCTCTTACCCGTTGGAGCTCGGAGCCGCCACCCCTCTCTTCTTCGCACTGCGCGAGCGGGAGCGGATCCTCGACCTCCTGGAGGGTGTGACCGGTGGCCGCTTTCATCCGAACTTCAATCGGATCGGCGGGGTGAAACCCGCCTACGGCTCCGGCTCGCAAACCCGCAAGCTGGTTCAGGACCTCCCCGCGGGGTTCTTCGCCGAGACCAGGGACGCGGTGGACCACGTTCTGGGAGTCGCCGATGAGATCGAATGGCTGGTGGCCGGCAACGAGATCATCCTCGCCCGGACCAAAGGCGTCGGGCTGCTCCCGGTCGATGTCGCCGCTTCCTATGGTGTCTCCGGGCCCAACCTTCGGGCCTCGGGGGTGGCTTTCGACCTTCGCAAGGTGGAGAGCTATCTCCCCTACGACCGGTTCGACTTCGAAATCCCGGTCGGGGAGAACGGTGACTGCTGGGACCGGTGGTCGGTGCGTCTCGCCGAGATCCGACAGTCGGCGCGGATCATCCAGCAGGCCATCGACGGGATCCCGTCAGGCCCGTTGCAGGCCAAGGTCCCCAAGGTGATCAAGGTGCCCAAAGGCGAGACCTACGTGCGGGCCGAGAATCCCAAAGGTGAGATGGGTTACTACCTCGTCTCCGACGGCGGCCAGGGCCCCTACCGGCTGAAGATCCGCTCGGCAAGCTTCTCCAACATCTCGATCCTCCCCTGGATCCTCGAAGGCGTCCTGGTGCCCGACATAATCGCGATCCTGGGGAGTCTCGATTTCGTGCTGGGAGACGTCGACAGGTGAGCCGCGCTGATTGCCGGCCGACTTCGCCCTCGACCCACTTCTGTCTCGGCCACCCTTCCGAGAGCGGCGTCGAATCGCAGTCTCGGGCAAACAGACGCCGGTCGGCCGGGGCTTCCGCTCCACGGCAAGGAGGTCGCTCATGTCTGCCTTTCTGACCGATCTCTTCTCCAACTTCTACGTCTCCCTGGCCGGGAAATTGCTGCTCGTCGCCGTGATGATTCCCTTGATCGGGATGGTGATCGGCTTCGCAGAGATGAAGCTCTCCGCCAAGATGCAGGCCAGGGTCGGTCCCTATTTCGCCGGTGGTCGGTGGGGATGGGCACAGCTCATCGCCGATGGCGTCAAGTTCTTCCAGAAGGAGGACTTGATCCCCGAGCAGGCCGATCGGCCGGTGTTCAAGATCGCGCCGGTGTTGGTGCTGGTGGGGACCGTGTCCCTGTTCGTGGTGGTTCCCTTTGGACCCGGGCTGATCTTCAGGGACCTCTCGGTGGGGATCTTCTTCGCCCTCGCCATATCGTCGTTGACGACGATCGGGGTCCTGATGGCGGGATGGTCGTCGGCCAACAAGTACTCGCTGATGGGTGGCATCCGGGCCGCCGGCCAGCTCATCGCCTATGAGCTCCCCCTCATCCTGGCTGTGGTCGGATCGGTGATCCTGGCGGGGACGATGAGCATGGAAGGGATCGTCCGGGCGCAGATCGAAGCCGGATACCCCTTTGTCATCCTCCAATTCGTGGGCTTCGTCATCTTCATGATCGCCGCGCTCGCCGAGCTGAACCGCACCCCGTTCGACATGCCCATCGCCGAGTCAGAGCTGGTCATGGGATATCTCACCGAGTACTCCGGTTTCCGGTTCTTGTTCTTCTTCCTTGCCGAGTTCGCCAGCATGTTCACGATGTCGGCGATCGCCGTCACCCTCTTCCTGGGTGGCTACTGGCTCCCCGGCATCCCCGAGTCGGCCCTCGAGTTCGCCGGCCCGGTGATCCTGATAGTCAAGGTCTTCCTGCTCGTCTTCGCCATGATCTGGTTCCGCTGGACCTTTCCTCGATTCCGCGAAGACCAGCTGCAAAGCCTGGCCTGGAAGTGGCTGATCCCGCTGGCTCTCCTCAACATCGCGATCACCGCAACGTTCAAGGTGTTCCTCTGATGACCGACACCACCACAGCTCGGAAGGTGCCAGGGGGCGGCATGGCCAAGGGGCTCTGGGTGACCCTGTCCACGATGTTCAAGACCATCTTCCTCCCCAAGACCCATCTGGCCACGGTCAACTACCCCAAGGTGAAAGAGACGCCGGTCCCGAGGGCGCGTGGCGTGATCGCCCTCGATCAAGAGGCATGCACGGTATGCATGCTCTGTGCCCGCTCCTGTCCCGACTGGTGCATCTACATCGAGGGCCACAAGGAGGAGCAGCCACCGTCGACACCGGGCGGGCGGATCAAGGTCCGTGCCACCCTCGACCGATTCGACATCGACTACGCCCTTTGCATGTACTGCGGGATCTGTGTCGAGGTGTGCCCGTTCGATGCACTGTTCTGGTCGCCCGAATACGAGTACTCCGAGGTCCAGATGGGCGACATGATGCACGACATGGATCGTCTTCAGGATTGGCTGACGACAGTTCCCGACAACCCGGATCTCGAGAAATGACGGTCACAGACTGGATCACAACACCCGTCAACTGGGTGTTCGCCATCGTGGCCCTGGCGGTGCTCGCTTCGGCATTTCGGGTGGTCACCGCCAAGAACGTGGTCCACGCTGCCCTGTTCCTGGTGGCAACCCTGGCCGGCAGTGCGGGGCTCTTCCTGATCCTGTCAGCCGAGTTCGTTGCCTGGGTCCTGGTGCTGGTCTACATCGGGGCGGTGATCGTCCTCTTCCTTTTCGGAATCATGATCACTCGGGCTCCTACCGGATACGACGAGAGCCTCGATGGTGATCGCAAGATCTGGCCTGCGATTCTCTCGGTGACGACTTTTGCCCTCATGACGTGGGCCTCGTTGGAGGCATTCGGCACCAGGGCCGTGAGCAACCCTGGCGAGGGAACTGACACCGAGGTCATCGGCATCGCCCTCATGGGACGGTTCGTGGTGCCTTTCGAAGTCGTCTCTTTCGTTCTGCTCGCCGCCTTGATCGGTGGGATCACCATCGCCCGCCGTGACCTGACCCCTGCTGAGGAAGAGGAAAGGACCCTGGTGTGAGGGCGGGCCCACGATGCTCCTGAACCAGTTCCTGATCCTGGCCGCTGCCCTCTTCGCCTTGGGGATCTATGGCCTATTGGTGCGGCGCAACCTGGTTCTGATCCTGCTCTCGGTGGAGCTGATGTTGAACGCGGTCAACATCAACCTGATCGCCTTCGAGTCGGTGTTGCGCTCCGAGTTGGCCGTCGGTCAGGTCTTCGCCATCTTTGTGATAACCGTGGCCGCGGCCGAGGTGGGGATCGGTTTGGCCATCGTCATCATGATCTTCCGTAACCGCCGCTCGGCGAATGTCGACGACCTGAGCTTGCTGAGATGGTGAGGATGACACCTCTAGTCCTGGCTACCGAGGCCGAGCACGTCGTCGAGGCCGGAATCACCGGCGGGTTCTGGGTCGACACCGCCGGGATCATGCTGGTCCTTCCCTTTGCCGCCTTCCTCTTGATCATGGCCGTCGGCAAGCGGATGAAGCGACAGGGCGCCGAGATAGCCATCGGTGCCCTGGCCATCAACACCATCTGGGCCACGGTCCTCTTCGTGCTCAACATGACCGAGGGAGTCCTCGCCAAAACCACCTTCGAGATCGCCCGGATCGGCACCGTGGCCGGCAAAGAGATCGTCTTCGAACTGGGATGGGTGGTCGACGGCCTCTCGATCATGATGTTCTTCCTGGTCAATCTCATCGGTCTGCTCGTCTTCATCTATGCGGTCGGATATATGCACGGTGACGTCAGAATTCCCTGGTTCTTCGCCGCCTTCTCGCTGTTCGCCGGTTCGATGCTCTTGTTGGTGGGTGCCCCCAACCTGATCCAACTCATCATCGGGTGGGAGGGGGTCGGACTCGCCTCCTACCTGTTGATCGGGTTCTATTGGGAGGACCTCGACAACGTGAGAGCGGGCAACAAGGCATTTCTCGTCAACAGGGTGGGCGATGTCGGGCTGACCCTGGGAGCGATCATCGTCGCTCTCGCGGTTGGCAGCTTCGACTTCGGGGCGATCAACCTGGCTGCCGCCGAGCACCTCGAGGCGCTCTCCTCAGTGGCGGTGGTTGGCGGTCTGCTCCTCTTCTTGGGGGCCATGGGCAAGAGCGCCCAGTTCCCATTGCACATCTGGCTGCCTGACGCCATGGCCGGCCCCACTCCGGTTTCGGCGTTGATGCACGCGGCAACCATGGTCACCGCAGGCATCTACTTGATGGCCCGGACCTTCCCCCTGTTCCAGAACCTGGCCGAAGCGGCCCGACCATGGATGGTGGCGATCGGCGCCATCACCCTTTTCGCGATGGGCCTACTGGCCCTCGTCGCCGACGACATCAAGAAGGTGCTTGCCTATTCCACGGTTTCCCAGCTCGGCTACATGATGACCGCGGTGGCGGCGGGCGGGTACACCGCCGGGTTGTTCCACCTCTTCACCCACGCCTTCTTCAAGGCCCTGCTCTTCCTTGGCGCCGGGTCGGTGATCCACGCCGTTCATTCCAACAACATGAGCGACATGGGCGGACTGCGCAAGGACCTGCCCATCACCTACTGGACATTCCTGATCGGTTCGCTGTCACTGGCCGGGATCATCCCGCTTGCCGGTTTCTGGTCCAAGGACGAGATCCTGGCGACCCTCGGTGACGAGGGCTACACCGCGGTGATGTGGCTCGCCATCGCTGGTGCCTTTGTCACCGCCTTCTACATGACGAGGACGGTGGCGCTCACCTTCCACGGGACCTACAAGGGCCACGGCCATCCCCACGAGTCGCCGCGGGTCATGACCGTTCCGTTGGTCCTGTTGGCGATCCCCGCGGCGATCGCCGGTATCTTCAGCATCCCTGGGGTGTCGCTCCCCGGGATCGGCAACTTCGGACAATGGCTGGCGGTGCGTGAGGTGGCGATAGGTGACCACCACGGAGAGGCCATCGAATGGGTGCTGGCCGGGAGCGGGATACTCGCCGCACTCGCCGGCATCGCCCTGGGGTGGATGATCTTCTCCAGGGACCGGGGGACCCAGACGGCCCGGGACAGTTTCGAGGTCCCGGTTCTCTACCCGCTGCTTCGCAACAAGTACTACATGGACGACCTGGCGAACGGGGTGGTAGGGGGGACCATGGGACCGGTCGCTCGATTCGTCAACTGGACCAACACCTACATCATCGACGGGTTGGTCAATGCGGTGGCTCTCC
>Ga0209108_10000998_pt1 | contig 16258 bp, 10 predicted proteins | sample Rifsed10ft1_FD_184003 | JGI IMG/M metagenome (GOLD analysis project Ga0209108, IMG submission 184003) | Soil microbial communities from Rifle, Colorado, USA - sediment 10ft 1 (version 2) | ecosystem: Environmental > Terrestrial > Deep subsurface > Rock core/Sediment | place: Rifle, Colorado...
ACTGGCCAAGGTTGCCGACTGGCTGAAAGCGGGCACCCGACTCGTCTGGGTCGTGGACCCCGACCGACGAATTGCTCGCGTCTATCGCGCGGATGGAACGATGGCGGAGATCGGCGAGACCGGTGCGCTGGAAGGGGAAGACGTCTTGCCGGGCTTTGAGAGTGAGCTCGTGGACGTGTTCAGCTAATCGGGATGGCGCTCCGGTCTCTCTAAGGTTGCATGACTTTCTTGACCTGGTCTTTCCCCTTGTCCTTCGCCGGAATCCCCTTGACCATCCACTCCGGCGCCGGCGCGCCCTTCAGCTTGTTGTCGAAGAACTGCTGCATCCGCATCGCGATGTCCTTCTGGTTCGCGCGTCCCTGCGGGTTGTGGACGTCGTGGTTGTAGTTGATGAGGTATGCTTCCTTCCCCAGCCGGCGCATCCCGACGAACAACTCGATCCCCTGCCACCACGGCACCGCGTCGTCCATGTCGTTTGACATGATGAACAGCGGCGTCGTGACGCGTGGCAGCGAGAACAGCGGCGAGTTCTGGATATAGAGGTCTGGCGCTTCGAACAACGACTTCCCGATCCGGCTCTGTCCCGCCTCGTATTGCCCCGAGCGGTTGATGCCGGTACCCCATCGAATGCCGCCGTACGCGCTGGTCATGTTCGCCACCGGCGCACCCGTCATTGCCGCGCTGAACATCTGTGTCTGGGTGATGATGTACAACGCCTGGTAACCGCCCCACGACTGGCCCTGCAGGCCGAGCTTCTTCGGGTCGATGTATCCGCGCTCGAGCAGTTTCTGCACGCCCGGCACCACCGATTTTACCGCGCTCGGACCGGGATACCCCATCTCGTAATGGATGTCGGGCTCGAACACGAAGTACCCGTTCGAGACGTAATGCGTGGGGTTGACAACGTTCCGCCCGTTAGGCGGGATGTAGCCGTGCAGTCCATCGGACAGGTCCTCATAGAAGTACGAGATCATGGGATACTTCTTCGACGGGTCGAAGTTCTCGGGCTTGTACAGGATCCCCTGCCGCGGCACGCCGTCCATGCTGGTCCAGGTGACGAGCTCCGCCGTTCCCCAGTTGTAGTCCTTCTGCCACGGGTTCGCATCCGACACCTGCGTGAGCGTGGTGAGATTCGGTCCGACCCACAGGTTGGGGAAGTCGATGAACGTGCTCTTCGTGACGAGGTACGTTTCCGCGTTCCGCGCCTTTGACGGAGCCCCGTACCGCAGGTCGCCCATCACAACTTTCTCCGGCGCGTGCCGCGCGTCGAGCCGTGTGCGATAGAACCCGTTGGCCTTGGTATCCTCGTCGAACGCGCTGAGCCACGACGGTTGCGAGGTGTCCACAAAGCGGTCATCCTCGTCCCGGCCCAGGCTGAGCAGGCGCAACGTCATGCTCTCCCGCCGGCCTAACGAATCCGTCAGCACCACCGGCGCCTTCATGCCGGTCGGGTCCAGTTCCCAGATGTCGAAGCGGTCGTCGATGAGCACCGAGCGATCGTCCTTCGTCCACCCGGCGATTCCCCATGGCGCCGGATCGGCCGGCGTGCTCCACGTTTCCTGATCGAAGTTCACGCCCGCGGCCGGCCCGGTGATGTTGGTGACTTTCCCCGTCGCCACGTTGTACGTGTGCCAGTGTTCCTGGTCGAAGTATGCGATGAACTTGCCGCCCGGAGAGAGCTGCGCGTTCCCGGTGATCTTCTTCGCGATGAGCTTCCGTGTGCCGGTCGCGGGATCGAGATGATAGACGTCATTCCCGCCGTCGCCCCACATCCGTTCGATGTCATAGGGAACGCCGGTCGACTGCATGCCGACCTTCGCATCGTCGGAGAGCTGCACGGACGGGAAGGAGTCCGTCGTCAACTGAAGCAGTTTCTTCGTCGACAGGTGGTAGACAGCGGTGTAGGTGCGGTTGCGCGCCTGATTCACCTGGAGCAGTTGCGTCGGTTGCAGCACGGGATCCTTCCAGTGCCACAGGTCGAAGCGCGCCTTGCCGACCAGGGAGTCGGCGGGGATCGTGTCCTCGGGCGGCGGTGCGATACCGAACTGCAGCGCGGTTCCGGCGCGCGAGAACGAAACGGTGACGTTGTCGGGGAACCGCATGCCCTCGGGCAGCATGTCCGGGCGGATCACGGGTTGTGCGGTGCCGCCCTTCACCCTGCCGAGGTAGACGACCGGGCGCGCGTCAGGCCTGCCGAATTCATCGCGATCGGAGGAGAAGACGAACTGCTGCTGCGCGCGGTCGAATGAAAGACTGCGATAGTTCCCCGGTCCCGTCAGCACTCCCTGCGTTGCGCCGGTGGCCAAATTGCGGATGTACACGCCGTCCTTCGTGCTGTCGGCGCGCGACGCCACCGCGTAGGCGAGTACCGTCGCGCTGTCGTCGAACTGATACGCCACGACATCGGCGATTACCTCATCCGAACCGCTGTCGAGGTTGCGAAGGGTGATGGGATTGCCATAAGTCCGACGCGCTGCGGGTGTTCCACCCGCTCCCCCGCGCCCACCGCGCCCCGTTCCGGCGCCGGCTGCTTGCGAGGAGTCGGACGTCGCCGAGTCAGGCGCCGCCGTGTAGACCATCCATTTGCCGCTTGCTGTCGGAAGACGGTATGCACGCATGTTCGGGAAGGGCGTGATCTTCCCATCGGCCAGGCTGACCATCACGATGCTGTTCTGATTCGCGGCGGCGCCGCCACTTGCACCGGCGCCTCGTCCGCCACGACCTCCGCGACCGGCAGCGGCGCGTTCCTGGCGTTCGATTTCTTCCTTCGGGGGCTGAACGCTCACGAATGCGTAGCGACTGTCAGCAGTGAACGGGCCGTTGGTTGCGCCGCCGGCACCACCGCGACCTCCGCCACGACCGCCAGCCCCACCGCCGCGAGCACGCTCACCCCCTGGGGTGTTGTTGGGCCTGCCGATGTAACCAACCGGCACCCGGTACTCCGTGGTGCCCGTAGTCGAGCGCACCACGAACTCGCCGTCGCCCACCTGAGGCGCCAGAGTGTAGGCGACCCATTTCCCGTCATTAGAGAGGGTCCCACCCTGGATCGAACGCCAGCGATCCCAATCGGCCTGGGTCAGCGCCTTCTTCTGGGCGAGCGCCGGGGTGGCAAGGCTTAGCGCGACGAGTAGACACGCGCTGAAGGTCCTGATAGATCGCATGGTCGTTTTCCTGGTCGTCGAGGTCCGCGCGAACGCCTTGAGTCTACGGACGACGCCCGAAAGACGTTAGTCTGCAGCGAAACGACTCACACCGCTGGCCATGATCACACTGCAACCGGTTGAACTCGAAGGGCACGGAGTCCGCCTTGAATCGCTTGTTCCTGGGCATGAGGACGCGTTGCGAAACGCCGCGTCGGATGGGCAGTTGTGGGAACTCTGGTTCACCTCGGTCCCTCAGCCCGACAAGGTGAGCGCGTACATCACCGCTGCACTCGAGGGACAGAAGGCGGGCCACATGCTGCCATGGGTCGTGCGCGACCGGGCGAGCGGGAAGATCATCGGGACTACGCGCTACCACGATATCGTGGCGTCAATAGACCGCGTCGAGATCGGCTGGACGTGGTACGCCAGGTCATGGCAGCGGACGCATGTGAACACCGCCTGCAAGCTCCTGCTGTTTCAGCACGCGTTTGAGCAAATAGGATGTGCGGTGGTGGGTCTCAGGACCGACAACTTCAACTTTGCGTCACAGCGAGCCATCGAACGCCTCGGGGCGAAGAAGGACGGTGTGATACGCCACCACCAGGCGCGGAGCGATGGCACGGTGCGGGATTCGGTGATGTACAGCGTGCTCGCGACGGAGTGGCGTGACGTGAAGCGGCATCTTCTCCTTCGCTTGGCTCGGAATGCTGAGACGTGAGATGGGAGATCTGAGATCACCTGCAGGGGGATGACGCGGAGTCGGGTGGCACAGATTGCCGTGCGATCCGAGTTGGCAGTCTATCTCAAGTCTCCCATCTCCCATCTCCCATCTCGTCAGTTTCGTCGGTATGTCAGGATCCTTATTCCCCCCGTGTCGCGCTCAGCCAGACGCGTGGCTCCGGACGCCTCGAGCCATGACGGCAAGGGAGTACGCAGGTCGGGATTGCCGATCACCACCCAGAGTTCGGTGGCCGGCTGCTCCAGAACTCGACGGCCCTCGCGCTCGAGCCATTCCGGCCGGATGGTCTTTGCGGCGTCGGTGGCGGTGCCGGGGACGAGGCCAACAAACCACGGCCACTGGCCAATCACGGTGCGGGTGCCGCGAAATGAACAGTCCCTCGAGGATGGATCTCCACTCAGCGCGGAGCGATCAGGATGCCACGCGAGGTAGTAGATACAGGTAGCCTCCATATCGGCCGAGACGTAGACCGTGGCGTCCGGACCCACTCGAGTGCCGACCTCCCGCAGTGCGGCGGGGACTACGATGAATCGGCGATCGACCCGCGACTCGCGCGTAAGACCCATGCCCGCCATCGCGATGACCGCGACGGCGAGAATAGCCTTCAGTGAAGTCCGGAACTTTCGCGGAGCCACGCGCGACACGGTGGCAATTCCGGCCGACAGCGTGATGAGAACGGCGGGCACGGCGAAGAGAAGCAACCGTGGCGTGAGCGGCCACCACTTACCGAAAGAGGCGACACCGGCGAGGACAGCCGGCGCGAGGAGCAGTACGGCCGTTGGCAATGAGCGACGGATCATCGCGATCGCGCCGACCGCGGAGCCGGCCATAACGATGGTCATGGTCTTGCGAGGGAGCACTGACGCCGCGTCGCCGAAGAGTGTGGTGCTCCACAACTCGCGTGCGATGTTGGCCGCATGTATCAACACGGAAGGCAGCCGCGGTTCAAGGAACGATTCCGCCCAGTACACCTGCATGAACGACGTCACCGAAGAGGAGCGATAGGCCGTGAGCAGGTGTAGTCCGAATATGAGAGCCGCGGGCGTCCCGGCCGCGACCAGACGGAGCAGTTCGCGCGGACTGCGGCGAACGTGTGGCACGGCCAACAACGCGAGCGCGCAGCCGCCGATGAAGAATGGAGTCGCGGTGGACACCAGCGCGCTGAACGCCGCCGCCAGGCCCCAGCGCATCCACGCGCGGCTTGTCGCGTCATCGATCACGGTCAGCGTGGCATGCATGAGCAGGATCGCGCAGAGCCAATCGAGCCCATACGATTTCACCTCGGCCGAGTAGTAGATCAGGAGTGGGGACAGCGCCGCGAGACTCGTCGCGAAGAGCGCCATTCCGGGTTCGAGCGTGCGCCGAGCCAGGCGGGCAAACGCGACCAGCGCTGCTATCGCTGCAATCAACGGGAGGAAACGCAGCGCCCGCTCACTGGCCCCTCCAAGCTGGATCACCACCCACTCTCCCCAGAGGAACCCCAGCGGAGCAACCTGGTTACCGTCGAGCGGGCGCAGAAGGCCGAGTGGGGTTCTCCTGAGGATGTTCAGCGCGAGCAGCGCCTCGTCGAGCCAGAGCGGTCGCCGATCGAGGAAGCGCGCGAGCCGGAGTCCAATCCCGACGGCCAGGATCAGAAGCCCGATGCGGTTGATCCAGCGAGCCTGCGGGGATCGGTCCATTGGTGACGGAAAAGGCGTAGCCCGCTTGTCGCGTCACGAGAAGCCGTAATGTGGACTGTGGAGATGGGAGATGGGAGATGGGGAGATCACCTGCAAAGCCGGCTTGCCACGGACTCCGTGGTAATCGATGCGCAGTTTATCTCAGATCTCCCATCTCCCATCTCCCATCTCCCGTCTCATATCCGTTTTGTCTTCCAGTGTCCTCGCCGAAAGATCGCCGCACTCCCCAGCGCGAGTGCAGTGTACGCGATCAGGACGGCGACGAACCCGCCGCGATATCCCAGCGTGGTGTGCTTCGAGAGCACCCAGGCAACTGGAATCTCGAACAGCCAGAACACAAACAGGTTGATCCAGGTCGGTGTCCACGTGTCGCCCGCGCCGTTGAACGACTGGGTGATCACCATCCCGAACGCGTACAGCGGGAAGCCGAGCCCGATGATGCGGAGCGCAAGCGTCGCGACATGCGCCACATCAGGCTCCGACGTGAATGCCGCCACGATCCACGGCGCCAGGGCCACGAACACCACGCCTAACGCTCCCAGGAACGCCAGGTTGTAGCGGGATGCGGTCCAGACCGACTCCTCGGCGCGCGCCGGATCGCCGGCGCCGAGCGATTGGCCCACCATCGTCGCCGCCGCGTTGCTGAGCCCGAATGCCGGCAGGAGCGCGAAGATGACGACGCGGATGGCGATGCCGTACCCGGCGACCACCACGCTGCCGAAGCTCGCCAGGATCCGGATCAACCCGATCCACGCCGCCGTGCTGATGAAGATCTGGAATGTCCCCACGGCACAGAGGCGCGCGAGCTTTACCATCGCGCCGGCGCGCACGGCGAGATGCTCGCGATGGACGGCGACGTGGCCTGCTCCCTTCCATAGTCGCGAGACGGCATACACCACACCCAGAGTCCGGCCAATCGTGGTGGCGACGGCCGCTCCGGCCACCCCCATCTCCGGAAACGGACCGATGCCGAAGATGAAGAGCGGGCCCAGGACGATGTTGAGCGCATTCGCGAACCAGAGCACGCGCATCGCCACCGCCGCGTCACCGGCTCCACGAAACGCGGCGTTGATCACGAAGAGCATGAACACGCTCGCGCTGCCGCCCAGCATGACGCGCGCGAAACCCGTCCCGCTCGCGAGCACGTCGGGTCCGGCCCCCATGAGCCGCAGCAGGTCAGGGGCGAACAGGGCGCCCAACGCGCCCAACGCGAGTGAAACCACCAGGCCAAGCGCGATCGCCTGTACGGCAGCGTGTGCCGCGCCATCCGCGTCCTTCTCGCCCACGCGCCGCGCCACGGTCGCGGTGGTGCCGATCGCGAGCCCGAAGGCGAGCGTGTAGACGATCGCCATCATCGACTCCGTCAGCGCCACGGTCGCGACCGCGGACGCGCCGAGCTTCGCCACCCAGAACACATCGACGATGGCAAAGATCGATTCCATGACCATCTCGAGGACCATCGGGATGGCGAGCAGGAAGATCGCGCGCCCGATGGGCCCCTTGGTGTAGTCATGTCGTGTGCCGCGTGCCGCCAGCTTCAGGTCCGCCCACATTCGGGCGAGCCTTGTTCCGCTGGGGACGTACACGGTCTCGCCGCCGGGTCCGTTGGCGGGAACCGGCGTCTCGACCTTCGGCGGCGAGGTCTCCGCCACCGGAGGCACAGCCCGCGAGGAATTCTCGTGTGGTCTGGTTGTGTCAGTGACGGTATGCATGGGAAACTCCACGGAAAAAAGAATTCGCCCCACCTGCTCATCGGTCGCAGGTGGGGCGAAGTCGTCCGCGTGTGGGCGGGAGAACTATGCTCTCGTGCCTGCTCCGGTGTGATTCGAATCGACGGTCATGCGCGGGCTCGCCGCCGAAACGGCGACAACCCACGCCCGGGTGACCGGGACGTCGATGCGAGGTGAAGTGATGGTGAGGCTGATCACAGGCAGGTCCTGAGAGGGTTCCCGCGTCGGTTGTTAGGCGCGCGCGGGGAGGATCAGCTTAGCGGCGCCAGGGCAGGCTGTCAAGCACAGAACACGCCTACCGTTCCGCGCGCTGTAACTGGGCCAACCGTTCCCGCGCCTTTTGCACGTGCGGCTGCAAGTCGAGATCGGCGTTCTTCCAGAGGCCGACAAACCGAGTGTAGTGCGTCATCGCCTTGGCCCGATCCCCCTTTGCGTCATACAGCTCCGCCAAGCGCTTGTGACTGCCGGCGAGTGACCAGGCGTCCTCGATCGCCCGGTCGATTGGATCCGTCGGGGTTTCGATGTAACGCTCCAGCACAGCTATCGCGGAGTCTGTCCTCCCGGCAAGGTCGTGCGCCCTGGCGATTTCCGGGTTCAGGCACGTGCCGCAACGGTCCGCGTTTGCCGCAGTGTATTCCCGGACGGCCTCGTCGTATCGCTGTTCAGCCAGTGCGATGTGGCCAAGCATGGCGTGGCGCGTGAAATCGTCCTGGAGCAACTCCGCGTCCGCGCGACGGCGGTCGAACGCGGCAAGCAGGTCGCGAGCTTTCGCCACGTTGCCGACCATCGCATTCAATTCCACTAATCGGTCGTAAGGGCGCTCGATGGGCTCCAGTGAGTCGAGCGGAAAGCTGGCAATGGCCTGATCGAGCCTGGCCTTGGCGCGCGCCGTGTTACCGCGGAACCAGGCGTCCAACCAGGCCTCGTCCAACAGCTTCTGGAGCGCTCCAACTCGAACGCCCATGGCGAGCTGCGCGTCATTCGAGCTGTCGAACCACCGCTTGGAATCGACGAGGCGGCCCTGAGTGCTGGACAGGACGCCGAGCCAGAAATCCGTATTCTGCACGACCGACGGCTCATTGATGCGAGCGCGGCGCAGGCTGTCGGTTACGTTTTCAGCGGCGGCGTAGTCGCCGCGAATGGTGTGGAGAAAGACCGTCGACGCCACAACACCTGGATTCCGTGGTAGCGCGGCCCGGTACGCCCGCAGTGTCTGCTCGGCGTCGGCCAGCTTGCCCTGGGCCATCTGGGCCCACGCCGCGTTGTTGAAGAACACTGCTGCCGACTGCTGCGCTATCGCCCGCTTGGCCAGCTCCTCGGCGCGCGCGAACTCCCGCCGGTCGCGCATCTGTACAGCAAGGTTGTTCAGGGCGGCGACATTGTTTGGATCGATCTCAATGAGCGATTCGTATGCCGAGATGATCCGGCTCCTGTCCGGCTTCGGACCCCACTGGTAGTATGCGGCGATCGTGAGATACCGCTCCGACTCGCCCAACCGGTCTCGATGATCGTAGGCTTTCTGGATCGTGGCCGTGATCAGGGGCCTCGGATAGAATCGGTTGCTCAGTTCCACGGCGAGCTTCCGGTACGCCATGGCGAAACCGGTGTCGAGCGAGATGGCCTCTTCGATGAGGCTCCGACCACGGTTCCAGTCTCCCTCCTCCTCGATCGCGCGCACGCCGGCCACGTACTTCTGCAGGGCTTGCAGGGACGGGGTCGTGACCCGCTCGAGCGACCGCGCGCTTTGGATTTTCTTCAGCGACTCACCGGTCTTCTCGCGCAGTTTCTTCGACAGGCGGCTGATGGCCGGGATGATGTCCGCCGCGTTGTCGGCGGTCTCACGGAACGACGCCAGCTCGTCGCCCGTCTGCGCGGCGATCAGACGTGCCGAGAGCACGTAGGCGCCGCCGAGGGTGACGATCTCGCCGTCGATCACCGCCTTGATCCCCTCGCGCGAAGCGATCTCGCGAGCCAGCGGATAATCCACGCGCGTCCCGACGGGACGCTGCATGCGCTGCAGCGCCTCGCGCACAGCAGTGACCGGCATGACGCCCAGGCTCTGCGACTGCGCCAGGTCGGTGCGGAACGCTTCGGTCACCGTCGGACCCAACAGCGAGTCGGTCGCCGGCCCCTTGAACTCGGTGAGGATCACGCGATCCCGCTCGGCCAGTTTGCCGGACGCCATGAGGGACCCCGCCGGGCCGATGCCTAACGCGCGCATCAGCATCCAACCGCCGACGAGAACGACAAATGCACCTACGGCGATCGCACCACCCATGGCTGTGCGGCGCCAGCTCACGTGGGGCGCCGCCATGGCCGCGATCGTCGCCATCGTGCCCTGCGGCGCCGGTGAACCCCCGGGCGTCAGAGTCGGCGTCGTGGTGAGCGCGCGCCGAGTGGCCTTCTGGACGAACGCCGTGAACAGGATCACCGGCAGGACCAGCCCCATCACAACCAGCGCGCCAGGGAAGACCCAGTCGGGGAGACCGATCCCGACGATGGCAGCTTTGGCCAGCACGGCGACGACAACGAACGCCGCAGCGTACATCGCCAGTGCCTTCCGCAACATCCCGCGCCCGCCCAGCAGCACGGCAGGCATCGCGACCTGGCCAGTGCCGGTGCTGATAACCGTGTCGAGGACTCGCGCCACCTCGGCCGCGCTCTGCGGCCGGTTGTCGGGTTCCTTCTCCAGGCACCGCATCACCACGTCGGCCAGCGCCGGCGGCGTGTCCACGCGCACTTCGGAAACAGGTACCGGCTTCTCGCCCATGTGTGCCGCAAACAGCTTGTGCGGCGTGAGCCCTGCAAACGGCGGCTGGCCGGTGAGCAGCTCGTAGGCCATGCAGCCGAAGGAGTAGAGATCTGCGCGGTGATTCGTCGCCGGATCGCCGGCCGCCTGCTCGGGCGCCATGTAGGTTGGCGTTCCCAACGATGTCCCCATCGCCGTGAGCGTCGGCGATCCTGATCCCTCGTCGCGCGCCGCGCTCAGCGCCTTTGCGATCCCGAAGTCGGTGACCGTCGCACTGCCGCCCGTGAGCAGGACGTTGTCCGGCTTGATGTCGCGGTGCACGACGCCGTTCGCGTGGGCGTACGCGAGCGCTCGCGCAACCTCACGAAGGATGTTGACGGTCTCGGTGATCGAAAGCGGTCCGCCCGCAAGCCGCGCTCGCACGCTCGACCCATCCACCAGCGGCATCGTGTAGAACGGCAGCCCCTCGAACTCTCCCGCGGACAACACGGGCACGATGTGTGGGTGCTGCAGCCGCGCGGCGACCTGGATCTCCCGCTTGAACCGATCGACGTTGACGCCGGCGGCCAGCTCGGGTGGCAGGACCTTTACGACAACCTTGCGGCCGAGCGATGTCTCGTCCGCGACGAAGACCCGCGACATGCCGCCGCCGCCCAGTTCGCGCTCAATCGCATACGAGCTGCTGAGTGAAGCCTGCAGCCGTTCCCGGAGGTCACCCGCCAAGCGTTTCGGCTCCTGTCAGTTGCGCAGCCAATCTACCGGCCGGAGCCCGCCCCAGCCAGACAAACGCATGCCGACACACCGAGCCATCGTCCACGACAGCGACCCTGCTTGCTGCGTGTCGTGCCGCGCCGTACCGTTGCCGGTCGCGAGACCGGTCACCCCAGCAGAGAGAGGCACCAATGTCGCTCACCCGTCGCGATTTCCTCGCCACCTCGGCCGCCGCCGCTGCCGTCGGCATACTCGGCCGGCCCATCCTCGCCCGCGCCTGGCAGGGACAGGCGGCGCAGCCGGTCTTCACGCCCATCCGCCGAAACGTCGGCTATTTCACCATGCGTGGCGGGACCATCGGCTACCTCGTGAACGCGGGTGCCGTCGTCGTGGTCGACAGCCAGTTCCCCGCCGAAGCGACGGCCTGTCTGAACGGGTTGAATGAACGTTCCGGAAACCGACCGGTCGACTTCCTCATCAACACGCACCACCACGGCGATCACACCGGCGGCAACATCTCCTTTCGCGGATCGGCGAAGAAGGTCGTTGCGCACGTGAAAGCCGATGAGCACACGCGTCAGCCACCCGGCGGCCAGCCGCCTGCGGATCAGCTGTTTGCGGACACCACTTTTGCGGACACCTGGTCAGCCGACGTCGGCGACGAGCGCGTGGGCGCGAAGTTCTATGGCCGCGCCCACACCAGCGGCGATGTCGCCATCACCTTCGAGCGCGCGAACGTGGTGCACATGGGCGACCTGATGTTCAATCAGCGGCACCCGGTCGTCGATCGCTCCGCCGGCGCCACGATGCGCAACTGGATGACGGTGCTCGATCGCACCGCGCGCGACCACGCGAACGACACGATCTACATCTTCGGCCACGCCGGCACCGGCCAGCCTGTAACCGGCAGCCAGGCCGCGCTTGTTCGCTTCCGGGACTACCTCGGCGCGGTCCTCGCGTTCGCTGAGGCGCAGCACAAGGCCGGCAAGTCGCGCGACGAGATTCTCGCGATGCGCGATCCGCTCAAGGGCTTCGAAGACTTCGGGCGGTTCGGGCAGGCAAATCCGCGCGAGGTGCTTACGTGCGCGTATGAGGAAGTCACCTCTCCCTAGATGGGAGATGGGAGAACTGAGAAAAACTGCTCAACCGGATTACCGCTGAATTCCGCGGCAATCGCGTTTGCCGGTTATCTCAGATCTCCCATCTCCCATCCGTTTAGTTGAGTCGCACCTCACGCATCGCAATCCCCCCTCGCGTGCTCGACGCCCGCACCGTGAACACGCGGTCCGTCTCGGCCGAACCGGCGCTGACGCGGAGCGTCACGACCTTTGACTCGCCACCCGCCAGCCAGAACTCCGGTGCGCGCCCCACGATACGCGTGGTGCTCCCCTGGCCGGCGCGAATCGTCAGGTTGTCGAGCCGCACGATCTTCACCCGCTTCGCCATCTCCAGCGCGGTTGGAAGCCGTCCGGCGTTTCGCACCGTGACGCGCACTTCATGGGTGGCCGAGTCCCTGGCCGCGCGCACCGGCGCGACTGCCACCTCCGCGATCTCCACCTGCGGCAGCGATTGCGCCATGTACAGGTTGAACATCGCCTGGTTGCGCGCCCACTTCTCCAGGACCTTTGGCGGGCCGTTCTGGCTGAAGAATTTCGGGTTGTAACCGCCGACTTCGACCTCGCCTAACGTGGGGTGCACCGCCTTCGTCCACTTCTGATAACACGTCCCGCCGAATTCCTCGTCGCAGTAGCGCAGCACCTCGTACTGATCGACCCTGCCATCGTTGTTGTAATCGCGCTCGCGGCCGCCATTCCAGATCTCGTCGCCGTACCAGATCGCGCCCACGTGGAAATAGCCGAAGTCGGGTCCGTGGCCGAACAGCGGCTGCGGCTCCGGCTCCTCGCCGGTAATCGGATTGCGGCCGCCGCGGGTGGCGTAGGTCCGGTACACGTCACCCGCCCACGGATACCGCGTGATCGACAGGCCGACCGAGTCGAAGTGCTGGAAGAACTTCAGGTCGGACGGGAACATGCACTCCGTCTGCTCACAGGTCGAAGGACCCCGAAGGTGCATGGGCACCGACGTGTCCATGCTGTTGGCGACGCCGATGTTGGGATGCGTCAGCACCCATAACACGACGGCGCGCGTCTCAGGCTCTGACGTCGGGTATTCGCCGGCGCCGAACTGCGTCCAGCCTCGGCCCGTGGCTTCCCGCTCGGGACGCCAGTTGGCCGGGTAGTTCCGGTGCAGGTCCAGCCCACCGATGCCGTCTTCGTTGAACCGGCCGTCGCCGTCGTTGTCGAAGCCTTCAGGGTACATCACGTAGTCGCCGCGCCCCTGCCCCACCCCGCGCATCAGACGTCCCGACGGATCGGCGCTGTCGACGACCGCACTCCCGTTCCCCATCCCGACGAACTTCCGCATCTGACGGATGTGCCCGTCGCCATCGATGTCCTCTCCGGCGTCCTCGTCCAGCAGCCCGTCTCCATCGTTGTCCTGCGGCCGCACCGAGCTGCGGTTGCTCTGCGCGGTCAGCCGGTACATGTCCGAGCCGTCGGGGTTGTTCATCGGTTTGATGTAGATCGCCTTCGTGTCGAGCAGCTGCTTGATGGCCGGGTCTTTCGCGTAGTTCTCCAGCAGATACCACATCAGGTAGAACGCGCTTTCGGTGCCCGAGATTTCTCCAGAGTGACGCCCACCCTCGAAGAACGCCGCCGGTTTGTCGGTGTGCGCACCGCTGCGCTTGTTGGTCAACGTCATCTGCCAGATGTCGCGGCCGCCGAAGCTCTTGCCCACCGAATACAGGTCGACCAGATCGGGATACTGCTGCGCCCATTTGCGCATGAATTCCTCGATCTCCGCCGACGTATGGTAGTGCTGCCAGTCGATCTGACCGGGGACGAGGGGCTTCATTTCCGGGTAGTTGGTGAGCGCGAAAACACTGGTGCCGTGGCGCTCACCGGGGACCACGAGGACGTTCCGATTCGGTCCTCCCTCGCCGGCTCCTCGGCCACCGCCCCCGCCGCGCTGTGCTTCGAGGGACATCGCGTTGGCAACAAGGAAAGTCAGTGCCGGCAGGATCGCAGTAAGGCGTCTCATGAGTCGCTCCAGAGGGTCCCGGGAGGAATCACGGTCCGCGACCGCACCCATGCAAGCACCCCGCGCCGGGATGCGCCATGTCCAGCCGATCCGGACGTGGCGCCCCGCACAGCACGCCTGTCGCCGGCGTCAATTCGATCTGGCCCGCCCGTCGGTCCACGACCATCTTAGGGCGTCTCATCCGACATTGAGGTTTCGATGAAAGCCCTGACTCTTCTGGCAGGAATCGCGCTGCTGGCCGCGCCGCTCGCGGCGCAGGACACCACGAAGGTGGCGACAGCCAATGTCGCCGGTAACTGGGACTTCAGTTTCACATCGCCACAGGGCGCCGCGAACTGGCGCGTGAAGTTCGAGCAGTTCGGTGACACGCTCCGGGGTTCGGCCGCGACCGACTTCGGTCAGCTCGAGGTGAGCGACGGCTGGATCACAGGGAACGAGCTGTACTTCACGCTCTACCTGAATGTCGATGGCCAGTCGATCACGGTGAACTTTGCCGGCACGGTGAAGGGCGACACGGCGCAGGGAAGGATCGAAGTCCCGGGTGTCGGCGTTGATCCGTTCCCCTTCACCGCCATCAGGGCCACAGGCTTCGAGGTCGCCGCGTCACCTCTGGCCGCGTTGCCTGCGGAGCGGCCTGCACTCGTCAGGCGCATCCTCCGCTAGTGCCGTTCCAACTTGTTTCGCCAAAGGCTCAGAGACACGAGCCGGCTTGGAACCAACTTGGTGGGAATAGTTGGAACGGCACTAGCCGAAGCGTCGCAGCGAACGTTCCTTGGCCTTCCGCGCCTCGACCTCGCGATCGCGAGGCGGGGCGTGGATGACGAGCGAATTCAGTAACCGGCGCGCGACGTCCGTCACTTCGTCGACGGCGCGGTTGAAGACTTCCTCATTCGCCTTGGATGGACGCGTCGTCCCGCTCAGCTTCCTGACGAACTGCAGCGCCGAGGAGCGCACTTCATCGTCCGTAGCGGGTGGCTCGAAGTTGGCGAGCACTTTTATGTTCCGGCACATTCAAACAGGCCTCCCTGACTTAAGACTTAAAGCTGGATTCCATAGAGCATGGCGGCGTTCCCACCAAGAATCATCGACTTTTCCGCCGCCGCGATCGACAGCGCGCCGATGCTCTCCTTCATCTTCGGCATGCTGCTGATGAGGTGAGGATAGTCGCTACCCGCGAGTAACTGGCTCGATCCCGCGAATTCGATGGCGAGCCGCAGCGCCCTGGGGTCGAAGTTGACCGTGTCGTAAAAGAATGTTTTGAGATATTCGCTCGGATGCCGGTCAATGTTCACCCGGCACTCGGGGTACGCCTCAAAACCCCGATCCAGTCGCTCGGCGATGTACGGAATCGCGCCGCCGAGATGACCGAGGATCCAGCGGATCTGCGGAAACCGTCGCGGGATGCCGGCAAAAACCAGCCCAGCCGCGGCCAGAGTCGTGTCGAACATGAAGCCGACCAGCGGCATCAACCAGTATTCCTGCATCGCCTCGACGCCGGCCGGATAGTTGGGATGGATGTGCACGACCGCGCCGAGTTCGTTCGCGCGCTCCCACAGCGGCCAGTAACGCGCATCGTGCAGCGCCACGCCGTTCACGCTGGCGTAGACCATCACGCCGGCGAAACCCATGGACATGATGCGATCGAACTCGCGCACCGAGGCAGCGGCGTCGTTCAGCGGGAGCGTCGCGAGCGCCGTGAACTGCTTCGAGCGGTCCGTCTTGATCTTCGCCAGCGCGTCGTTGACCAGGCTCGCGAGGTAAGCCGATTGCTTTGGCTCCTCCATCGTGGTGCCGGGCGCAGTCAATGTGATCACCTGCATATCGACACCTGCTTCGGCAATAATGCGCCCGCGCAACTCGATGTCGCGGTGTCCGGGGACGACAAAGTTCTTGTCTCCCGGTGAGCAGAGCACCGGGTTGCCCTCGGCGTCCTCCTCGACCGTGTACTTGCTTGGGCCCTTCCTGATGGCCGCAATGAACTCCGGCGGATAGTAATGATTATGAACGTCGATGATCATCGGAGCGATTTCTGGAAATCAAATGAGATCAGGTCTGATCAAGCGAATCAGCGGGTACGGTCCGATGACACGGAATGACAACATCACTCGGGGACCTGAAGAAACCAACTACGAACGTTGCTGACCGCGCTTGAGCCACAACCAGTAGACCGGCAGTCCCAGGAGGACGAGGCCGAGGCCGATTGCGCTGTCCTTGGGATCTGATACCAGCGTGTTGGCCACGATCGCCAGTGATGACACGATGAACAGCATCGGCGCGAGCGGATACCACGGAATCGAGTACTGTCGCGAGACATCCTTTCGCTTTCGCAACAGCATCAACCCGATGGCCATCAGCGCAAAGAAGATCCATTCGGTGTAGACCACGCGCGTGAAGAGCGCTCGAAACGT
>Ga0209108_10000999_pt1 | contig 16250 bp, 13 predicted proteins | sample Rifsed10ft1_FD_184003 | JGI IMG/M metagenome (GOLD analysis project Ga0209108, IMG submission 184003) | Soil microbial communities from Rifle, Colorado, USA - sediment 10ft 1 (version 2) | ecosystem: Environmental > Terrestrial > Deep subsurface > Rock core/Sediment | place: Rifle, Colorado...
TTTCGAACCAATTAAAACTGAATTATCTATCAATGTGTTACTGGTTGAACCGTCCGCTATGAAGCTTCCCGCATAAGCCCCTAAAACTACATTGTTACTTCCGGTTGTGTTTCCATCTATTGCGGCAGCACCAATGGCCGTATTAGAACTCCCTGTAGTATTTGATTTTAATGTTTGATAACCTACTGCTGTATTAGAAGAAACATCTCCAGCTCCACGTCCTACAGTTAATCCATTTGCAGTCAAATCTGAGCTAAATGTTTTTGTACCTGCAATAGTTTGATCAGAAGTTAAATCCACCAAATTTGCACCTGCGGCAAGAGCAGCGGCAGTTACAAATTCAGTTGTAGCAATTTGTGTTGTGTTAGTTCCTGCTGCAGCAGTCGGTGCTAATGGTGTTCCTTCTAAAGTTGGTGATTCCAGATTAGCTTTTAGATTTAATGCCGCTTGAGATGCGGTTTCATTTGCGTCAACATCCGATTGAACAATATCAATATTGGTTTGCAAAGCAGTATCAATTAAATCGCTTGCCGTTTTATTAGAATCAACATCTGATTGAACTACCGCAATTGCGGCATCAGTTGCCGTTTTATTGGAATCAACATCCGATTGAACTCCCGCAATAGCAGTATCTGTTGCCGTTTTGTTGGAATCAACGGTAGTTTGTAACGTATCGATATTCGTTTGTAAAGCAGTATCCGCTAAATCACTTGCCGTTTTATTGGAATCAACATCTGATTGAACTCCTGCAATGGCAGTATCTGTTGCCGCTTTGTTTGAAGCAACGGTGGTTTGTATAGTATTAATATTCGTTTGTAAAGTCGTATCCGCTAAATCACTTGCCGTTTTATTGGAATCAACATCCGATTGAACTCCCGCAATGGCAGTATCAGTTGCCGCTTTGTTCGAATCAACAGTAGTTTGAACCGTATTGATATTGGTTTGTAAAGCAGTATCTGCTAAATCACTTGCCGTTTTATTGGAATCAACATCCGATTGAACTCCTGCGATTGCGGTGTAAGTCAACGTTTTGTTAGAATCAATATTGGTTTGCAAAGCAGTATCGGCTAAATCGCTTGACGCTTTGTTAGCATCAACATCCGATTGAACTCCTGCAATAGCGGTATCTGTTGCCGCTTTGTTTGAAGCAACAGTAGTTTGTACCGTATTGATATTCGTTTGTAAAGCAGTATCCGCTAAATCACTTGCCGTTTTATTGGAATCAACATCCGATGCTAATGTTGTATCAGCATTCGCTCTTGCAGTAGCTTCTGATGCTAAATCAGTTGCCAAAACACTTTCTGCGGTTGTAGCGCGAGTAGTTTCTGAAATCAAACCTGAAGTTAATGTCGCATCCGCTGAGGTTCTTGCTGCAGTTTCTGAAGTCAAACCTGAAGTCAAAATACCTTCAGCTGCTGTAGCTCTTGAAATTTCAGATTGTAACGCAGTATTACTACTTGAAATACCAGTCTCAAAATAGGTTTTAACTGCTTTAACTGTAGGGTATTTTGTATTAGAATCACCATCGAAAATAACATCTGAACTTTTATTAGATGAAATTTCTTTACTATCTAATTCAGTTTTAGTTGCCGAACTAACTGGCTTATTTAAATCACTTGTGTTATCAATATTTTCAATACCCAGATTCTTTTTTGCCTCAAGAAGCGATGTTGCATTAGTCCCTCCATTTTCAATAGAAACAATCCCTGTAATAGTAGTAGCATTTGTTGCAGAATAAGCAAAAGGAACATTCGTAAAAGGTTGATTACTTATTTCCGTGAATGCAGCGCAACTTCCTGAAGTACTAACACCTACTTCCAGACTTTTTTTCATAGAATCCCACGAAATTGTTTCAAAAGAAGTTGCATAACCATCTGTTTGCAATCCAGTACCTATGATTAAATTAACCATACCATATTGATCTGTTTTGGTCTGAATAACTTCTTGATATTCTAATTTTGAAAACTCATCATAGAATTTAAACAATAGACAAACATCTTTATCAACTAAAGGTGTATTTGAATTAGAATTAGCCGTTTGTCCCACAGTTGGATTTAAAATCACAGCCTGATAGGTAATACCATTGGTTTGAGCAAAAGTCTTTGTCGCTAAAAAAAATAGGAAGAGTAAAATTATTTTTTTCATAATTAAAATTAATTATTGTTTAAAGGAATGTCGAGATAAAATTGAGTTTGGATAACAACTTTTCTTATATTTTTAAAAGAATTAAAAAACATAAAAAAAGAAAAATGCTATACACATCTATAATTTTATAAATAGTAATGGAGTATTCTTTGAAAAATTAGTCCTAGTTGGATCAATTTTATTTAGAAAAAATAGCTGGTATGTAGTAATTAAAGCAGAAAGTGAAAAGTAATTTTTTATCATAGTTTGATGATTTTAGTGTAATAATTAAAATTAAGCGCATTTAAACGAACCAAGTATTCTGAACTTGGTAATGCAGGTAAATCAATTGTCAAAATATTGTTGTTGGGAATAATCTTTTCTTCAAAAATCAAATGCCCACTTAAATCAAAAACATTCATATTTATAAGTCCGATAATAGGTTTTGATAATTCAAAATTAACAGTACTAATAAAAGGATTGGGATATGTCGTTACTTTAATATCATCAACTGTATTAGACGAAATATATTTGCCCCAATAACTTTGTTGAAATCCTTGCATTATTACATAATTGTTACTGGAAGTTCCTGTAACGGATTGCTGCCCAATAGTCTGTCTTACAACTGTGCCATTAGGCATTTTTTTTGACATTCCTTGTGAAGAAAACATTTGGTGATGCAAAACTTGTCCATGAAAAGTTATTGTGAAAAATATAAGTAAATACCTCATAAAAATAAATTTCAAGCAATTTAACCTATAATATGTGCCGTTAATCGATAAAGTTAAAAAAAGCTAAAAAAAAGCTTAATCAGTAACAACTTTTCAGTTTTTAGTAACAAAAATGAAGGCCAAAAAGCAATAAAAAATAAACAGTGAATAATTAGTTAAAGTATAAAATAGCAGCTGAAATCTATTTTAAGCCCGGATACAGCAAAATTTATATTTGAAATTAATTAGATATTAAAAATTTAATTATATATTTTTAATGGTTTAAATTAAACGATCAAAAATGCTGACAAATTTACTTTTCATCATTACTGGACTTATAGGCTTATTAACTCTTATCTTAATTTTTTCAAATTATAAATCAAATAAGATTATGAATTTTTATATAATCCTATTAATATTTATAATGTCTTTGCGTTTTTTTTTTAAATGGATTAACCTATTTTGCGACAGACAATTCTCTTAAAAACATTTATTTTACATATTCCAATTTTTCATCAGTTGTAATTCCACTTTGTTATTTGTACTTCAAAAATTTATTTGCAATTGAAAAAGCATTTAAGACTAAAGAGTTATATCATTTCATATTCCCTTTATCTTTCTCCATATTAGGAATTTTACTTAATTATTTAAATGTTCCAATCCCAAGTTTAAAACTTTTTCTATATGCCATTTTTGTTGCATTCATTTTGTATTACAATGTCTTATCATATCGCCTTTTATGCATAAATATTTGGTCAAAGAAAGGTTCGATAAAAACAATAATAAATGATAACAAAACCATTAATAATTGGGCTTCTTTTTTGTTTATCGCTCTTGTATTAATATCAATAAGACTAGCTGCTGCTCTTTTTATAGAAATCTATTATAATCAGAACATGAAAGGATACAATTACCAGTGGATATCGGCTTTTATTTGGCTATTGATATTAATCAAAATCTTAATTTCTCCAGAAATACTTTATGGCTATAACGCCTTGAACAAAAAACTAAATGAAAATAAAAACACCAATTTAGCACTGGAAACTATTTGGATTAGAGCTAATAACACAAAATCAAATAATATTCAACACGAGGCATTAAAAGAAAAAGTAGAGGAAAACATTATCAATTACATCCAAGAAATTGAAAAAATATCTCTCGAATATGAACTCTTCAGGGACTCAAAAATGACACTTACTGATTTAGCCAACAAGCTCAATATCCCAAAAAGTCATATTTCCTATATATTTAAATACCACTCAACCATTTCCTTTTCTGAATACAAAAAATTAATTCGAATCCATGATGCAATACAGCATATCGAATCAAATTATCTAAAAAACAACACATTAGACTCACTGTCAAAAAAAGTTGGATTTACTTCCTATAATCCTTTTTTTACTAGCTTTAAAGAAATTTCAGGCATCTCACCTTTAGAATATTTTAAAATGGTAAAAGTTAAATTTGACGAATAAAAAAAGGTTCAGCCGCAAAGCTGAACCTTTTTTTATGGAAATAATTCAAGGACTATTTCTTGTAATACTTCTTATATTTTGGATAGGAAATAGCTCCAAATAAAGTAATTGCTCCAATAGAATACCAAATCCAACTTAAAGAATGTGCCTCTCCACTAGCGTAAGAATGCAATCCTACCAAGTGAAAATTCACTCCATAATAGGTAAATAAAATGGATATAAATGCAAACATACTCATCAGGTTAAATATCCATTTACCACGTAAAGACGGAACAAATCGAGCGTGGATTACAAAAGCATAAACCATAATACTAATTAAAGCCCAAGTTTCTTTTGGATCCCATCCCCAATAACGTCCCCAACTTTCGTTGGCCCATTGTCCTCCAAGGAAGTTTCCAATTGTTAGCATAATTAAACCGATTGTCAATGCCATTTCATTGATATAGGTGATTTCTTGAATATTCAAATCCATTTTGGCTTTGTTTTTTTCATCGGTAAACAAAATCAACAATAGTGAAACAGTTCCTAATATCATTCCTAAAGCAAACGGCCCATAACTCGCCACGATAACCGCCACGTGAATCATTAACCAATAAGAATTCAACACCGGTTGTAAATTAGCAATTTCAGGGTCAATCCAGTTTTGATAAGCAGCCCACAGAATCATTGCTGTTACAAAGGCTGATGAAGCAACAGTCAATTTTGATTTTATATCAAATGCTAAACCAAAAAACATGGTTGCCCAAGCTATATATATGATTGATTCATATGCATTACTCCACGGTGCGTGACCCGAAATATACCAACGAGCAATTAAACCCGTAGTATGCAATAGAAATAAAAGGCCTATAATAACATGCATTGTATTTACCGCTATCGATAGGAACTTACGTTCTTTGAAGATTTGTAAAATCGTAAAAAACAACATCAAAATTGCCGCAAAAATATACCAGTAAGGAAGTTTCTTAAAAACATCATACTCATTATACAAGATTTCCAATGAAATTTTCTCTTCACTTGGTCTCACTTTAGCTCCAAATTTTTTCTGAAAACCATTTATACTTTCTAATAATTCATTAGAATTTTTATAATCTTTGGTTTCTGCTGCATTAGTTAAAGTCCCAAAATATAATGGCAATACACTTTTAGTATAAGTGGAATCCATCCCTTTCATCCCCGATTCATTCAATTCTAAATAAGAAATCCATTTGTTATTTGCATCGTTCGGAATTGGGAAAATCTTTAAAATTCTTCCGCTTAAAGCCGATTCCATCAGATTTACTTTTTTGTCTGTCTCAATAAAGTCCTTTTCGAATTGATTTGGATTACCACTCTTGAAAGCATCATCCAAATAAGGAGAGAGTTTATAATTCCCTTTTTCATCAAAAAAGGATATAAACGGTGCGTATTGTGCCTTTTTATCAACCCCTATTATTTTTCGAATGCTATCATTTCCTGATTTAATATAAATTAAAGGAACTTCAATCCATAATTTTGCGTATTGCGTCATAGACAACAATACCTGATCTGAATTCATTCCTTTATAGGTTTCCATATGACTTACTTTTCTTAGCAATTCAGATGAAAAAGTATTAACCGGTTTCATTCTTCCTCCTCCATCTTGGATAATCAAACGTCCAAATTTAGCTGCATGATCTTCTGGAACTTTGTATTTATTCAGTAGAGAATCAATTTGCTTTTCGCTTGGCGTCTGGTGTTGATGATCATCATGACCTTGTGCAAAACCATTAAAACTGAGCATCAGAACTAAAATAGTAAGCAACTTAGCCTTCTTCGTTTTTACTACTTCCAGTTTTCTTTTCAAGTCCGCAAAACGGGAATACTTAGTAAACATAATAGACATCATTGCAAAAAATAACATAAAATAACCACTATAAGTAATCGCTGTTCCCCAGAAATCGTGATTTACAGATAATACGGTTCCTTTTTCGTCAGGATCGAATGAAGATTGAAAAAAACGATATCCTTTATAATCTAAAACATTATTCATAAAAATTCTGGCATCAAATGATTTAGTTGAATCCTGAACGGTAACTTTACTTTCAAAAGAAGAATAACTTTTTTCCGTTCCTGGATATTTTGTGGCAATAAAATCATTCAATTTGATCTTGAAAGGCAATACATAAGCCTTACTTCCGTAGAATAAAGTATAATCAATATTTCCTATTTTCACTGTTTTAGATTCTCCAATTTTTCCTTTGGAACCTAGTATAGTAACTTCTTTTTGTTGTCCATCTGCAATAACATTCAGAACTAAAGCATCTTCATGATTCTTCTCTTTAAAATCATTTTTTGACTCATATGCAATTACACCTTTCACCGCTGGATCTGGAAATACAAAGCGCATTTCGCCAATAGTATACAAAGAACGCATCATCAATGGTTGAGCAGCGTCCTTAGCTACTTTACCCTGTAATTTATCAGCCATACGCATATAATTACCTTCAAATGGCGTTTGAATAGTGCTTGTATTGCCGTTTATATTGATGTTAATTGCTCCTTCAGTGTATTTATTTAATGAAAATAATACATTGTGAATATTTTGAATTTCTCCTTCTTTCAGCATGTGTTCATGACGTCCGCCATCACCTGCTTCTACGATTTTAAAATACAAAGTCCCTTTAGGATCCGGTTTGATTATTTCTTTTGCTCCCAAAATAAAATTTTTATATTCTATTTTGAATTCCGTATCAGCAAATTTATCTGAAATAGAAAAATTATTATTGGTAACTGGCGAAAGCAATAAAGTTTTTTCAAAAACTCTGCGTTTCATTTCGCCTTTGTATTCACCGTCAACAAAAACGGTAAGAAAGGTTTTATCCGAAAAAACTTGGTTTTCCGCTGCGCCTTCGCGAATAGGCATCATCCCTTCATAACTGATATATCGAGTTACAAAAGCTCCCAAAAGAATAAAGACAAAAGCCAAATGGAGTAATAAAGTAGCCCATTTTTCTTTCTTTAATAATTGATAACGCTTAATATTTCCTATGAAATTGATCATAAAAAACACCATTATGGCTTCAAACCACCAAGCGTTGTAAACCCAAATTTTTGCTGTATCAGTATTATATTTGCTTTCGATAAAAGTTCCGGCACCCATTGCAATTGCAAATGATAAGAAAAGGATTGCCATTAATCGCGTAGAGAACAAAATAGAGAAGATTTTTTTAATCATTTGTAAGGTATTTCATTTCTTATAAAGTGCCACAAAAGTACTTAAAAATGTTGACTTTTATATTCGTACAATTGTTAATTTAATCCAAAAATAAGACTTTTTAATTTTTGAAAAAAAATTGATTTTAATACCCAATTATACTTTGTAAACGATTGCAATAACAAGCAAAAAACAGTTAATATTTTTTTCCTAATTTTGCCTTATGACTAAAGTAATAATTATTGGTTCAGGAAATGTAGCACAACATTTAATTGTTGCCTTTCAAAATTCCCAAAACACGGGAACAGAAATCGACTTGATTCAAGTTTTTTCAAGACAAAAAGAAAGTATCTCTCACCTACTCGATTTAGATAAAATTACAGATAATTTAGAGGCTTTGGAAGAAGCTGATTTGTATATCATTGCCGTTTCTGATGATGCGATTGCTAGTGTTTCTTCGCAACTTCCGTTCAAAAACCGTTTAGTGGTGCATACTTCCGGAAGTATTTCCTTAAATGCTTTGGATGACGATAACCGAAAAGGCGTGTTCTATCCCTTGCAAACATTTACCAAAAATAAAGATGTTGATTTTAAAACCATCCCAATTTGTTTAGAAAGCGAAAATGCCACTGATTTTCAATTATTGGAAAAAGTGGCAAAAATGATTTCCGATAAAGTTTTTGCCATCAATTCTGAACAACGGAAAGCATTGCATGTTGCGGCTGTATTTGTCAATAATTTCACCAATCATTTGTATCAAATAGGAAGTGAAATTTGTCAGGAAAATCAAGTTCCTTTCGAAATTCTGAAACCTCTAATTGGCGAAACTGCTCAAAAAATAATGTTGCTTTCGCCAGAGGAAGCACAAACCGGGCCGGCAAAACGGAATGATAGCAGTACAATTAAAGCGCACGAAGCTTTTTTATCCGATGAGAACCATTTAAAAATTTATAAAACACTAACACAATCTATACAGCATAATGGCAAAAAGTTATAAAGAAATAATGAACGATATCACCACTTTTATTTTTGATGTCGATGGCGTACTAACCGATAGTTCTGTTTTTGTAACCAATGAAGGAGATATTCTACGCACGATGAATATTCGTGATGGTTATGCCATGAAAGCAGCTGTAGAAAGTGGTTATAATGTATGCATTATTTCAGGTGGAAGTAATGAAGGTGTTCGAATTCGACTAAGAAATCTTGGTATTACTGACATTCATTTAGGAACACCAAACAAAGTAGAAACCTTTGATGAATATACGGATGTTTACAATATAAATCCAGAACAGGTTTTGTACATGGGAGATGACATTCCCGATTATCATGTCATGAAATTAGTTGGATTACCTACTTGTCCGCAAGACGCAAGTCCTGAAATTAAAGCTATTTGTAAATATATTTCGCATGTAAACGGTGGTAAAGGAGCTGCTCGCGACGTTATTGAACAAGTCATGAAAGTTCAAGGAAAATGGATGGAGCATTTTGACGGAAAACACGATTAGTTGCTAGTATAAATTGAATTATAAATTTTAAATGAAATAAATGTTTCCATTTCTAAAACTAATCCGTTATCAAAATTTACTGTTGCTTGCATTTATGCAACTAGTTTTCAGATATGGCTTTTTTAAATTTCAAAATATCCCATTATCCCTAGCGGATTGGCAATATTTATTATTAGTCTTATCGACCGTTTTACTTGCAGCTGGTGGCTATGTAATCAATAATATAGTGGACCAGAATACGGATAACGATAACAAACCAAATGACGTAGTCGTAGGTAAAACCATTTCTGAAGCGAAAGCGTATAACATATACGTAGCACTTAATTGTGTTGGTGTTGGTATTGGATTTTATCTGTCAAATGTTATAATGAAACCTGGTTTTGCTTCTATTTTTATTTTGATAGCTGCCACCCTTTATCTTTATGCAACAAGCCTAAAGCAAATGGTTCTCATAGGAAATGTAATTGTGGCTTTATTGCTAGCTTTCAGTGTTGTCATAATAGGGATTTTTGATTTATATCCTGCTACTTATGAAGGAAATCAAGCGCAAATGGCTGTTATTTTCTCTATTCTTTTAGATTATGCAATTTTTACTTTCTTCATTAATTTTATTAGGGAAATAGTTAAAGATTTAGAAGACGTAAATGGAGATTACAATCATGGTATAAATACTTTGCCCGTAGCAATAGGGATTAGCAGAACCACCAAAATAGTTTTTGCATTAAGTTTTATCCCTTTAATAGGAATCTTTTTTTACATCTATAACAATTTGTTCCTTTTGATTTATACCACTATTTACTTCTTAATTTTTGTTGTGGGACCACTACTCTATTTCACGATGAAAATTTTGACTGCAAAAACAAAAAAAGACTTTTCTCAATTGAGTTTATTACTAAAATGGATACTTTTTTTCGGGATTTTATCTATTGTCGTAATCACTATAAATATGAAATACAATGCTTAAAAATAAATTAAAAAAATACAATCTGATTCTTGCTTCGGGTTCCCCAAGACGCCAACAATTCTTTAAAGATCTGGATTTGGACTTTGAAATCAGATTAAAAGAAATCGAAGAAGTGTATCCTCCAGAATTAAAAGCATCAGCAATTACAGATTATTTGGCTGAATTGAAAGCAAGTGCATTTGAAGGCGAATTACAACCGAATGAAATCCTGATCACAAGTGATACCATTGTTTGGCATAATGACAAAGCTTTGGGCAAACCAAAAGATCAGCAAGATGCATTTGCAATACTAAAATCATTGTCGAATACTACTCACGATGTGATTACCTCTGTTTGTTTTAAAACTGCTTCAGAAACAACGGTTCTTAATGAAGCAACCAAAGTTACTTTCAACGAATTAAGTGATGAAGCGATTTACTATTATTTGGAAAATTACAAACCATATGACAAAGCAGGTGCTTATGGTATTCAGGAATGGATTGGTTTTATCGGTGTTTCAAAAATTGAAGGTTCTTATGCTAATGTGATGGGTATGCCTACTGATAAAGTGTATGAATATTTAAGTAAATTAGCATAATTAAAAATGGATATGGATCTAATTTTCGATTATACAAAAGAACTGATTGGCACTGGAATACTTTTGATTGTATATATTTCATTACGATTGATAACTACAAAATTAGTAAGACGCTATGCTAAATCAACTCACACTCTTGAGCATCGGACCAATTTAGTCATCAAATACATTCATTTATTTATTAATATTCTGGCGTTTATTGCTTTAGTCTTAATATGGGGAGTGCAGACCAAAGATATATTTATTGCACTTTCCTCTATTACAACTGTTGTAGGCGTTGCTATGTTTGCGCAATGGTCTATTTTGAGTAACATCACATCTGGTATTATTTTGTTCTTTTCTTTTCCATTTAAAATTGGAGATATAATAAAAATTCATGACAAAGATTTCCCTTTTGAAGCTGAAATAGAAGATGTTGGTGCTTTTCATGTGTACTTAAAAACCCTTGATGGAGAAAAGGTTATCTATCCTAACAACTTACTTTTGCAAAAAGGAATTTCAATAATGAAAAATCATTTTGATGACAAAGAATTTATAGATTAATTGCAATTTTGTAAAAATATAATTTACTTTGATTCCAGTTATAAAACAATTTTGCTGTTTTATGTGGAAATTATATAACTATTTTAAAAAAATCTATAACCATAAGAGTTTTTATTATATCATATTTGCTTGTTAGATTTTAAATTATTCGTAATTGAATTTTAATACATAATAAATAGAACGATAAATATGAATGATACCATACAACTTCCTTTTTACGCAAAAATTGCACTAATTTTAGTGAGCCTTATTTGTTTTGGCTATATCTTTTATATCGGTCAGGAAATCCTGATTCCAATTTTGTTGTCTTTTATATTTGCCATATTATTAAGACCAATGGCTCATTTTATGCGTCACAAACTTTATTTTCCGCATGTCATTGCGGTTATGATAACTGTCTTGCTATTTATTTTATTTTTTATCGGGCTTTTTGCATTTTTATCTATTCAGATTAGTGAAATGGCTAATGATTTTAATAAAATCGAGAGAAACATTAACATTCATATTCATAATATTCAACAATATATCAGAGAAAATTTCAATATAAGTTCCAGAGAACAGAAGCAATATTTGGATACGGCGACTGAAGATTCAATGGAAAAAGGAAAAGAAATAATAGGAACAACTTTAATGTCCTTCACGGATACTCTACTAAACCTTATTTTAATTCCTATTTATACTTTTTTAATCCTTTTGTACAGAACGCATTTCATGCTTTTCTTTTCTAAATTGATAAAAAAAGAATACCATCCTAAATTACAGGATATTTTATCTCAAATAAAAGTAGCCGTAAAAAGCTATATAGTTGGTTTAATTATAGAAATGATTATGGTTTCCGTATTAACAACAGTTGGATTTATGATAATAGGCGTTAAATATGCTATTTTATTGGGAATTATTACCGGAATTCTAAATTTAATCCCTTACGTAGGAATATTGTTTGCGGGTGTTTTAAGTATCGTAGCATCGCTAACAGGATCTCCGGACTTATCCATAATTGTTGGTGTAATTGTTGTCAACGTGATTGTTCAGTTAATTGACAACAATATTTTAGTTCCGTTAGTCGTAAGCTCAAAAGTCCAAATAAATGCATTTGTTTCTATCGTTGGGATTATCATAGGTGGAGCTCTTTCTGGAATTTCCGGGATGTTTTTGGCCATTCCTATGATTGCTATTCTTAAAGTGATTTTTGACAGAATAGAAAATTTAGAACCTTGGGGTTATTTAATGGGAGATGATTTGCCAAAAACATATACTTGGCATAATATTAAATTACCTCTATTTGATTCAGAAACATCGGCAAAAAAAATCATAATCAAAACGGATATTGTTGTTCCAATGTTTACAGAAACTACTACAGAAAATGATGTAAATAAAACTAATGATGAAAATCTAAATTCTAAAAATTAAAAGAATCAAACCAATTTAAAGTATTTTTTTTAGATGCTAAAAAAACAACAATTTATATTATTCTTTTTGATATTCTGTTACTCTCAATTTTCTTTTTCGCAAGTAGACAAACCCAAAAAAGATTCTTCCGAAGTATATAAAAACATTCAGACCTATTCGAAAAAAAATAAATTTACCCGATTAGTTCATAAATTAGTTTTTAGACCCGTAAAAATTAAAGTTGCCAAGCAAAAAGTAGTACAAAAAAAACACCAAGAATTTGAAGGCAAAATAATTAGAAAAATTAATATCATTACTCTCGACCCTTTTGGATTTTCGGAGATTGATTCTACAAAAAAACCTAAAAATTGGGCAGAAAGAGAAGGAAACAGAATACATATTAAAACCAATAGGCTTGCTATTCTGAATTTATTACTTATTAAAAAAAACAAACCGTTAGATTCTCTTTTAGTAAAGGAGTCCGAGCGTTTAATAAGAACTCAAAGATATGTCAACAGAGTTAGTATAACTTCTAATTTAATCAAAAACAGCCCTGATTCCGTAGATGTTTCTGTTCGGGTATTAGATTCGTGGAGCTTGATTCCAAAAGGTTCTGTTTCAAGTTCAAGAGCTACTTTCAATTTGAATGAACGTAATTTTTTAGGTTCTGGCCATGAATTTAATAATAAATTAAGAAACCGATTCAACGATGGGAAGATCGCATATAGTTTAGCCTATAGCATTCCAAATATCAAGAATACATTTATTAAAACTACCGTCCGATATTTCATTGATTTAGATGAATATTATGGTAAAAGTGTAAATGTAGAGCGTCCTTTTTATTCCCCTTTAACAAAATGGGCTGGTGGAATTTATGTAGACCAACAATTTAGAAAAGATACACTTCAAGATTCTAATTTGATATACGCTAAACAGAATTTCAAATACAACTCACAGGATTTTTGGATAGGACATGCTTTTAAAATTTTCAAAGGAAATACCGAAAGCGACAGAACAACAAATTTAATCCTATCAGGCAGGTTTTTAAATGTAAAATATATTGAAAGTCCATCGATTGAATATGACCCTATCGATTTCTATTCCGGAGAAAAGTTTGTTCTTTCTGGAATTGGATTCACTTCACGAAAATTCGTGGAAGATAAGTACATTTTTAAAAACGGAATCATCGAGGATGTTCCTATTGGAAAAATATATGGAATAACCGGCGGATATCAGCATAAAAATAATCACGGGCGTTATTATTTAGGTGCCCAGGCTTCTTTTGGAAATTTTTACAGGTGGGGCTTTTTAAGTACTAATATTGAGTTGGGCAGTTTTTTCGACAATTCAAAGACCAATCAAACTGCTTTTTTATTTCAAGCCAATTATTTTACTAATTTGATTGATTTGGGAAGATGGAAATTAAGACAGTTTATAAAACCACAATTCATATTGGGAATAAATCGCTTAAATTCAATTGGAGATCAGCTTACCATTAATGAAAATTACGGAATCAATGGATTTAACAGTGCTCAATATGGCAACAAAAAAGTAATGCTGACTCTACAGACCCAAGCTTATTCGCCTTGGGATCTTTGGGGATTTCGACTTAATCCTTACTTTAATTATTCAATTGCTATGCTTGCTAAAGCTGATCAAGGATTGAGTAATAGTAAAGCCTATTCTAAAATTGGCATTGGATTTATTGTAAATAATGACTTTCTAGTATTCAGTTCTTTCCAATTATCACTTTCTTATTATCCTTCAATTCCAAATGTTGGGGACAATATCTTTAAAACTAATTCATTTGAAACTACTGACTTTGGTTTTCAGGACTTTGAACTGGCAAAACCCCGCACCGTAATTTTTAAATAAAGTAAACCTTCAATCGTGTTGTGATTTATTAATTTTCAATAAAGTGTGAATTATACAATTTTAACATAAAATTCTGTAAATATATATTCATCTTTTTTTATACATTTACATTATTAAAATATTTTTAACTAAAAACCCTAAAAAAAATGAAAAAATTTACATTTTATTTAATGATGATGGTATTGTCATTAAGTGTTTTACCAACTACAATTTTAGCTGCTGAAAAAGCACCAACAACGGTAACAAATACTACAAAAGAAGTTCCTGCAGAGGTAAAGGTTTTGCTAAATCGTTTAGACGAAATTAAAGCAATGGATAAATCTTCTATGAAATCTTCAGAGAGAAAAGCACTTCGTAAAGAAGTACGTGCAATTAAATCTGAGCTAGCAGCAACAGGAAATGGTGTTTATTTTTCAGTTGGAGCAATTATCATCATTATCCTTTTATTGATTCTTTTGGTGTAATTAATCTTTAAACAATAAATTAAAGAGAAGCTATAAACTTCTCTTTTTTTATAAAAACCAAAGCCACTATTAAATGTTAATTAAATCATTTGGCACAGTTATTGGGTTTATAAAAAAAATTAGCTTTCTAAGTTAATAGAAAATGAATATTAATTAAAATATTTTAAAAATGAAAACATTAAAATTAATCGCCTTAGGAGTAATCCTTTTTGCATCAACTACAATACACGCCCAAGTCTCAGTAAATGTAAATCTTGGTTCTCCTCCAGCGTGGGGTCCAGTAGGATATTCTAACGTTGACTATTATTATTTACCTGATGTTCAAGCTTACTACGACATTAGAGCTACACAATTTATTTATTTAAATGGTGGGACCTGGACTAGATCTAGGTATTTACCTGGCCAATATAGAAATTACAACTTGTATAATGGATATAAAGTAGTTTTAAATGATTATCATGGTTCAAGACCTTATAGTAACTTTAAAAGTCATAAAGTTAAATATTACAAAGGGTATCATGGTAAACCACAAAAATCAATAGGTTCTTATCGTAACAACAATAAGAAAGTATACAAAAACAATGGTAATAATGGCAACTACAATAATAATGGTGGTCATAAAGAAGGAAAAGGAAATAATGGTGGCCATGGAAATGGAAAGCATTAATTTCTAGTTAATGTCTAACCTGAAAGATGGCACAATGCACAAATACTAAAAATCTCCACTAGAAATAGTGGAGATTTTTTATTTAAAAATAATTTCTTTTTTAGAATTTATTCTGACTACACAGAAAGGATTTGTAAAAGCTTGTGTAACCATACCTCCCGGTTCTGGAATAGTTTCTTTGACAGTAATAATTATATTTTTATCGGTTTCAAGCACATTTTCAATTCCTATTTTATAACCTCCGGTTGTTTTTTGTCCCATATTCAAAATAACAAAATTTGCCGTTTGAATATCATTTGAGCCAATTTTACTTTTTAAATTCTCATCTCCCTGAAGCATCTTAATTTCGTTTGGTTCCGAAAGGATTTCAAAAAAATGTATACTTGCTCCACCATCACTTTGTTGCGTTAAGACTTCAAACAGAGGTCTTTTTTCTGCAGTTTTATTGGTGGAACCACACGAAAACAATATTAAGGTCAAAAATACAAGAGCAATTTTTTTCATTTTTAATAAAATTAAGAAGGTTTAAAGAAAGAATCTTATACGTATTGATTTATTGCCTTTTTATATAACTCTTCATACAAAGGCAAAATGTTTTTGATATCAAATCTTTTAGCAATATTAAGTGCATTTTCTTTGAATTTTTTTAACGTTTCATCATCTTTTAAAATTTTCAAAGCATTCTCGGCCATTTCATCCGTATTACCCACATCGCTTAAATAACCCGAAATTCCATCAAAATTTACTTCTGGTAAACCTCCTGAATTACTCGAAATTAC
>Ga0209108_10001002_pt1 | contig 16233 bp, 16 predicted proteins | sample Rifsed10ft1_FD_184003 | JGI IMG/M metagenome (GOLD analysis project Ga0209108, IMG submission 184003) | Soil microbial communities from Rifle, Colorado, USA - sediment 10ft 1 (version 2) | ecosystem: Environmental > Terrestrial > Deep subsurface > Rock core/Sediment | place: Rifle, Colorado...
GAGAGGCGCCAGTGGCTGGAGCTCGTCCTCACGGCGAGCAGCCGCGCACAGGACCGTTCGCGCGCCCGAACACCATACGACTTCACTCGGGCTACGGCCCTCTTGGAAAAGAGTTTGACAATCCAGCACGAACTGGACGACAAACTCGGCATGGCCGGCGCGGCCGCGCCCATCCACGAATCCGAGACCACCCTTCGAAGCGCGCCGCCCACAGCCACCACGCGCCCCGTGCAGAAGATGGCCAAACGCCAGCACGCGTGGCGGCTGTTGGGCCTGTCCCTGTTGGTTAGTCTTGGGCTGCTCGGTGGGGCCGGCCTGATCAGCGCGGCCTTGTTCAGAGGCGTCACCATCCCCGCTTCGATTCCGCCCAGCACCATCCCAAACACGTCCGGTCAACCTACGCTTGTGCCAACTCAAATTGCGCTGGCCTCTCCCACGCGGCTGGTCGCAGCGACCAGCCCGAGCGCCTCGCCATCACCCACCGCCACGCCGATGGTATTCAGTTCGCCCAGCCCGGGCCTCAAACAGACGGCCACCTCGACAATCCTGCCAACCGGCACGAACCCGCCCTCGCCGACCCCGCCGCCCAGCCACACGCCCCCCCCTGCGCCATCGCAGGCGCCGGCCCTGACCCAGGCGCTGGCCCTGACCCAGGCGCCAACCAAGACGCCTTTCACTGTTCCCACAGTTCCCAGCCACACTCCCCCACCATCGCATACGCCCATCCCGACGGCTGTGCCCCCCTCGCCGACCGCCGTCCCCACCGACACGGCCACGCCTGCTCCCCCCCCAACGCCGAGCTGCGCAATCACCGGCGGCGCCCTGACCCTCTCGGGAGCTTATATTTCGTGGAGCGTCCAAAACAATGGGGCCGCCCCCGTCGTCCTCACCAATCTTGAGGTCGGCTGGCCGGATGTTCCGGATTGGCAACGACTCCACGAAGTCAACTGGCGTGGGGGCACTATTGCGGAGGGCAGCGACGACCAGCCGCCCAGTCTGCTGCCCGGTGAAATGAATTGGCTCGGCACGCCCGCCGACCGCGAATTGGGGCCGAACGCCTCGACGGAGCTTCAAATTGAGTTTCAAGACCCATTGCTGCCCAACGGCTACAGCGTCACCCTCACATTTGACAATGGTTGTACGGTCACAGCCAATAACTGATAGAGTAAACCGATGAGTTAGACCTGACAGGTCTTGGAAGACCTGTCAGGTCTGCAAGTTTCGCCGGTCACGGCGTCACGGTGAGCGTCATCACCATCTTGTTCGGGTGGAAACCGCACCGGATGGTGTACGTGCCAGGATCGGTAAACGTGAGGCTGTACTCCTGACCCGGGTTGAGCGGCCCAGAGTCGAAGCCCGCAATGTCAGTGCTGTCGGGGAACGACTCATATACTTCGTGTTGGCTGTCTTTGATCACAAAGATCACCTTTGTCCCGGCCGGGATCGTCAGCTCATTGGGAACGATCTCGAAATTCCGGAAGACGACGGTGACCGGGCCGGGCGTAGCCGTTGGGCCGACGGTGGCGGTGGGGGCAGGCGTGGCCCCCGGCGGCGGCGTAGCGGTCGGCAGCTCGGGCGTGGGCAGGCCAGACAGGTCAGCCTCCGTCAGGGCGCCCATCGCGGCCATCTGCTGGCTGCTGAAGTAGATCGTGAACGCGCCGCCTTCGCCTTCGACCGGCTCGATGAGGCCGTTGCCGTCGGCATCCACGCCGTTGAGGAGCTGCGCGGCGAGGCCCGGAATGTCCTGGGTGTGAGCTTGCCGGTCGGCATCGGTCTGGGCGTTATGCGCCCCCAGCCCGAGTTCGAGCATGCGCTTGGCCCAGGCGCGGATGTTTCCCGCCAGCGCCTGCAGTTCCTGCGCCTGGGTCTGCACGTTCTCGGTCGCATCCAGCGCCGCGGCCGCGGCTTTGGCCTGGGCTTCAATCGCATCGGCATAGTTGAGAATGCCGAAGCCATCGCCCGGATTGTCCACGAAACCGTCGCTGTCAAAGTCTACGGTCTCCGGGCTGCTCTTTCCGTTGACGATGGCCACCATATGCTCGATGTGCCGGTTCATCGATTCCCGGTCTCCGGTTTGCGCGGCCCGGTTCAATTCGGTCGCATGATGTGTGATTTCCTCCGCCTGGTCAATCAACTGCCAGGCATAGGCGCGGTGTTCCGGGGCGGCATCGGAAGCGACCAGGAGTTGGTGGACCGGCCCCAACACGCCCCCTGGGATGCGGCCGCCGAACACCACCTGAGACGAAGGAGCCGTCGGCTCTGATCCGGCGGCTTCCACCGTCACGAGGAACCCGGAGTAGTCACCCAGCAAGTTGATGCCGTGCGCGTCTATGTAGTGGAATTCCCCCTTGCCCTCGGCGTCCACCGTGGTCGCGCCGAGGTCCAGGGCGCTGCCCGCGCCCGTCAACCATACGCGCAGGTCGCCCGAAAGTCCGGACGGCACGCCGGAGAGCACGAGTTGGAATGAATCGTTGTGGGCCGTCGCGTCCCTGAAAATGCCTGCGCCATTGACGCTGAGGACGAGCACGTCAAACGGCACTGGGGTGGGCGGCGGGGTGGCCGTGGGCGGAGGCGCCGAGGTGGGCACCGCCGCCAATTGACCCGCCGGGACGACGTGAATGACCCCCGACATACCTTTCCGACCGGGCGAGCCGTGATACTCGCAGTAAAACTGGAAATCGCCCACGGTGTCGAACAGGACTTCACGCGTGTCGCCCCCTTGCAGTCCAATGGCCGGAAATTCATTGTTCTCGAATGTGACCGTGTGCGCGTCAGGGTCAACGTTTTGGAAGACGATCGTCGTCCCGGCAGGTACGGTGAGTTCCACGGGAACAAAAACGTAGTTCGCGAGCGGGACAACGACCTTTCCCCCGACCTGGCCCGCGACCTGCGTGGCTTCAGGCGCCGGGACGGCCACAGCCGGCAGCGGCCGGATGTACCAGACGTAATACGTGCCGAGGCCGAACAGCCCCACCACCCAGTACATCGCCAGCGTGAAGCGCATTAGGTTCTTCCACCACGAGATGCGCAGGGGCCTGGGCAGGAGCCGGTTCATCCGCAGCAGGAGGTAGAGGCCGCACAGGATCGTGAGGACGCCCAGCGCGGCGTGAAGCGTTGAGGTCGCGCCGTAGGCCCCGCGGAGATTATCGGGGATGCCCGGCACGACCTGACGGGCGAACACCAGCGCCATGATGAAAATGACGAGGATGAGGTTGAAGAGCACCCAGCTCGTCTGGTTGTACTGGTGCGCCGAGATCCAGGCCTCCCGATTTTCCTTGTTCGGCTGAGCGCCGCCGATGCGCGCGAAGGCAAACCCCATCATCAATCCAAGGAGCAGGATGATTTCAGCGAGCAGGTTGAGGTCGGCGAACAACCCGGCGCGTGTGCCGAATAAGCCCGGTCCCCCGCCCAAACTGGTCGCGTTGCGTTGGACGACGATAAAGAGGCTGGCCCCGATGAGCACGAGGCCGACGACAACCGCGACGGCGATTTTGAGGTTCCGGCTCGGTGTTCCTGGTTTGGGCACGTTGGTCATAGCAGCCTCCTGGAGAGAGAAAATGGGGATTATCGGGCAAGCTGCGGCCAGCGCCGTCCAGAATTCCGAAGTCCGATGGGCTTCAGAAGTCCCGCCGCACGCAACCGATCACCCGGCTTCGGCGGCTTCCGGCAACTCTCCGAAGGAGTCAGAGTCTGGGCGGGTGAAGTAGGCCGGAAGCTCCGCCAGCGCTTTGGCCAGCCGTATGCCATGCCAGGTGAGCAGGCTGCCGTCCACGAGATATATACGCTGATTCTTGACGGCGGGAATCTCCGGAAAATCCTCGAAGGCGGAGAGGTCGGCTTCGGTGAACGGGTATGGCTCACTGGGGAGCAGGATGACATCCGGGGCGCGCGCGGCGACCTCGGCGGGCGCCACGCGCGGGTAACGAATGTCGCGCTCGGAGACGGGAGGCTCCGGGGAGGCTTCGCCCAGGTCGGCGGCCAGCGGGTAATGGCGGTCGCGGTCCGCAAAAATATTCAAGCTCCCGGAAAGGCGCAGGATGTCGTGCACGTACGTGTCGCGGTTGATCGTCATCCACCAGCGCGGCTGGCCCTCGGCGGCGCCCGGCTCGCGCCAGATGGGGCAGAACACTTTCATGGGCGGTGTGTTCTGCGCGGCGAGGTTAGCCCATTCCCACGAGGTCTCCAGCACCGAGAGGCTCTGCCCGATCTGCGGCACGCGGAAGACCTGCACGAAGGCCCACAGCAGTTGGATGGCCTCCCACACCGTGCACGGGAACGTCACCCACACTTTGAAGCCCTCGGCCTGCAGGGCCTCGATATCCTCTTTCCGGTTTTCTTCTTTGTTGGCGATGATGACCTCTGGGAGGGCAGCCCGGATGCGGTTCAAGTCGGGGTTCTTGGTCCCGCCCACTTTGGGGAGGCGCGCCGCCTGCTCAGCCGGGTGAACGCAGAAGTCCGTGACGGCGGCGAGGCTTCGTCCGGCCCCGAGCGTGAACAGGCTCTCCGTCACCGAGGGGACGAGCGACACCACGCGTTTGGGCGCGTGGGTGAGATTCAGTTCTTCCAGATTCCCGACGCCGCCCGTGATTTCAGGTGGATTCATGCCCGGCCCAGCTGTGTTCGACGTATGGCGTCGTGCGTATTCCGTGACTGGCGAACACTACTTACGCAATACGTAATACGCACTATGCATCCCGTTTCTGCGCCTTCCCGCAGCTGCAGCCGCCGCTTTCGTGCCGGTCGCACGGACTGGCGGCCTTCTTCTTCAACGCCTCCAGCTCTTCGGCGGGCTGGAGGTCGGCCTTCATGAACTCGTACGTGCGGAAGTCCTCGCCCTCTTTAAGTTCGACGAAGACCGACTCTTTGAGCGGGTTCACGTCCACGACTTTGCCCGGACCTTTAGGCGTGAGCACCTGTTTGTTGCGCCTGGGGAGCGTCTTGCGCGCGGCGACGTATTGCTCGTACTCGTACACGAGGCAGCAGCGCAGCCGCCCGCACATCCCGGTGATCTCGTCCGGGTTGAGCGAGATGCCCTGCTCCTTGGCCATCTTGATGCTCACGGGGCTGAACTCGGTGAGGAACATGGAGCAGCAGCGCGTCTCCAGCCCGCACGCGCCCATGCCGCCGAGGAGCTTGGCCACGTCGCGCGGCCCAATCTGCCGCAGCCCGACCTGCTGGTTGGGATACACCGCCTGCACGTCGTCGCGGAGCGACTTGGTTTCGAGCTTGCCCTGGCTGTCGTCCGGCCCGGCGACGAGGAAAGTGAGGCGCGCACCGTCGTAGCTGTATTCGGCTTTGACGATTTTCACGCCGAGCTGGTCGAGGCCGAGCTGATGTGCACGCTCGCGGCAATTGATCATCGCCTCGGTCTCTTTGGTCTTCCAAAACTGCTGGAGGGCGAGGTCGCGCGGGGAGGCGAGGCCCTCGACAGGCTTGTAGCCGCCCTCGGGCGGGGAAGCCTTCGCGGGGTCAACGATGTTCACGACTTCGCCGAGCTGCCGCCCACGCGTGGTCTCGACGATCACGCGGTCGCCGGACTTGAGCGCCCCGTAGCCGGTTGCGTCGAAGTGATAGAGCTTGCCCACGCGCATAAACCGCACACCGACGATGGTGCGCGGGCTTGCGGCGGGTGTCTCAGACTTGCTCGGAACAAACTCCGCCGGGGGTTCGGCGGGCAATATCATGTCAGCCATTTCACACCACTCTCTTATCGAGACCTCGCAGGTCTCCACCCCACTCCGCTTCGCTGCGGGGGCGCTTCGCGAGACGTGCGAGGTCTGCGCTCATATACTTGCCCGGCCCGAATGATAGACGAGGGAGGGGGAATGCGCAACCTGAGGAGAAAGCACGGATTGGCGGATGGACGAATCCGGCTCCAAACTCCAACTCCGAACTCTAGCCTTACCCAATCTCCGTAATTGGGATCACGTTGTTCTGGTTCATGAAGTTCTGCACGCTGATTTTCGCGGCGGTATCCTGCGCGACGGCGACGAGGGCTTTGGCCGCCGCAGATTCGGGATGGCTGACGACGATGGGGACGCCCGCGTCCCCGCCGATGCGCACCTGCGGCTCCATCGGAATCTCGCCGATGAACGGGACCCCGGCGGCCTCCGCGAGCCTGCGGCCCCCGCCCTGCCCGAACACGTCCATCTTCGTTCCATCCGGCAGCAGCAGATAACTCATGTTCTCAATCACGCCGAGGATCGGCACTTCCATCTGCCGGAAACCTTCGAGGCCCCTGCGCGCGTCGGCCTGCGAGACTTCCTGGGGCAGCGTGACGATGACGGCGCCCGCGAGCGACATCGCCTGCGAGACCGTCAACTGCGCGTCGCCCGTCCCCGGCGGCATGTCCACGATCAAGTAATCGAGATCGCCCCACCCCACATCGCCGAGGAACTGGCGGATCGCCTTGTCCAGCATCGGCCCGCGCCAGATGATGGCCTGCTCGTTTTTGACCATGAAGCCCATCGAGAACAACTCGATGCCGTAGGCTTTGGCAGGCACAATTTTGCCGTTGGCCTGCACGGGCCGGTATTGCACCCCCAGCATCATCGGCGTATTGGGGCCGTAGATGTCCGCGTCGAGCAGGCCCACTTTCGCGCCTGACTCCGCGAGCACGACGGCGACGTTGACGGCCACCGTCGTCTTGCCCACGCCGCCCTTGCCGGACGCAATGGCGACGACGTTGCGGGCAGGCATGGGCATCTGGCTCGCCAACCGGGTGTTCGCCGCGACGTTCGCGTCCCATTGGATGGTGACGCCCGTGAGGCCGGGGATCGCGCTCACCGCCACCCGCGCGTCCCGCTCCATCACACTGCGCAACGGGCAGGCCGGGGTGGTCAACACAATCGTGAAACTGGCGACGCCGTTTTCCACCTTCAGGTCTTTGATCATATTGAGCGTCACCAGGTCTTTATGCAGTTCCGGCTCCTGCACCGTCGAGAGCGCGCGCATCACCTGCTCAGTAGTTGGCGACACATTCTTTTTCCTGAACATACCAACTCCTTCTCTTTTTCCACTCTTTTGAAAAAACAGCCACGAATTTCACGGATTGCACGAACTAGTTTTTCATTCGTGTCATTCGTGAAATTCGTGGCGAAAAATATCTGACTTGTCACGCTGAGCGCCGTCTCGCCCCGCTCGACGGGGAAGCGAAGCATCCCTACGCCCGTCCTAGAGACCCTTCGCTTCGCTCAGGATGACAATCATTATCTCAGACCTCCACCGGCGTGTTGTTCTCCAAATAGGCCTCGATGTCCTTCTCGGCTTTCTTGTACAGCCTGAGCAGCGCGTCGTCGTTCTCGCGGAACCGGGCGACCGCCTGCTGGGCGCAGGCCGTGCAGCCGCGCATGGCCCGGTACGAGTCCGCGTGGCAGGAGAGGCAGCCGTTGAGGCGGATCATCATCAGCCCGAAGGCCAGCGTGCCGTCTGCGCCGTCTTCCTGCTGTGCGACCTTCTCGACCAGATTCCGCCACGCCGTTCCGCGCAGATTTTTGAGCGTGGGGATCACGCGCGAGGGGAAAAGCATTTCTGTGTCGCTTTGATACATCTTGTGCTCTCCTTGACCGCGAGTGTCGCAAGTTGCAGGCTACAAATCACAAGTGGCATGTCCTTCAACACTTGCCACCTTCCACTTTCCACCTGCTACTTCTTCTCCGCCGCGGGCGCGGCTGCCTTCTTGGCCGCCTTCTTCGCCGCTTCTGCGGCGCGGACCGCCTCCTCGCGGGCGTAGTTCGTCGGGCGGATGGAGGCGTAGTAGGAAACCGGCTTGCTCAGCTTCGCCTTGTCGTAAACGTGCGCGCTCGTGCGGTCGTAGGACGCGATTTCGAAATCGTGATCCATCTTGATCGCGTCGAACGGGCAGAACTCCGCGCACAGGCCGCAGTTCATGCAGATGTCAATGTCAATGTAGAACTCTTTCGGTTGGGGAATCGGGCGGCCCGTCTTGGGGTCGTTCGTGCGCTCGATCCAGATGCACTGCGGCGGGCAGACTTTGGCGCAGATGCCGCAGGAGGTGCAGCGGTCTTCCTGCGTGCCGTCCGGTTTCTCTTCGTAAATCAGGAAGGGGATGTAGCGGAACTCCTCGGGTATCTCCAGCCTCTCTTCCGGGTACTGCACCGTGAAGACGCCGCGCCCCTTCGCCCCCTGCCGCACCCGGAGGGCTTCCAGGTTGTAATAGCGCTTCCCCAGCCAGCGGATGTCGTCGAACACCGATTCGGCAAAGTGCTGGAACACCACACCCAAGCCGCGCAGAATGCCAAGTCCGTACATAAATCCTCCGGTCCATAGAGACGCGCCATGGCGCGTCTCTACCGATCTGTCTCTCCCAACACGATGTCAATGCTGCCCAAAATCACGACTACGTCGGCGACCTTGTGGCCCTTGCACATCTCGCCGAACGCGGTCAGGTTGATGAACGAGGGGGCACGGATGTGATAGCGGTACGGGTTGGGCTTGCCGGTGGAAATGACGTAGTAGCCAAGCTCGCCCTTGGGGTTCTCGACGCGCCCGTAGGCCTCGCCCGCCGGGACGCGCGCCTGATATTGCGGCTTGCCGGTCTGGATGTCGCCGCCGGGCAGGTCGCGCATGGCCTGCTGCAGAATCTTCAGGCTCTCGCGCATCTCGTCAATGCGGATCACGTAGCGGTCGTAGGTGTCGCCATTCTCGCGCAGGGCCACGTTGAAGTCGAAGCGGTCGTAGATGCTGTACGGCTCGGCGCGGCGCACGTCGTACGGCACGCCCGAAGCGCGCAGCACCGGCCCGGCCATGCTATAGGCGATGGCCTGTTCCCTCGGCAGCACACCCACGCCGAGGCAGCGCGAGCGGATGATCTCGTTGTTCGTCAGATAGCCGTCCAGCTCGTCAATCTTGCGCGGCAGGCGCTCGTAGATGAGCTCGCGGAGGCGCGCCTCGATCCCGGCGGGCAGATCGCGCACCAGACCGCCGAAGCGCATGTAGTTGCACATCATGCGCGACCCGCTGACGGCCTCGAAGACGTCGAGGATCAGCTCGCGCTCTTTGATCGCGTACAAGGCCGGGGTGAAGAACGCGCCGAGGTCGTTGAGCAGGAAGCCGATGGCCCACAGGTGGTTGCAAATCCGGGTCAGCTCCACCATGATCACGCGCAGGTACTCGGCGCGCTCGGGCGGCTTGATGCCCATCAGCTTCTCCACCGCCAGCACGTAGCCCAGGTTGTTGGACATCGAAGAGATGTAGTCCAGCCGGTCGGTGAAAGGGATGTTCTGGAGGAACGTGTTGCGCTCACCGATCTTCTCGTGGTTGCGGTGCAGGTAACCCATCACGGGCTGCAAGTCCACGATGGTCTCGCCGTCGAGCGTGACGACGATGCGGAACACGCCGTGCGTGGAGGGGTGCTGCGGCCCGAGGTTCACGACGATGTGATCGGTCTTCATCGCCGACCCGGCCTCGGTGATCGCGCCCATCCCGGCGTACAGCGCCTTGTCGCCCTCCGGCGTCCAGCCCTCGACGGTGAAGCCGCCCGGGTATTTCACGTTGTGCCCGAACGGGTTGTTCTGTTCGGCGCGGTAGAACTCGCCGCCCGGCCAGCGCGCCTCGAAGGGCTTGCCGTCCTCTTCGTAGTAAGCCTCTTTCCAATCCTTGCGCATCGGGTGGCCCTCGAAGCCTTCCCACATGAGAATGCGCTTGAGATTGGGATGCCCGGTGAAGCGGATGCCGAACAAATCCCACGCCTCGCGCTCCTGCAGGTCCGCGCCGGGGAACACGGAGACAAGCGAGGGCAGAACCGCGTCGTCGCGCGGGGCTTGCGCCTTGAGCATCAGCGCCGGGCCGCCGCCCAGGTTATAGAGATGGTAAACCATCTCCAGCTTGCCCTCTTCCAGGTAATCCACGGCGGTCGCCGACGACAGATAGGTATATCCAAGTTGATCGCGCGCGGCGGTGGCGACTTCGATCAACTTGTCCGCCGCCACTATGTATCCGGTGTAGTTCTTGCGCGTGTCTTTAGCAACCGCGCCGGGGAAGCGTTCTTCGAGTTTGAGATCGGTAGCGGTCGGAGCGGGAGCGATAGCCATGAATCTTATTCCTTTGCCTCGGCAACGGGGGCAGCCGCGGCCTGCGCGGCGAGCTGGCGGAGCAGCGGGGCCTGTCGCGGATCGATGATGTCCGGGCCGAGGATGGGCACCGGGATGGGTTCGGAGGGGCCTTTCTGATACCACGGCACAGTCATGATGGATTGGCCGTCAATCTTCTTCTGAAGCGTGATCAAGCCGTGGAGCAAAGCCTGGGGCGTTGGAGGGCAGCCAGGGACGTACACGTCCACCGGGACGTACTTGTCCATGCCGGAGACGACGTTGTAGCCCTCTTTGAACGGGCCGCCGCCGCTGGCGCACGCGCCCATCGCCAGCACGTACTTCGGCTCGGGCATCTGGTTGTACAGCCGGACGATCTGCGGGACCATTTTCTTGGTCACCGTGCCGGAGACGATCATCAGGTCCGCCTGGCGCGCGGAGGGCCGCATGACTTCCATGCCGAAGCGGCTGAGGTCGTAGCGGCTCGCGGCGGTGCAGATCATCTCAATCGCGCAGCAGGCCAGCCCGAACATCATCGGCCAGCACGAGTTGCGGCGGCTCCAATTGTAGATTTTGTCCAGCGTCGTGATGAAGATATTGGTCTGCATGTCAGCCGGGACAGGCAGCGCGGGATTCATCAACTCTTGGGCAGGATTGGTCATAGGGGGTAGGTCTCCTCGTACCACTCTTGATAAATGGCTTGCAGCAAGTCGTCGTTGACGAGTTGGGGGTCGTCCACAAAATTCGGGAGGGCAAGGACCCAATCATAAACCATGTTCAGCGTGACCGTGCTCAGATCAACTCCCGGATGCGCGGCGATCAATCTGCGCGCAACGGCGTAGGACGAGTCCCAGTACAATTCTTCCACGCTCACGCTTCAAAGATCGCCCGATTTGTTCTCAATTTCGCAAGCCGGATGAATTATATCCCTCGGATAACCTTTGTCAAGAAAACCGCGAATAACAAAGACGCACATTTGACAAATACATAGCCGCCATCTACAATCTAAAACGTGCGGCTTATTCAGGTAGGATAGAGCCTGGTACCCGACGCTCACAACCCCGCTGTGCGGGGCACAAGCAGAGGGCCAGACGACTGATGGACAGAGGGTAAGGAGGCCGCCGTGCAGCAAACGCGCAAGGTCATTTTGAGCTATCTCAAGGAACGCTGCCAGGCGACGGTGGACGAACTGGCCGAGGTGCTGGACCTCACCTCGGTGACAGTGCGCCATCACCTGGATGTCCTGCGCAGCGAGGGCCTCGTCGCCGAACCCGCCATCCGCCACCGCACCTCACGCGGACGACCGCAGTACACCTACACCCTCACCGGGAAAGCCTCCCAATACTTTCCGAAGAACTACGATGCTTTGGCCTCGAAAGTCCTCGCCGAGATCAAAGCAGCCTCGACGCCACAAGTGATCAACGTGATTTTCGAGGGCGTGGCGAACCGTTTTGCGGCGGAAGCCCCCCGCCCCGCGCCCGGTGAGCCGATTACAAACCGCCTTGACCGGGCGGTCGCCTTTCTGAACGCACGCGGCTACGTGGCCCATTGGGAAACGACATCTGCGGGGTATGTGCTCTATACCTGCAACTGCCCCTACGAGGCACTGACGGCTGAACACGGTGAGTTGTGTGGGATGGATAAAGCGCTGATTGGCAGCCTCGTCGGCGCTGCGCCCCAATGCCTGACCCGTGTGGCAGACGGGAGTTCAAGCTGCTCCTTCTTGATTCGCGACGTCGGCCTAGAAATAGCCGCGCCGGAATAAAAAAGACTTCGGTTTAAGTAATTGACTCTTTGGCTTAAGTACGCTAGGATTCAACCACCTACAAGATAGAGAGGATCAGGCCATGTCTGTGGTAGAAGCTCCTGAAACCCAAACGACCGAAATCGAAGAAGCGGGCATCACCCTGCTCCCTTCAGCCGTGAACAAATTCCGCGCGCTGCTCGCCGAGCGCAATCTCCCCGATCACGCGCTCCGCGTGTTCGTGGCGGGGGGCGGCTGCTCGGGCATGCAGTACGGGATGGCGCTCGAACGCGAAGGTGGGGAGTTCGACCACGTCTTCGAGCAGGGCGGCGTCAGGGTTCTGGTGGACGCGACTTCGATGATGTACCTCGCCGGGGCCACGATTGATTACGTGGACAACCTGATGGGCGGCGGGTTCCGCATTGAGAATCCGCAAGCGGTTTCCACGTGCGGCTGCGGCCACTCGTTCCGCACCACTGGCGCGGGCGGGGCCAGCGACTCATCCGGCGGCTGCGGCCACCAATAAGCTCTTCCTCTCCGGCAGTCACAGCGGGCCGCACCGTCGCGTAGCGCGTGGTGTCCGGCCCGCTGTTTGTAGTTCACAAAATGCAAGCCCGTTATTACACAGTCGAAGAAGCCAACGCGCTGTTGCCGTCGCTGCGCTCTGTTGTGAAAGAGCTGCTGGAGGCCCGCCAGCGCATCGTGGAGGCACAGCCGGAACTCTGGCCTACGCTGGAGAAAGCCGTGGGCAACGGCGGCAGCCGGAAGGCCGGAGCGGTCCTCGCCGATTTCGAGAAAATCCAGCGAGCGGTCAAAGCCATTGAAGGCCTGGGCTTGCAGCTCAAAGACATCAACACCGGCTTGATTGATTTTTTGTCCGAGCGCGACGGGCGTGAAGTGTACCTCTGCTGGCGCTTCGACGAGCCGCGCGTCGCGCACTGGCACGATCTGGATGCCGGCTTTGCGGGGCGGCAGCCTCTGTAACTCATCCGGCTTGCATGACCCGGAGTCAACCACAAAGACACAAAGGCACAAAGATCTTCGTGTCCGGGTGTCTTTGTGGTTTTGACGAAAGGAACGACGAATGCTGAACCTTCCATGGCCAAAGAAAAGGGAAACCGCCCCCGCCCCGTCGTCTGAACCCCGGCGGCTGTGGCTGGACCTGGGCGACCTGGGCGACCTGATCAACCCTGCTGGCCCGCACGAGCAGTGGCAAGACCACGGCCTCGGCCTCCTGCGCACGATCCTCCATCAGAACGGCGTGATGACCGACCTCGCCTCCATACGCGCCCACAAGACGTGGGAGGATGTCCGCAAGACCGTCGCTGGTTACGACATGCTCATCATGAACGTGCGCAGCTACACGTTCCCCAGCGCCTACCGCTCGGCCAAAATTTTCAAGGAGGTGAACCCGAACGGCCTCGTGCTCGCGGGCGGGATGCACGCCACCGTCGCGCCGGACGAGATGGAGGCCATCCCGGAGTTCGACAAAATCTGCCAGGGGCCGGGCGAGGGCCTCATCGTGGATCTGGTCAAAGACCCGCACGCCTTCCCGCGCCTCAGCCTCGGCGTGGGCGCGAAGTCTATGGCCGAATGGCCGAGGATTGACCGGAGGCTGTGGCCCAAACCGGCGTCGGGGAAGCTGGCTCGCAAATTCAACTGGCCGCTGGAGCCGGAATGCGGCTGGGGGCCGCCCCCGGTCGTCACGCTCATCACCAGCCGCGTGTGCCCGTGGCAGTGCGTGTTCTGCAACGAGAACTCGTACATCCCCAACATGGGCCGCCGCCCGGTCGACATGGTCATTGACGAGCTCAACGATCTCGACCGGAAATACGGCGTCGGCTCGCTGGTCATCCACGACTCCATGTTCTTCCAGAACCCGAGCTGGCTGGAGGAGTGGCTGGAGAAATATCCGCGCCAGGCGAACAAGGTGTGGCCCTATTGGGCCGCCGCTCGCGCCGACACCGTCCGCCAGTGGCCCGAGCTGTTCGAGGCGCTCGTCCGGGAGACCCACTGGAACACGGTCTCCATCGGCTTCGAGTCCGGCAGCGACCGCGTGCTGCGCATCCTCAACAAGGAATGCACCGAAGAAGACAACTACTTCACGATTGACCTGCTGACGCGCATCGGCGACGAGATGGAGCGCGAGGGCAAGAAGCCGCCGGTCTTCTGGTCGAACATCATGCTGGGCATCCCCGGCGAGACGCGGGCAGACGCGATCAAGACCCTGCGCATGGTCAAGTACACCCAGCGCATCATGCCGTCCATCGCCTTCTATGCCCCCTACCCCGGCTCGGCGCTCGGCCACCAGCTCATCGCCGAGGGCAAGAGCCTGATGACCAAAGAGAACTACCACCGCTTCCCGGATGACGAGAAGGTGAAGGGCATTGATTATCAGTTCTACCGGGAACTGCTGGCGGGGAAATACGACGACGAAGTCAACACGGGCCTGGCCGAGGTCCGGCAGCAGCGCAAGGACTACAGGGCCGCGCTGACAAAGGCATAGGGAAAGGAAGGAAATATAGGAACTATGGGAACTCTTCCCACAGTTCCTTTGTTTCCCCGCAGTACGATGAGCAGCTTCAGCAACCCCCACTTCATGTACCTGTTCGACATGAAAAACGGGAAAAAGAAACTGGCCTACGGCCAGTCGCCCGAGGACGCACTGGAGATTTTGCGGCTGCGCCTGACCGAGGAAGAGATGGCGCTGATCATCAAGGATCAGTACGTCAAAATCTCTCAGCGCAAGTTGCAGGAGCACGTCCACGAGTTGGGATAGCCCCGCGCGGACGAGGCGATGAGACTGTCCGGGGCACACCAGCGCGTCTTACTGGCCCTCGCCAGGGGGCACGCTCTGAAATCCCATCGCGACGTGAACGGCGGCAAAGTCTATCAATTGCATGCGCTCGACGGCCCGGCCGAGACCGTGGCGCGCAGCACTGTGGAGTATCTGCAAGATCACGGACTGATTGACAGCAACAAGAAATTTCCCGTCGCCACGTACTGGCTGACCGAAACCGGAAAAGTCGTGGTCGGGACGATTCGCCCTCGCCCCGGCCGAGGCCTGCGATGAATCAACCCGACCGGACTGGATTGCCCCAGTCCGGTCGGGTTTTGGCAGCTCGTTTCGGGGATCGTCAGCGGCGGCGAAGCAGGCTCACCAGTGCGCCAAAGGCCCCGAGCACAAACAGACTGGTGATGATGAGCGCGGGCGGTACTCCGCCCCCTTCGCGCACGCCCTGGACGGGGAGCAACGTAGGACGCACGACGGGCGGCGGGGCCGTGAACGTGGGCAGACGTTGCGGCTCCGGCGTCGGTGTTCCTTCGAAGGCCTCGACTGCCGCTGTGGAGGTAGGCGGCAGGGTCGGGGTCGGCGGCAACTCAAGGATGGGAACCGTGTTGAGGTCGCCGACCACGCGCACCAGGTCTTTGAGCACCCAACCCGTGTTGTCCGGCCCGCCGATATAGACGATCTTGAGCCAGACATAGGGACTTCTCAACACCTGCCCCAGGATCGCGCCGCCCTGGCCCTTGACCAGGGTGCCGACCAAATCGTAATCCGTGCCCGGCCCGGCCCGGACGTTCGTGGGTTCGTCGAGAAACGCTTCGACGCGCGGCCCCCCTGCGGGCGTGGGCGTCCCCGCTTGCCGAGCCGCGGCCGCCATCGGCCTGCGGAGCAACAGACCGGCCGCCAGCAGCCCGCCGAACGTCAGCACAACCAGCCAGTTTCGTTTCATGAGTGACGACCGCGCCCGATGATCCGGCTATCAGAACCGCCTGCCATTTTACTATGCTTTGCCGCCTCAAAGGCGTTCCAGGCACGACGGCCCATCTTTGCGGATACCGCAACTTGAATTATGATTATCCGTAGACTCTCAGGAGTACATTGCTATGAACCAACAACCGACGCTGCAGCGAACCTATCATGGTGACATCAACCCGGAAGAGATGGCCGACGTGCTCGTCGCCGCCTTCAACCAGGGCAACATGCAGGCCCAGCAGATCGGCCAGGGCGACAAAGTGATGGTGCAGATCGCCACCCGCCAGCACGCGCAGAGCGGGGGCAAGGCGGCTCTGTCCGTGACAATCCAGAAGATCGAAGATGGGGTGAGCGTCGCGTTGGGCCAGCACGCGTGGCTGGGCGCAGCTGCCTCGCTGGGGCAAACGGCGCTCGGCGCGCTGGCGAATCCGTGGAGCCTGCTCGGGCGGCTGGACGATCTGGCACAGGATGTTACTTCGCTCACCTTGACCGACAAGGTCTGGGAAGCCGTAGAGAAATTCGCGCAGGCCGCTAAGGTCACCAAGACGATTTCGGAGCGGTTGCAGTCGGTGGTCTGCCCGTATTGCAGCACGGCGAACAAAGTCGGGGCGCCGGTGTGCGAGCACTGCGGCGGGCCGCTCGGAGAGGCCCAGCCGGTGTCATGCCCCAAGTGCGGGAAT
>Ga0209108_10001003_pt1 | contig 16232 bp, 14 predicted proteins | sample Rifsed10ft1_FD_184003 | JGI IMG/M metagenome (GOLD analysis project Ga0209108, IMG submission 184003) | Soil microbial communities from Rifle, Colorado, USA - sediment 10ft 1 (version 2) | ecosystem: Environmental > Terrestrial > Deep subsurface > Rock core/Sediment | place: Rifle, Colorado...
TTCAAGGAAATCAACGAGGCCCACGAGGTCCTCGGCGATCCGCAGAAGCGCGCCAAGTACGATCAACTCGGCTCCAGTTACGCGCAGTGGGAGCGCGCCGGGCGTCCGGGCGGCGGCTTCGACTTCGGCCAGTGGACGAGCGGGAGGAGCGGCGGCACGCGCGTGGAATATCGCGACCTGAACGACCTGTTCGGCGGCGGCGGCTTCTCGGATTTCTTCACCTCGTTGTTTGGCGGCGGCTTCGGCGAGCCTGCCACGCGCACGTCCACGCGCCGGGTGCGCGGCGAGGACATGGAGCAGCCTGTCGAGGTTTCGCTCGAAGAAGCCTACCACGGGACCGAGCGCACGCTCATCAAAGGTGAGCGCCGCCTCACGGTCAAGATTCCACCGGGGGCGCGCACGGGCACCAAAGTCCGCGTCGCGGGCGAGGGCAGCCTCGGGCAGATTTCGGGCGATCTCTTCCTGGTCGTCAACGTCCGCCCGCACGCTCGCTTTCGCCGCGAGGGCGACGACCTGCACGTGGACATGCCCATCGAACTCTACACGGCGCTGCTGGGCGGCGAGGTGCGCGTCCCCACGTTGATCGGCGACGTGGTGCTCACCATCCCGCCGGAGACGCAATCCGGCAGGACCTTCCGCCTGGCCGGGAAGGGCATGCCCAAACTGCGCCAGCCGACCGAGCACGGCGACCTGTACGCCCACGCCGTCATTCGCATCCCCACGCACCTCACCGACGAGGAGCGCAAGCTCGTCACTCAGCTCGCCGCGCTGCGGGGACGGAAGTGACAGGTGGAAGGTAGAAAAATGCGTTTTCACCCCCGATTGCTGATTGCATCAACTGCTTTGCTGTTGGCCGGGTTGGCCTGCAATCTGGGCCGGCTCGCGCCGCCCCCGGCTCTCACCCCGGCAGTCCTGCCAACCTCGGCCCCGCCCCCCACCGCCGCCGTTGCCGCTGCGCCGCCCGTCACCGCTTCCGAGGAGCAGCTCCTCATTGATTTGTATCAGCGTGTGAACCCGTCGGTGGTCGCGATTCTGGTGGAAGGTGACACCGGGGGCGTGCTGGGGACCGGGTTCGTCATTGACACGGAGGGGCACGTCGTCACAAACTTTCACGTAGTGGAAGGCGCGCAGCAGATTGAAGTGGACTTCCCCTCGGGCTTCAAGACGCGCGGCCAGGTGCTCGGCACCGACGCCGACAGCGACCTCGCCGTCATCAAGATAGACACGCTGCCGGAGCAGCTCATCCCGGTGCCGCTCGGCGATTCCGACCGGGTGCAGGTCGGGCAGCGCGTGGTCGCCATCGGCAACCCGTTCGGGCTGTCAGGAACGATGACGATCGGCATCGTCTCGGGGCTGGGGCGCACGCTGGAAAGCGTCCGCCTCACCGAGAGCGGGGCGTTCTCTGCGCCGGACATCATCCAGACGGACGCGGCCATCAATCGCGGCAACTCCGGCGGGCCATTGCTCAACCTGCAGGGCGAGGTCATCGGCGTGAATAAGGCGCTCGAGTCCGAGACGGGCTTCAACGCGGGCATCGGGTTCGCGGTCGCCTCCAACACGGTCAAACAGGTCGTCCCGTATCTGATCAAGGACGGCAAATTCGTCTATCCGTATCTGGGCATCCGGGCGCTGGACGAGCTTTCGCTGTCGGCGCAGGAAAGGTTGAAACTGCCGCAGGCGAGCGGGGCGTACGTGACCTCGGTCGTCCCCGGCGGGCCGTCGGAACAGGCCGGTGTCCAGGCGGATTCGGCCTCGGAGACGGCGGCGGACTTCAACGGCGACGGCGATCTGATTATTGCGATTGACGGGCGCGAAGTGCGGGTGTTCAGCAATTTGCTGAGTTATCTGGTCAACCACACACGCCCAGGGCAGGAGGTCACGCTCACTGTGCTGCGCGGCGGCGAGAAGGTGGATGTGAAGGTGACGTTGGGGGAGAGGCCGTAGCAGAGAGCCAGGGGCGTCACGCGCTGCTGGATATCCTTCCCGCCTGCACGTGCCAGATTTGAGCGCGGAGGGGAAACTCCGGGGGAAAGAGATTCAGATCGGTGGTCGTCATGATGCACTGCTCAGCGCCGCCGAGGCGGTTGAGCAGATCGCGGCGGCGCTGAGTGTCCAGCTCGGCCAGCACTTCATCTAACAGCAGGATCGGCCACTCGCCGGTCCGGGCGCGCATCCATTCCACCTCCGCCAGCTTGAGCGCGAGCACCACGGAGCGCGCCTGCCCCCGCGAGCCGTATGCCCCTACGTCAATCCCGCTGGCAATAAATCGAATCTCGTCACGGTGTGGCCCGGCGAGCGTCACGCCGCGCGCGATCTCCTCCGTCCGCGTCGTATGCAGTCTCTGTTTCAATCGTTCTTGAATCTCTTCCGGCGGAATCCCCAACCGGTGCACCGGCACGTCCATCGGGAGGCCGAGTTGGCCATGGGGGCCGGCCGCGGGATCGAACGCGGGATGATAAGCAAGCCGCAGGCCCTCGGCGCCGTGGGTGAGGTCGCGGTGGATGGACGACGCGAGGCCTTCCAGCTCGGCAAGGGCGGCGGTGCGCGCGGCGATGATGAGCGCGCCATGCTCGCACAGCTTCACGTCCCAAAAATCCAGTTGCGCCTCGACCCCGGCGTGGCCGGGGCTGTCCTGCAGCATCTTCAACAGCGCGTTGCGCTGGGTCAGCACTTTGCCGTATTCGCCCAGCGCAAGGTTGTAGGCCGGGTTCACCTGGCACAGCGCGATGTCGAGGTGGCGGCGGCGGTCGGCGGGCTCGCCCTCGACGATGGCTAAATCCTGCGGGAGGAACAGCACCACGTTCACCAGCCCGGCCAGCTCGCTCACACGCTTCTTGACGCCGTTGATATAGATTTCTTTGCGCAGGCGGCTGTCGCCACCGCCTGCGCCCTCGAAGACCCCCGAAGCGGAGCGCAGGCGGCGCCCGGCGGGGTTGTTCGCTGGATCGAGGATCACGCGGATTTCGACGCGACGCTGACGGTCGCTGTGCGCGACCTCGGCGACGAGCTTGGCGAAGGGCTGGGTTTCGCGCGAAGCGAGAGCGAGAAAGTTAATCAGTTGGCGGTCGGAGGCGGCGTGATGCGACTGCGCCGTAGCGAAGTAGTAAATCGCCTCCAGCAGGCTGGTCTTGCCCTGCGCGTTCGCGCCGACGAGGATCAGCGGCCCGGCCGGCAGGTCCGCTTCCAGGCGAGCGTACAGGCGGAAGTTGGTGAGCGAGAGATGGCGCACACGCATGGCGAGGCGATTGTAGCATACGCGTCAATCCAGCGTCTCGCGGTTGCCTTCGGGGAGCGGCATCAGATAGGCGGTGCGCAGTGCGTACCTTCGTGCTATCCGCCGCGCCCGTACACAGGCATCAGCGTCCCGTGAATCGCGTTGGCCGCCTCCGAAGCCAGAAACACGATCACCGCCGCGAGGTCCTCCGGCTTCACCCATTTGCTCGTGTCCGCATCCGGCTGGGCGGCACGGTTGCCGGGGGTGTCAATGGTGCTGGGGATGACGGCGTTGACGTTGATGCCTTTGTCGCGCACTTCCGCCGAGAGCGCCTCGGTCAGGCGGAGCACGGCGGCTTTGCTCGCGGCATAGGCTGTGCTCTTGCGGCCTGCGGCCAGCCCGGCCTTCGCGCCGATGTTGATGATCTTCCCGCTCCCCTGCGCGAGCATGAGCGGGATGACGGCGCGGCAGGTGAGGAACGCCGAGCGCGCGTTGAGATTCAGCATGAAATCCCAGTCGGCCTCGTCCATCTCGTGGACGGGCTTGCCCGGCTTGTAGCCGCCCGCGATATTCACCAGCACGTCGGCGCGGCCCCACTTTTGCTTGACGGCTTCGATCCAGGCCGCCACGCTCGCCGCACTCGTCACGTCCACCACCGAAGGCAGCGCGCGGTCGGCGCTCAGCCCCAGATCGCGGATCAACGCTTCTGCCGGCTCCAGCTTGCGGGCGGTGAGGGCCAGGCGCGCCCCGTCCGCCGCGAAGGCGCGCACCACGTGCGGGCCAAAGTCGCCTGTCGCGCCAGTTATTAGTACAACCGGGTCTGTGCTCATGGGGGCCTCCTGAGAGTTTGAGTTGGTGTTGGCGTTTGTCGGTCGCGAGCGTGGAAAGATTATAAGACGCGGGACATGAATTCGGAATACCTCTGGCGTCATCAGCCCGACTTGCTCACAGACAAGTACGCATTCTGTTTCCCTCGGCATTTGTACGACGCGCGGTTCGTCGTCATCCCACCATTTTCGTTTCAACCCCATCCCGGTTAGAATCCGCCCCATGCGCATCTCCCGCGAGCGATTTGAAGAACTGGCGTTTGAAATCGCGGCGGCCGTTCTGGCCGAACTGCCGCCCGACCTGCGCGCCGAGGCCGAGACGGTGATCCTCGAAATCGAGGACCGCGCGGACCCGGAACAGCTGCCCGGCGAGGGGCGCACCCTGCTGGGATTGTACCAGGGCGTCCCGCTCGTGGAACGCCTCGCCGACAGCATGCTGTTGCAGCCCGACCGCATCACGCTCTTTCGGGAGCCTTTGCAGGCCCTGGCCCGGACGGAGGTGGAACTGCGCCGCCAGATTCGCAAGACCCTCATTCACGAGCTCGGCCACTTCTTTGGATTCGACGAGGACGAATTGAAGAGACGGGGATGGGCCTAAAATCCCAACTCCCAATCTCCAAACCCCAAGGGGGGCTGTGGTATCATCCGGCCATAACCGCATTCAGCGATAGGTGATAGGCGATTGGCTATCTGCCATGGGCCAGCGGCGATTCTAATGAGGAGCAAATTGCTATGAAAACCATCTGCGTCGTCGGCGTCGGGTACGTGGGGCTGGTCACCGGGACCTGCTTCGCCGACCTGGGCAACAAGGTGACAGCGCTCGACATCAACGAAGAGCGCATCGCAAACCTCAAGCAGGGCATCCTGCCCATTTACGAGCCGGGGCTGGAGGAGATGGTAAAGCGCAACGTCGCCGCCGGGCGGCTGAGCTTCACCGCCAATTACCGCGAGGCGCTGGAGGGCGCGGAGTTCGCCTTCATCGCCGTAGGCACGCCGGAGGGCGTGGACGGCGAAGCCGACCTCCAGTACGTGCGCGCCGCCGCCGAGTCCATCGCCGAGAACGTGACCGCGCCGCTCGTCATCGTCAACAAATCCACCGTGCCGGTGGGCACCGGCGACTGGGTGGCGGACATCGTGCGCGCCAAGCTGCCGAAGCCCGTCCCCTTTAGCGTGGTCTCCTGCCCGGAGTTCCTGCGTGAAGGCTCGGCCCTGCAGGACTTCATGAACCCGGCCCGCACCGTGCTCGGCTCGCTGGACAAAGACGCCGCGAACAAGGTGGCCGAGCTGCACCTGCCCCTGCGCGCCCCCATCGTCGTCACCGACCTGCGCACGGCGGAGATGATCAAATACGCCTCCAACGCTTTCCTCGCGACCAAGATTTCGTTCATCAACGAGATCGCCAACATCTGCGAGGCATTGGGTGCGGATGTGAAAGAGGTCGCCGCGGGCATGGGCTACGATCCGCGCATCGGGCGGCATTTCCTCGACGCCGGATTGGGATATGGCGGCTCGTGCTTCCCCAAAGACGTCAAGGCGCTGGCTTACATGGCGACCGTGCAGGGCAAGCACCCGCAGTTGCTGCAGCAGGTCATGGAGATCAACAAGTATCAGCGCCGCCGGCTGGTCCTCAAAGTGCGCGAACTGCTCGTGAATCTGAACGGCAAAGTCGTCGGCCTGCTGGGGCTGGCCTTCAAGCCCAACACCGACGACATGCGCGACGCGCCTTCGATTGAGATTGCGCGGGCGCTGCAGGCCGAGGGCGCGCAGGTGAAAGGCTACGACCCGGTGTCCATGAGCGTGGCGGGGCGCGTGATGCCCAACGTGAAGCTGTGCGAGGACGCCTACGAAGTCGCCGAGAGCGCGGACGCGCTCGTGGTCTGCACGGAGTGGAACGAGTTCAAGCAGCTCGACCTGACCCGTGTGAAGCGCGCCATGCGCCAGCCCATCATCGTGGATGGCCGCAACATTTACGATCCGGCGGTCATGGAGCGCACGGGCTTCCGCTACTGGGGCGTGGGGCGCGGGCAGAACAGCAAGTAGCCGATAGCAGATGGCAAATAGCGGATAGCGGATGCCTGCGCCATTCGCTATCGGCCAATTGCCAACAGCCACAAAGGGACTGGCATGAAACGAAACGGCATCTACAAGACTAAACTGAAGAATGGCCTTACCGTCCTGCTCAAAGAAGTCCATACTGCGCCCGTGATTTCGGGGTGGGTGTGGTACCGCGTCGGCTCGCGGCACGAGCGGCCCGGCCACACCGGCATCAGCCACTGGGTGGAGCACATGATGTTCAAAGGCACGCGCAAGTTCCCCGGCGAGCTGGCGTGGAAGGAGATTGCGCGCGACGGCGGGATGCGCAACGCGATGACGTGGATTGACTGGACGGCCTACTTCGAGACCATGCCCGCCGACAAGATTGACTTCGCCCTGCGGCTGGAAGCCGACCGCATGACGCGCGCGCTCTTCCCGCCGCAGGAAGTCGCGTCTGAGCGCACCGTCATCATCTCGGAGCGGCAGGGGCACGAGAACAACCCCGGCTTCCGGCTCTCGGAAGAAGTGCAGGCCGCCGCGTTCCGGGTGCATCCCTACCATCACGAGATCATCGGCGACATGGCCGACCTCGAAAGCATGACGCGCGACGACCTCTATCAGCACTACCGCCGCTACTATGCGCCCAACAACGCCATCGCGGTTGCCGTCGGCGATTTCAAAACTAAAGAGATGCTGGCGCGGATTGAAGCGCTCTTCGGCGCACACAGGCCGCAGCCCCTTCCCGAACTCGCCCCGCGCCCCGAGCCGGAGCAGAAGGGCGAGCGCCGCGTGACGCTCTCGGGCGAAGGGGAGACGGCTTACCTCGAAGCGGTCTATCACGCCCCATCGGCCGCCGACCCCGATTTCTACCCGATGGTCGCGCTCGACTCGATCCTCGCCGGGGCCAGTTCGTTCAACCTGTTCGGCGGCGGGACGACCAACAAATCCTCACGTCTCTACAAGACGTTGGTCGAGAAGGGCCTCGCCGCGAGCGTGTCCGGCGGCCTGAGCACCACCGTTGATCCGTACTTGTACTCGATCTTCTGCACGGTGCGCCCCGGCCAGACGCCGGAAGCCGTGGAGAAAGCCCTCGATGTTGAAATCGAGCGCGCACGGAATGAGCCGGTCACCGAAGATGAATTGGCAAAAGCGGTCAAGCAGGCCAAAGCGATGTTCGCCTACAGCGCGGAGAGCGTGACCAACCAGGCCTTCTGGCTCGGCTTCACCGAAATCTTTGCCACCTACGAGTGGTTCGACCACTATCTCGACCGGCTGGCGGCGGCGTCCGTGGCCGACGTGCAGCGCGTGGCGCAGAAATATCTGGCGAGGACGAATCGAACAGTCGGGCACTTTATTCCAGAAGGTAGTAGGCAGTAAGCAGAAGGCAGAAAGGTTTCGCCTGCCTACCACCTTCTACCTACTGCTTTCCCTAACAACATGCCATCCACAAAGACCAAACGCACTCCCAAAATCAGCCTCGATCTTAAATCACTGCCCGGCCCGGAGACCATCGTCCGCCGCGTGTTGAGCAACGGCCTCACCGTGCTCGTGCGCGAAAACCACACCAGCCCCGCGGTGGTGATGGACGGCGATCTGCGGGTGGGCGCGTTGTGGGAAACCCGCGAGAAGGCCGGCCTGGCCAATTTCGCCGCCTCGGCCCTCATGCGCGGGACCGAGCGCCGCTCCTTCGCCGAGATTTACGAGCAGATCGAATCGGCGGGCGCGCGCCTCGGCATCTCCGGCGGCACGCACCTCTCCGGCTTCTCCGGCAAAAGCCTCGCCGAAGACTTGCCCCTGCTGTTGGAGGTGGCCTCGGACGCGCTGCGCCGCCCGACGTTTCCAGAAGAGCCGGTGGAGCGCCTGCGGAGCGAAATCCTCACGCGCCTCGCCATCCGCGCCAACGACACCGCCTCGCGCGCCGCCGACGCTTTCCACGAACTCGCGTACCCCAACCATCCTTATAGCATTGACGAGGACGGTTACCCCGAAACGATCCAGGCCATCACGCGCGACGAACTCGTCACGTTCCACGGCAAGCACTTCGGCCCGCGCGGGATGATCGTGACGATTGTGGGCGCGGTGCGCGCCGAAGAGGCGATCACGCTTGTCGAAAAATATTTCGGCGATTGGGTGAACCCCGATCAGCTCCCAGAGCCGCCGTTGCCCCCGCTCGCGCCGCCACAGGGGGCCGTGACCCGGCGTGTGTCCCTGCCCGGCAAATCTCAAAGTGACATCGTCCTCGGCGTGCCCGGCCCGGCGCGCAAGCATCCGCAGTTCATCGCGGCCCGCGTCGCCAACAACATTCTCGGCGCATTTGGCCTCGGGGGGCGTATCGGCCACTACGTGCGTGAGAAGGGCGGGATGGCCTACTACGCCGCCGCCGCGCTCGACGGCGGCCTCGGCCCCGGCCCGTGGCGCGCGTACGCGGGCGTCAATCCCAAGAACGTGGATCGCGCTATCGAGTTGATGCTGCGTGAAATCAGGAAGTTCACCACACGCAAAGTCACCGTCGAAGAGCTGGACGACAACAAAGCGCAGTTCATCGGGCGGCTGCCGCTGAGCCTGGAGACAAACGAGGGGGTGGCCGGGCTGATCAGTTCGCTCGAAATCTACGATCTCGGGCTGGACTACCTCCAGCGTTATCCCGGCCTGGTCCAGGCCCTCACCCGCGACGACATCCTGGAAGTGGCGCGGATGTTCCTGAGCGCGGAGAATTACGCATTGGCAGTCGCGGGGCCGGAATAGCAAATGGCAGATAGCGTATGGCTGATGGCTCAGGGCCATTTGCCATCTGCTATCCGCCATAAGCCATCAGCCATGTTGCGCACCGGCGTTGACATCATCGAAGTCTCGCGCATTGACGAGGCCATCCTGCGGCACGGGGAGCGATTCTTCAACCGCTTTTACACGCCGCGCGAGCTGATCGAGGCCGAGGGGCGCACGCCCGCGCTCGCGGCGCGGTTCGCGGCCAAAGAGGCGGTGGCCAAGGCGCTCGGGTGCGGCATCGGCGACGTGGGGTGGAAAGAGATCGAGATCGTGCACGGCCCCAACCGCGCTCCGCACCTCGTCCTGCACGGCGCAGCTGAGCGCCTCGCCGATCAACTCGGCCTGCGCGACTGGTCGGTGAGTCTCAGCCACACGCACGAGCATGCGATGGCGCTGGTCGTCGCGCAGGGAAAGTAAGGGCGAAGCATTCGCCCACAAAACCTGAGCATACCCGATAGCTTTTGGCGGATGCTTCGCCCCAATACAGGAGTCCCTATGGTCATCATCGCCGAACTCAAAACGGACGAGGGCAAAATCCTGGGAGTCATGACTCTGCCCCCGAAGGACTTCAAGACTGGCTCGAAGGGCTTCTTCGCCAACGGCAAGCTGGAGATTGAGGGCAAGCGCTACCAGGCGCAGATTCAGTTGGTGGAGATCGGCAGCAAGAAGGCGTCGGAGCCAGGGGAAGGGCAATAAGGCAAGCGTAAGGCGTAGTGCGTATTCCGTAGGTTGCGGTCAATACGTAATACGCAACACGAATACGCACACCATGCCGACCCTCGAACAGGCGCGCGCCTATTACGCCGCCGCCGACCCCGTCCACGACTTCGATCACATTCTGCGCGTGCTGGCGCTGGCCGAGCGCGTGGGGCGCGCGGAGGGGGCGGACATGGAAATCCTGCGCGCGGCGGTGCTGCTGCACGATGCCTCCGGCGCGGCTCCGGGGGACGGGAACGGGCGCGCGGCGCACCATCACGCTTCTGCCGAGGTCGCGCGGGAGGTTCTGCGCGGCGAGGGCTGGCCGGAAGACCGCGTCGAGGCCGTGCTGCACTGCATCCGCGCGCACCGCTTCCGGGGCGACGAGCCGCCACACTCCCTCGAAGCAAAAATCCTGTTCGACTGCGACAAGCTGGACGTGTTGGGCGCGATCGGCGTCGCGCGCGCGATGGCCTATGCCGCGCTCGCCGGACAGCCGTTGACTGGCGAAGCCCCCGAACGATTCAAGACCACCGGGGAAAAGGAAGTGGACGAGCCGCATACCCCTTCTCACGAGTTCCTCTTCAAACTCTCGCGCATCAAAGATCGTTTGCACACCCCGGCGGCGCGCGCCATCGCCGCAGGGCGACACCGCTATTTGGCCGAGTATTTCGAGCGGCTGGCTCTCGAAATCAAAGGAGAAGCGTGAGTACCCCCTCGATCTGGACTCGCCGGATCAAGCGGCTGCGCCGGATCAACCGGCGTAAGGTCGCCATTTTCGTCGTGTCGTTGTTTCTATTTATCCTGGCGATCCAATTATTGAAAAGCGGAGCGAAAGTATTAGTCCCGTTCATCCGCGAAGGCCTGGCCGTGAAGAATGCGTGGAATGCGCTCGGCTTCGGCTGGCTGTTTGCCTATGTGGTGCTGTCGGGGTCGCCGGTTGCGGCGACGGCGCTCACCTTTTTCGATGCCGGCGCGATTGACCGCATGGGCACATTTGCGATGATCGCCGGCAGCCGGTTCGGGGCTTCGTTCATTGTGCTGGGGTTGGGCTTCGTGTATGCCATGCGGGGCCACGAACGTAAAGTCAGTGTGGCCATGGGCCTGCTCTCGTTCCTGGTCACCTATACGATCTATCTGCCGGCATTGGGGGTGGGCTACTGGTTGTTGCAAAGCGGGGCGTTGGATTGGTTGCACCCGACAGCGGCGAAGAGCGGGTTGGGGTCGCTGATGGATGTGGTCTTCAACCCGCTCGTCGGCGGAGCGAACGCGACTTTCGCCGCGTTCCTGCCCAGCACGTGGGCGCAGATGGGGGTGTTTGGGCTTGGCTTTGGTGTGTTGTGGTACAGCCTGAATCTGATTGACCACTCCCTGCCAGACATGAAACTGAAGGAAAGCGCGTTCGGGGGCATGGCGCGGCTGATGTATCGGCCGGCGGTGACGTTCGCGCTCGGGGCAGGGATTACGAGCCTCACCATGTCCGTATCTGTGTCTCTCTCGTTGCTGGTGCCGCTGTCGGCGCGCGGCTATATCCGGCGCGAGAACGTCATCCCGTATATCATGGGCGCGAACATCACCACGTTTGTGGATACGTTGGTCGCCTCCCTGGTGATCTCCAATCCGGGGGCGTTCGTCGTCGTGCTGGTGGAAATGGTCAGCGTGGCGATAGTCTCGTTGGTCATCCTGCTGTTGGCTTACCGGCCGTACGAGCGTGCCGTGTTGCGCGTCGTGGAAGTCATCGGTGAGTCTCGGCGGAACCTGGCAGTCTTCCTGCTGGTGATCGTGGGGATTCCGGTGGCGTTGATGTTTGTGAGGTAAGACGCAATGCGTATTGCGTAACGGGATACGCAATACGCATTGCGCGCGAGGTGCCTATGCGGATCCTGCTCTGTACTGATGGAACGCCTCTCGCGGAGAACGCCGTGCGCTTTGGCGCGCTGATCGCGCAGGCCGGGGAGATGGCGGTGACCCTGCTCGGGGTGGCCGCTTCCCCCGAGGCCGAGGCGCTGGTGCGCGCCTCGCTGGCGCGGGCGCAGACCCTCTTCCCCGCCCGCGCCGACGAGAAGATTCGCACCGGGCGCGCGGCGGCGGAGATCATCGCCGAAGCGGAAGGCGGCGCATACGATCTGCTCGTGGCCGGTTCGCGCGGGCGGCGCGGGCTGGCGCGATTGATCTTCGGTTCGGTTGCCTCGCAGCTCGCGCGCTATGCGCGTGTCCCCGCCCTCATCGTGAAAGGCCAAGGCCCGGCGGTGCGGCGGGTGCTCGCCTGCACGAGCGGCGACGTGCGCGGCGAGCGCGCGGCGCGGTGGGGCGGGCAGATCGCGCGCTGGCTGAACGCGGAGGTCACGGTGTTGCATGTCATGTCGCAGATGGCGCTGTCGCCGCAGGCCAAGCTCGACGAGTTGTTTGAAACGGCGGAGCAGGCGATGGCGCAGGGCACGCGGGAGGGCAAGCACCTGGCGCGCACGCTGGAATTGCTGCGCGAGCAGGGGGCCGCGGCCAACATGCGTCCCAAATTGCGGCACGGGCTGGTGGTGGACGAGGTCGCAGCGGAGGCCAATGAGGGTGGTTACGATCTGGTCATCATCGGCGCGCACGAAGCGCCCGAGATGCCGGAGGGCTGGGCCTGGCTGAAAGACTACGTCTTCGACGACGTGGCCGACCAGATCATCTCGGCGGTGAACCGGCCCGTGCTGGTGGTGCGGGGGAAGTGAGGCTCATGGCGCTGTCGCCACCACGATCATCCTCGGCGAGCCGTCCGCAAACGGCGCACGCTGATAGTCGCCATACAGGTGCGCGAGCGTGAAGCCGCACTTCTCCAATAGCAATCTCATCTCGCCCGGAAACGTGTAGCGCAGCGTCAGCGGGACGATGGCACGCCGCACGGCCCCGTCCGGCGCGACCGAGTCGTACAGCCACGTGATGTGCGCGAGCTGCGCGGCGCGGTCAACGGCGACGGACGAGAACTGCTGCACCGCGGAACCTGACTCGCCGTCCATGAAAGTGCGTTCGAGCGTGAGGCCCTGCTCCCCCGCAGGGGCCGCATAGGCCTCGCCGGGGTTGGGCATGTCGAGGGCGAGCGCCGCGCCGGGCTGAAGGTGTTTGCGAATGCAGGTGAGCGCGGCGATTTGATCTTCCAGCGTGAGCAGGTGCATGAAGGTGTTGAACGGCATGGTGGCGAGGCGGAAGCGTTTCTCGGTCGAGAAGTCTTTCATGTCTGCGCGGACGATGGAAACGTCCAACCGGGCGCGCGTAGGGGCGTTCACCTGTGCCTGCGGCCCAGGCGCAGGCAATTGAACGCCCTTACTTTCCAGCCGCGCGAGCATCTCTGGCGAATTGTCAATGCCCGTTATGACGTGCCCACGCCGCGCAAGATGGAGCAGGACGCGCCCCGTGCCACAGCCGAGTTCCAGAATGGGGTCGCCGTGGTCTTCCGCAAGCTCCAGCCAGAAGTCGAGGTCTTCGGTGAAGTCGGCGTTTTCGAGATCGTAGTAGCGGGCGAGGGTAGAGTAGGGAGTCATTGTGAGCGGATTGTAATGCGAGGGGATGTTTGCTGCAAAGAGCGCAAAGGGCGCAAAGTGTTTGTGGTATACTCGCGCGCAGTCATCGGGGCGTAGCTCAGCCCGGTTAAAGCGCGCGGTTTGGGACCGCGAGATCGGCAGTTCAAATCTGCCCGCCCCGACTCTACCCTCACCCCAACCCCTCTCCCTGAAAGGGAGAGGGGAGACAAAGGAAAGGACGGCCCGTGTGAGCCGTCCTTTGTGTTTTCTCGGTCAAACCCTGAGTGTCTCGCGTGCATCTTCCCATGCATGCCTCATCCGGCAGGGGCCGGGGTTGGCGGCTTGCGCGACCGGCGCAGCAGGAAGAAGCCTCCCATCCCTCCCACCCCCGCGACCCCGCACGCACACAGGAAGACCAGGCCGAAGGTCAGGAGGGGCAATAATGCATTGGGGCCGCGCGCCGGGCTTTCGGCGTGCAGGTTGATCGTGCCGCTGCGCGGGGTAAGATTCCAGGTGAGGGTGTTCCCAGCTACTTGCCCGGCGTTGTGACTGGCCGGCGTTCCCGGCAGCGTCACTTTCCACGTGACGGCGGTGAAGTTGGCAAAGCCGGAATCCTCCGACGATGTATCTACGTCAATGTCGTAGTAGAGCGTCCCATCAGCAATTTCCAGCCGGTTGACCCTGATACCCGTCTGTTCCATGTAGAGCTCCCGGAGTTCATCCGGGTTATCGAATTTTCGAGTCGTCACACACCACGTTTCGTCGCCGCGCTGCTCTTCGGTGACGGTAACACCCGGCGGGGTCCGGCCCGAAGTATTGCAGAAATCGCCGGGGCCTTTGCGGCTGGACTGGTCCTCAAGGTTCTGCCGCTCTTCAGCCGTAAAGCCGGCCTCCGTGCGCAGTTCGCCCGAGCCGTCCGGGTTGAGGGTGGTGGTCGCCTGAAATTTGCACGCGGCCAGCAGGAGCGCACAGGCCGCAAACAGAATGAACTGCAACACCCTGGATTTCATGGCGGACTCCTTCCGTGACGGCTGTCAGGATGACTTGCTCTCCTCTGCGGTCTGACTCCGCTTTGACTGATAAACACATGCGCTCCGGCGGAGTTGCGCCGACGGGTCACGCGCTCTCGGAACGTAGCGAAGTCGAAGGGCGCGCGTATGGAAGTTGAAGAGAGCGGCCACGTTGGGCAGCGCGCGTAGACAAAAAAGGACGGCTCCGGCGAGCCGTCCTTTTTGATTTCAACCTCTCAGCGTTATTGCGACACCGGGGCCGGTTGCTCCACCCTCACGGGCGTCGCCTCTTCGCGGCGGAACTCCAGCCCCTTGCCTTCCACGTAGTCCACCGTGACCACGTCGCCGGTCTTGAACTCGCCGCGCAGCATCTGCACGGAGAGCGGGCTTTCGACGTGCTTCTGCAGCGCGCGGCGCAGCGGGCGCGCGCCGAACTGCGGATCGTAGCCCTCGCGGGCCAGCCACTTGCGCGCGGCGTCCGTCAACTGCACGCTCAGGCCGTGCTCAGACAGGCGGGCCTGAATCTCCTTCATCTGCAAGTCCACGATCCTCTCCACGTCGTCGAGCGAGAGCGGCTTGAAGGTGATGATCTCGTCCACGCGGTTGAGGAACTCGGGGCGGAAGGTAGCCTTCAGCGCGCGCTCGATCTTCTCGTTGCTCTCGTCCTCGCCCGCGCCGTCGTCGCCGCGCCGGATGAAGCCGAGGCTGCCGGACTTCTTGACGAACTCGGTGCCGAGGTTGGAGGTCATGATGAGGACGGTGTTGCGGAAGTCCACCACGCGGCCCTGCCCGTCGGTGAGGCGGCCATCGTCGAGGATTTGCAGGAGCGCGTTCCACACGTCCGGGTGCGCCTTCTCGATTTCGTCGAAGAGCACCACGCGGTACGGGCGGCGGCGGACGGCCTCGGTGAGCTGGCCGCCTTCCTCGTAGCCCACGTAGCCGGGCGGCGCGCCGAACAGCCGCGAGACGGTGTGCTGCTCGCGGTATTCGCTCATGTCCACGCGCACCAGCGCATCCTCGTCGTCGAACATGAACCCCGCCAGCGCCTTCGCCAGTTCGGTCTTGCCCACGCCGGAGGAGCCGAGGAAGATGAACGAGCCGATGGGCCGCTTGGGGTTCTTCAGCCCGGCGCGCGAGCGGCGGATAGCGTCCGCAATCGCGTGCACGGCCTCGTCCTGCCCGATGATGCGGTCGTGCAGGCGGTCTTCCATGTGCAGGAGTTTCTCGGACTCGGTTTCGAGCATCTGGTTGAGCGGGATGCCTGTCCACTGCGAGACGACTTCGGCGATGTCGCTCTCGTCCACCACCTCGTCCAGGTGATGCTCGTTCTCCCACTTGTCGCGCTTCGCGCTGAACTCGGTCTCGACGCGCAGTCGTTCGGCCTTCTTCCGCGCGGCCTGCTCGTACTCGCGCGCGAGGCCGGCCTGTTCCTCTTCGGCCTGCAGGCGATCAATCTCCGCTTTCATGGTCTTGAGCTCAGGCGGCAGAGAATAGAGGGCCACGCGCAGCTTGGCGGCGGCCTCGTCCATCAGGTCAATCGCCTTGTCGGGCAGGCTGCGCTCGGTGACGTAGCGCTGCGAGAGCTTGGCGGCGGCCACGAGCGCGGCGTCGCTGATGGTGACTTTGTGGTGCGCTTCGTAGCGGTCGCGCAGGCCGCGCAGCATTTGAATCGTTTCTTCCACGGATGGCTCGTCCACGAATACCGGGGCGAAGCGGCGCTCGAGCGCCGCGTCCTTCTCGATGTGCTTGCGGTATTCGTCGAGCGTGGTCGCGCCGACGCACTGCAGTTCGCCGCGCGCGAGCGCGGGCTTGAGCATGTTGCTCGCGTCCATTGCGCCCTGCGCCGCGCCCGCGCCGACGACGGTGTGCAGCTCGTCAATGAACAGGATGATGTCGCCCTCGGCGCGCTGGATTTCCTCGATGGCGGCCTTGAGTCTTTCCTCGAACTCGCCCCGGAAGCGGCTCCCCGCGATCATCGCGCCGAGGTCGAGCGCGACGACTTTCTTGCCGGAGAGGATTTCCGGCACGTCGTTGGTGGCGATCTTCTGCGCCAGCCCCTCGACGATGGCGGTCTTGCCCACGCCCGCCTCGCCGATGAGGCAGGGGTTGTTCTTGGTGCGGCGCGAGAGGATTTGAATCACGCGCAGGATTTCGTTGTCGCGCCGCACCAAGAACAACCCCTGCC
>Ga0209108_10001005_pt1 | contig 16216 bp, 12 predicted proteins | sample Rifsed10ft1_FD_184003 | JGI IMG/M metagenome (GOLD analysis project Ga0209108, IMG submission 184003) | Soil microbial communities from Rifle, Colorado, USA - sediment 10ft 1 (version 2) | ecosystem: Environmental > Terrestrial > Deep subsurface > Rock core/Sediment | place: Rifle, Colorado...
TCTTATGAGGGGACGTTGTACAACCCGCTGTCTAACTCACGCTGGAACCCACCTTTCTATTCGTTTAACCTAACCTTCAACGCACTCGGGGGAGGCCCGGACATCGTCATTTATGGCCCGCAGACTCCGGGCGAGGCACCCACCTTTGACGGCCCTCCAACGAACCCGGGTCAGGGCACAGGGGCACAGGCGGTCGGGAATCTATCGGGATATGCTTCCACGAATTCGAACACGGCGTTCTTGACGGGGATTGTCTTCCCCGAAGGCATCAAAGACCCGTGGGTCGCCAACTACTACTTCGGTATTCAGCACGAAATTTTGCCCAAAACCGTCCTTGAGGTGAACTACGTGGGCACCCGGGGCAACAAGCTCTTCCGCGCCGAGCAAGCCAACCGCGCTCCAGGAATCCGGCTGCCCGGGTTCATCCCAGCCGAACCTGGACCGGACGGCATTTTCGGGACTGCTGACGACATAGCGGCCGTTCCGGCCACAGTCGTCAACGTGCAAGGCCGGACGCTCACGGGGCTCGGCCGACAGCGCCTCAACCCCAACTACGGCCGACTGCGTGTCTGGGAAAATGTCAGCAGCTCCTGGTATGACGGGTTGCAAGTCTCCCTCCGCAAGGCGATGAGTCGCGGGTTCATGATCAATGCCAGCTACACGTGGAGCCATTCCTTGGACACGGGCTCTGGTTGGCACAGCGGTGCCGTCACCGCCAACGGTGCGGCGGCGGGCGATGGCTTCAGCTTGGACCAGACCCGGCCGGAACTGGATCGCGGTAACTCGACCTTCGATATCCGGCATCGGTTGGTGACGAGCTACCTCTGGGAACTGCCCTGGTACAAGGACCAGAAAGGCGTGATTGGCCACATTCTCGGCGGCTGGCAGTACAACGGCAGTTGGGCCTTCCAGTCAGGTGCGCACTGGACGGCGTACGAGTCCCGGGGTGGAGCCTCCCGCGATTACAACCGCGACGGTGAAAACAACGACCGGCCCGACGGCCCCAACGGCTTCACCATCAATGCCACGAAAGACATGTACGCCAACGGCTACTTCAATGTGCCTGGCTCGCAGTTTGACAGCGCCATTGGTGGTACCACTCCCTTTTTCGCGGTGCCGTGCGCAGGTTGCAACGGGAACCTCCCGCGCAACAGCTTCGTCGGCCCCGGCCAGTTCAATGTTGACCAGTCTCTCTTGAAGAACATCCGGGTCACAGAACAAGTCCGCCTCCAGTTCCGCTTCGAGATGTTCAACGCCTTGAACCGGGCTAACTTCCTCCTGCCGAGTTCTTCCACCGGCGCCAACTTCGCCAACCGGGTTTCGAGCTCGAACTTCGGGCAGTCCGCTGGCACGCTTGGTCCTCGGCAGATTCAGTTCGCATTGAAGGTCCTCTTCTAGTCCAGCTTGGGGTACCTCCGGGGGCTTGGGCCGATAAAGCTCAAGCCCCCTAATTATTTGTGGCGATTTATGCCTTCACGCCTCGCCCAATTGCGAGCCCGGGACTTTCATACGCGTGCATCCGCCTGGGGAAAGAGACACGCCTTTTGAGAAAAGTGATACACTAATTCGTCAGAAAGGCGGGAGGCCATGCGAAGGCAAGTGCGCGTTCTAAGGTTTCTCGTCTGGCTGGCGCTCCCCACATTTCTCCTGCTGACCTGCACTGAACTTTCTGCTCAGGAAGTGGGCAATATCATTGGTCAAGTTCGATTGGCCGGTGGCGTTTTGCCCTCCGAGCGAGTCCTGATTACCTTGCAAACGCGTGGAATGACCATCAACAGCGCCTTTTGTGACAACGAAGGCCGGTTTAATTTCATCAATTTGCTGCCCAATGCCTACCACCTCATTGTCAACGCGGAGGGATATCAGCCCGTCCATCAGGTGGTTGTGGTAAGTCCCACCACCAGTCTCACGGCCCACGCTCGCATTATTCTCACCCCGCTCGCAAGCTCGAGACCGGAAAGCCCGCCGGCACCCGCCCCCGGCGGGAATCCCTTTCTGGTTAATCCTGCTGAATACAGCCGGAAATTTTCGCGCGAAGTCGTAAAAGCGTTCGAAGCCGGGATGAAGGCGGACCAGCAGGGAAAAGCGGACAAGGCCATCCTTCACTACGAGGAAGCGATCCGTTTGGCCCCTGATTTCTATCCTGCTCGCAACAATCTCGGCGTCCGGTATCTGGGTGACAGGAGCTTTGATGAGGCGGAGAAGCAGTTCACCGAGGTCCTGAAGCTGAACAACAACGACGCCCAGGCCTACTTCAACCTCGGCAACGTTTACTACCTGACGAAGCGATACGACGACGCCAAGCGCGCGCTTCAGGAGGGGCTCAGGCGAGAGCCCAATTCCGCCCTCGGTCACTACCTGCTGGGTTCAGTCGGTGTGCGCACTGGAGAGCTCAACACCGCCGAGCGCCAGTTGCGAATGGCGATCGAATTCGATCCAAAGATGTCCAAGGTTCGCTTGGAGCTTGTCAACCTCTATCTGCAACAGCAGAAAAGAAGCGACGCGATCGAGGAGCTTAAGAGTTTCACGAAACTTTTTCCCCACGATCCCCTGCTCCCCAAAGTGAAGGAAGTGTTGAAAAAACTGGAAAGCCCGGCCCCACCCTCCCAGTAGCAAATCTTCATGGCCTTTATATTCCGTTCAACTTAATAGACTCTGTCGGACAAGTTTGAGCGAACGCTCGCGCCTACTTCCATGTGGTTGCAACCCGGCGGAAAGCAGGATCTAGCAAGGCGCTGAAAAGTGACGCGTATGTCATTCCGAGCCCCGAAGCTTCGGGGCGAGGAATCTGCTTGTGGTTCTACGGCGCTGAAGGAAAAGCAGATTCCTCGGGTCGGCCAATCCCGAGGCTTCGGGACGCCGACCCTCGGAATGACAACCCTGAACGTTTTAAGCATCCTGCTAGTTTTGCGTGCTGCGGACGTACTTGCAGAGGTTTTTATCCAGTCGGCAGGCGGTTTCATATTCTTGCCGGGCGCGAGCCGGTTCGTTGCGCCTCTCATAGACGTAGCCCAGGTTGAGATGGGCTTCGGCATGATTCGGATTGGCGGCCAGGGCGCGCCGATAACTCTCCATGGCCAGGTCCAACCGGTTCGTGCGGCTGTAGGTAATGCCCAGGAAATTTAGCGTCGCCGCATCGGTCAGACCAAGCTTGACGGCTTTTTCAAGATTCTGTGATGCCGCGGCGAATTTTTCCTGCCGCATGTCGAGCAGGCCCAGATCGCGGAAAGCAAACGCGAAGTTGGGCTGGATGGCGAGAGCTTTTTCAAGCGAACTTCGTGCGGCGGTTGCGTCCGAGCGCGCTTGGACCCGCGCCAATTCGTACCAGGCGCGGAAGTTCTGTGGGTTGATCGCCAGAGCGCGCTCCAGCCACTGCTTGGCTTGGTCGGCTTCTCCCTGAACGTTCAGCGCGCGCGCGAGCCCCATCATAGCCTGGTCAAAATAGGGATTAAGCTCCAGGCATCTTCTGAACTCCGGCACAGCCGCCGCCCAATCCCCTTCTCGCGACGCCGCCTCTCCCAGCATGAAAGGGATCAAATAAAGCTTTGGATCGGCATCTTGGACCTTCTTCAGAATCGATCGCGCGGCTGTGCCTTTGCCCGCGCGGAAGGCATCGGTCGCTTCGAGAATCGCCTGGTATTCCCAGAGTTTGCTCTTGGGATCGGCGAGGCCTGAAGTGGGCAGGGAACGGGAAGCGGGAGCGCGATAGGCGACGTAACCCAGGGAGCGGAGCTTTTCAATTGCTTCCGCACTCGGGCCGGAAGTTTGGTCTGGCGGGCGTGACGGCTGGCCCCGTACCGTATCGGTACGGGGCTGATAGCGGCCGATCAAGTCCTGCAATTGTTTCCGCAGGGATGCGGCGACGGCGCTTTCTTGCGACACCAGGTTGTGCTGTTCCTGTGGGTCTGCCTGTAGGTTGTAAAGCTCAGGCTCGGGAGCCTCGATGAAGTGGTACCTCGCGCTGTGCACGCTCCGCAGAGGACTCCAGCCGAAGGAGCTGAAAGGGTAGAAGGTCTCGGAGTACGCTGGGCGGTTCTGGTCGCCCGCGGCAGGCGGGCCGCTTGTCACCGCTCCGGCCAGGCTGGGTGCCTGGAACTGCCTTTCGATAGGGTCGTGCAGGCCGGCAAGCTGCAAAACGGTGGGTGCCACACTGATGGTTTCCACCGGGCCAGGGATTCGCCGCTGGGCGGTGCGAAGTTTGGACGGGGGTTTGATGATGAGCGGCACCCGCACAGTGGAGTCATAGACAAAAAAACCGTGTTCGCTCTCGCCATGCTCCCCCAGCGCCTCCCCGTGATCGCTCAGAAAGACGATCAGCGCGCCGTCATACAAACCGCTCTTCTTGAGCCATGCGAAGAGACGGCCCAACTGGCTGTCCACGTAGGCAACTTCCCCGTCATAGGGGTGCTGCCGATACCGGGACCGGAACGGTTCGGGCGGGTCGTACGGGCTGTGCGGGTCAAACAAGTGAAGCCAGAAAAGGAAAGGTTGGCGGCGCGGGCGCTGGAGCCACCTTAATGCTTGGCTTACGCTTTCTTTGGCCCGTCGGTCCACCAGAGCAATGTCCTTCTGGACAAACGCCTGGCCGGGAAATGTGTCGTAGTAGAAGTCAAAGCCGCGGGCAAGCCCCCAGCTTCGATCCAGGACGAACGAGCTGACCACCGCCCCGGTCGCGTAGCCATTGCGTTTGAAACTCTCGGCAAGCGTCCGGATCTTGGTGGAAAGTGGTTGGCCGGTGAAATCCTGGACCCCGTTGGAGAAGGGATAGGTGCCCGTGAGGATGGCGGCATGGGAAGGCCAGGTGAGCGGGACCTGGGCAATCGCCTGCTCGAACAGGACTCCATCGCGCGCCAGGGCATCGATCACGGGGGTGGGCACCGTCTTCGAGCCGTAGCAACCCAGGCGATCCGCGCGCAAAGTGTCCACGGTGATGAGAACAACGTTCGGCCCAGCCGGGGAGGAGGGAGCCCACGCCGCATCGGAAGCGGTGAAGAGAAATGCGGCCAGGAGATAGAGGATTCTCGGATGAGACGTATTCAACTTCATTTTCCCCTGCCAGGAATCGGGCAAGCGCGGCACCCGACACTCTTGTCTCCGGTGCCGGCCCCGGGACGGAAGGTCTCCCCGCCCTTTGAACTGCCTGCACCCAAAGACTAGGGTTCGGGCGGGGCCTGAGCCTTCCTCAACTCTTCCTGCGCTTCCTGGTGTAGTCCTTTTGCCTCCAGGGCCTTGGCAAGAGTACGGCGAGCCTTGACGCTCTTTGGGTTCAGATCTACGGCTTTCCTGAGCGCGCCAATGGCTTCATCCACCTTGCCCTGGTACAGGTAAACCTCACCCAAGGCTTCGTAGCCTGGAGCATACTCAGGAAAGATGTTGACGGACTGTTGAAAGGCCGCCAGGCTTTCCTGGATTCTGCCTACCTTCAAATAGGCGGCCCCCAGGTTGAAAGCGGCCGAGAAGTTGCTCGGGTCAAGTTCCAATACCCGCTTCAAGAAAACGATGGCTTGGTTCCAATCCCCCACCTTCCCATAGGCGAGGCCGAGGTAATAAACGGCCAAAGAATAGCTCGGACTCATTTGCACGACCCGCTGCAATTCCTGGATGGCGTTCGTGAAGTTTTGCTGGCGATAGTAGTTCAGTGCCAGCAAATAGCGCACGGGCAGCGAATCTTTTTCCGTTTTGAGCGCAGCCTGCAGCTTGGCAATGGAGGCTTCGTAACGGCCGTGCTGGCTATCGGCGATCGCTTCGGAAACCAGCTCGTACATCTGGATGCGATCCTTGGGGTCCGGCAGCTTGCGGTCGCTGATGGTCGGGCTCCCGCCTCCGGAAACGGCGGCATATCCCAGCGACTTCAGACGCTCCATCAGGACAGGATCCATCCCGGTCTGTTCGGCCGTCTTATCGCCGGAAGCCGACAGGTATAGCTTGATCAACCGTGCCAGCCGCCCTTGCAAATCGTCGGCGATCTTCCTCCGTTGAGCGTAAAGATTTTTTAACTCCCGCGGGTCCTGCGATAAGTCATACAGCTCAGGCTTCGGGGCATCAATGAAGTGGTAGTGTCCCTCCTGGAGGCTGCGCAATTCGCTCCAGTTGAAATGGATGCGCGGGAGGTAGGACTCGGCATAAAGACTTTCGAGCGACTGCCCACGGCGACCCTGCATCAGCGGAAGCAAGCTCTTGCCCTGCACTTCTCCGGGTATGTTGACACCGGCAACTTGCAGGACCGTCGGGAGCAGATCGATCAAGCTCACCAGGTTCCCAATCTCTTTGTTCGGGATGGACTTTTCCAACGGCAGCTTGAAGATGAGCGGCACGTGCAGCGTCGAGTTGTAAATGAAGAAGCCATGAGTCTTTTCGCCATGCTCCCCCAGACCCTCACCGTGGTCGCTAACGACGACGATCAACGTCTGGTCGTACAGGTTGTTTTTCTTCAGGAACTCGACCAGGCGGCCTACCTGCTCGTCGTCAAAAGCAATTTCACCGTCGTAGGGTTGCGCTTTGTATCGCGTGCTGTACGGGGGCGGCGGGCGGTAAGGATGGTGCGGGTCAAAGAGGTGAACCCAAAGGAAAAAACGCTTCCGATGATTCTGTCGCAGCCAGGCTAAGCTTTGATTGACCACCTCATCGCCGCGACGTTCCATGGCGTCCAGGTTGGTTTCATCCAGCCGGCTGAAATCAAAATGGTCATAGTAGAACTCGAATCCCTGGTTCAGGCCGAAGCGGGAATCGAGCACTGCCGAGCCCACGATGCCGGCGGTGGCGTAGCCCTGGTTGCGAAGCAGCGAGGCAAGCGTCGGTTGGCCGGCGCTGAGGCGGTTGCCGCTGAAGTCGTGCATGCCGGTCCGCATCGGATAGCTGCCGGTGAACATGACCGCATGCGCGGGGAGCGTGACGGGCACCGGAGTGTACGCGCGGGTGAAACGCACTCCCTCGGCAGCCAGACGGTCGATGTTCGGGGTCTCGATCTTGCGGTAGCCGTAACATCCCAGGTGATCGGCACGCAAGGTGTCGATGGTGATGAACAGGACGTTGGGCGGCTGGTTCGGGGAAGCAGTCCGGGAAGGAGAAACGGCCAGAATGATGAACAACCCAAGCGTGAAGATGAGGCCAGGCCATGAAGGAATTGGCAGTGGTTTCCTGGGAACCGGCATAGGCGATGTCGCTGCGTCCGATCGGCGGAAGCTCACTCTCCTGTTATTAAGGTACCGAACATCTTACCGCCCGGTTGAATTTGGCGTCAACGCACGCTGGAAAAGTCTTGAGTCAACGGGATAGGGCCATTGAGAGGCCCTCCCAGCTTGAAGGTGGTGCCGAAGTAGGGACTCGAACCCTAACGCCCTTGCGGGCACTAGACCCTGAATCTAGCGCGTCTGCCAATTCCGCCACTTCGGCACGGTAGGTGGAAGTTCGTTCAGAAGACTTGGTTGCGCCAATTCCGATCCCTCATGTTGCCATCGCGTCCGAGGGCTGTCAAGGCGACCTCCGGCCTGCGTGCTTGCAATTCGCTTTTGCGGGCGCTAGTGCCGTTCCAACTTTTTCAAACGGGACGCATGCGCTCAAATCCCGCGTAACGCCGGTCTAGAATCCTGATCCGCAAGCATCGGGATTCGGGATCGGGACCACCGGTCATCCTGAGTGCTGCGCAAGATACAGGTATAATGCAGAGGCCGATCAGGTTGGAACGGCACTAGGCTCACCCCTTCACGGTGAACCCGCTCAGGGTGAATCCGTTCGCTCCCCAGGAGGACGCCAACCCTTGAGGCGACTTAGCCGGGCGGTTGCCCTTGCCCTTCTTTGTTTGCTTGCCGCGCCGCTGCTTGCTCAGAAGCGGCTCACCATTGAAGAGATTTTCTCGGACGTGGGGTTGACCGGGCGCATGCCGGAGCACTTGAAGTGGAGTCCGGAAGGACGGAAGCTGACCTTCATTTTGCGGGATGATTCGAGCAATCGCGGCGACCTCTGGGCAGTGGACGCCGCAAACGGCGAAAAGCAGATCCTGGTCAGCCACGAGCAGCTCGCCAGCCTGCGCGGCAAATTGCTGCTCGTGCACGGCACCGCCGACGACAACGGGCACATGCAGAACAGCCTGCAGTTGGCGCAGGAGTTCATCCAGGCGGGCGAGCAGTTCGATCTTCTGCTTGATCCGCAGAAGCCCCACTCCCTCTCGGGGCCGGTGGGGCGCCGGCATCTCTTTACGGCTATCACCGAATATTTCAAGAAGAACCTTTACAGGATGAGGATTCGATGAGGAAAAATACTTTTGTTCCAGTGCTCCTCTTGCTTGTTTTGCTTCTGAGCCTCGCTGCCCGGGCGGAGAAAAGGCCAAGCTCATCCTTCCGCGATGAGCTCGTTGACCGTTTCTCGCGTTACGTCAAGGTGGATACCCAGTCGCAGGAAGATACGGGCAAGACGCCGAGCACCGAAAAGCAGTTCGAGCTGGCGCGGATGCTGGCGGACGAGCTCAAACAAATTGGGCTCGAAGAGGTGAACATTGACGCGCTCGGTTTTGTGACCGCAACCTTGCCCGCCACCTTGCCGCCGGAGAAGGCCGCCGAGGTGCCCGTCATCGGCTTGCTCGCCCACATGGATACCTCGCCGGAAGCGCCGGGCGCCGACGTCAAGCCGATCCTCCACCGCAACTATGATGGCAAGGACATCGTGCTCCCCGGCGATCCCACGCAGGTGATCCGCCTGGCGGAAACGCCGGAGCTCTCGAAGCGCGCTGGCCACGACCTCATCACCAGCGATGGCACCACCCTTCTCGGCGCTGACGATAAGGCCGGCATTGCCGTCCTCATGACGGCTTTGCATTACCTCAAGCAGCATCCGGAAGTTCCTCACGGCAAAGTGCGCGTAGCTTTTACGGTGGACGAAGAAACGGGCACCGGAATCACTCACTTTGACCTCGACAAGTTTGGCGCTCGCTATGCCTACACCTTCGACGGCGGGCAGGCTCCCGAAATGGAGAACGAGACGTGGAACGCCGACCGGGCAACGATTACCTTCATCGGGCGCATCGCTCATGCCGGAAGGGCCAAAGGAAAGATGATCAGCGCCGTGCGGGCCGCCGCCTCCTTCATCGAGCAACTCCCCGCCAACATGCTGGCGGAGACGACTTCCGGCCGGGATGGCTTTGTCTATCCTTACCGGATCGAAGGCGGCATCGATCGCGTCAAGCTGACTGCTCTTCTCCGCGACTTCACCCTGGAAGGCCTCAAGGCAAAAGAGGAGATGCTCGAGAAGATTCGCCAGGCGGTGATGGCCACTTTTCCCGGCCTCCAAATCCGTTTGGAGATCGCCGAGCAATACCGCAACATGAAGCACGAGCTCGACAAATTCCCGCAAGTGCTGGGCAACGCGATGATGGCTGCCCGGCGCATCGGCCTCGAGCCCCAGCTCAAGTCCATCCGCGGCGGGACGGACGGCGCCAACATGACCCTGCGCGGCGTGCCCACGCCCAACATCTTTTCCGGAGGCGGAAACTACCACAGCCGGCTGGAATACGTTTCGGTCAACGAGATGGAGCAGTCGGCGCTCCTGGCCATCGAGCTGGTCAAGATCTGGGCTGAAAAGTAAACGGCCCGCTCCCGGCTTCCCGGCTCAGTCTCCCGACGGATTTCCTCTTGACACTGACTCTATAGTATTATAGATATATCTAGAATACTGAGGAACTGGCGCCATGACGAGCTCGAAAGTGAAGGGGCCTGACCTGCAACGCGAGGTCTGTAGCCGCCATGCCGAAATGTGTAAGGTCTTCACTCATCCCATTCGGCTTCAAATCCTGGATATACTGCGTGAACAAGAGACATCTGTTTCCCATCTGGCCGACCGGCTTGGGGTTGCCATTGGCAACCTTTCTCAGCATTTGAACATGATGAAGCAGCGGCGTGTGCTGGTCTCACGCAAGGATGGGAATAATGTTTACTACCGGCTCGCCAATCCCAAGATGCTGAAGGCGTTCGACTTGATGCGGGAGATCCTGCTTGAACAGATGCAGCGGGAAAGCGTCCTTGTGCGGCACATGCAGCGGGCACAGGTTCGCTCGTAGCGTCTTCGTCGGCTCACAGCGATTAGGAGGAAGCAAAGACGGATGGACAAGTTGACCATAGTCATCCAGGACGCGCCGTATGGGAGCGAGAAAGCATACAACGCTCTCCGGTATGCCTCGGCCCTGCTCGCCAACCAGGTGGCGGTGAATGCTTTCCTTCTCGCCGATGGCGTGGCGGTCGCCAAACGCAACCAGAAGACGCCCACCGGTTACTACAACACAGCGAATATGCTAAGCGAACTGATCGCCAAGGGCGTCAAGGTCAAGACTTGAGCGACATGTTGCGCGGCCAGGGGTCTTGGCCAGGAAGAACTCATCGAGGGGGTCGAGATCGGTCACATGACCGACCTCGCCCGTTGGACAAAGGAAAGCGACTCGGTAGTCACGTTTTGAGACAATAGGGCCAGTTAGGAGCTGGCTCGCGGAGGGTCTAGGAATGAGCGCCTATGACGGTGTCAAGTTTCTGCACATCCTGACGGTGGTGTTTATGGCGGCTCCGCTCTACAACCTGGTCGTTGTCAATGAGCGGCTGCGCTTCGGGAAAGCCCCCTATGCCGTCGATCGCTACTTTGAGAACCTCATCAAGACCAATGCCCTGCGTTGCTTCGTCTTCCAGGCGACTGCCTTGGTCACTGGCATCCTGCTGATTCCTCTGTCCGGCCAACCGTTAGGTGCGCTCTTCGCCAATGAGATACTCCTGGCCAAATTCTTCTTGCTGCTGATCCTTACTGTTCTTCTTTCCTACGTTCACCTTGGCATTCAGCCGCGCATTGAAGCCCTGCTGGGAAAGGTTCAGGGCAATGAAATTCCGTCCGCGATTGTCGAGCAGCTTTTGCCATGGCGCTCCCGGCGCAAGAAGCTGGCTGGCTTCTGCCTCTTCTTTGTCATCACTCTCGTCCTGCTCGGCCTGCAAGTATTCGGGCGCTTCCACCCGCTCATGACGGGTTTGCTTATCCTGCTGGCCGCCGTGTTCTCTTGGCGGGTTTACAAAAGCAACATTCCATATGGCTGGATTTGATAGGTGTCGGCAATGAAAAAGCTGGTTCTCTTTTCGGTTGAGCATCCGCGGCTGGTGGTGGCGCTAACGCTTGCGCTCACGCTGCTGTTTGCCGCTCAACTTCCCAAGATCAAGACCGATACCGACCCCAAGAATATGCTGCCCATCACCTCTCCGGTGCGGCAGTACAACGATCAAGTCGAGGGATGGTTCGCGCTGCATCCCGACGTGATCGTTCTCGGCATTCGGAGCGAGGAGGGTATTTTTACTCCTGAAACCCTTCGCCGGATCGAGACTACTACCGAGGCCATCTTGAGAATCCCTGGCGTCATCGCCCGTGACGTCATCAGTCTGCCGACGGTGGACGACGTCACCTCCGAGGGCGAAACCTTGCGGGCGCAGGCGCTGCTCGCGAAGATTCCAGGAACACCGGAACAGATGGCGGCCTTCGAGCGGCGTTTACTCGCCAATCCGTTGCTGGTGCCGCGTCTCGTTTCTGCTGACGGCAAGATGACTGCCGTCTATATCCCCATCGAGAAGAACGCCAACGGCAAGGAGATCGCCGACCAGATCAAAAAGCTCGTGAGCCAGGAGAAGGGCCCCGAACAATTCTATCTTGCGGGCGACCCGGTCGCCCGGGACACGTTCGGGGCGGAGATGTTCCGGCAGATGGCGCTGTTCTCGCCTTTGGCCGGAATGGTGATGGTCCTTGTGCTCTTCGTGATGTTCCGAAACTGGAGCCTGGTCTTCGCTAACATGGCGGTGGCGATGGTGAGCATTATCTGGAGCATGGGACTTTTCATCGGTCTGGGTATTCCCATCCATATCATGGCCTCCATGAGCCCGGTGTTCCTGATGGCGATCAGCACCGACACCGTGCACATCTTCAATGAGTTCTATTTTCGGTTTCAGGAGGTGGGGAGGAAGAAGGAAGCTATTTTGGCCACGATGGGAGCGGTCGGCACCCCAATTTTCTTCTCGGATCTAACGACAACAGCAGGCTTCGCCTCGCTGGGCATCGGTCCCATCATCCCGGTGCGGATTTTCGGCTTCGTCGTGGCGTTCGGAACGCTGGTCATTTTGCTGATGAGCTTCACGTTGGTGCCGGCATTGATGGCGCTGATGCGAGAAGAAAGGCTGGCGGCGCTCGCCCCGAAAGAAGGTTCTCAACCATCGCTCAGCGTGGCGTGGCTGGAAAAAATGGGACAACTCAGTCTCCGTTGGAACAAAGCGGTGGTGTTGCTCGGGGCTGTGCTGGTCGCGGTCTCCATCCTGGGTGTGGCGCGCATTCGCATCAACAACAACATGATTAGCTGGTTCAAGGAAGACAGCACGGTGCGGAGAGCCGATCGCATCCTCAACGAAAATCTCGGGGGAACAGCCACGCTGTACTTGGTAGCGAGCGCTGCGCACGAGGACGCCATGAAAGACCCTGCGGTGCTCCGCTCCCTTGAAGACCTGCAGAGATACCTGGAGAGCAAACGTCTGGTGGGAAAAACCCTCTCCGTGGTTGACTACGTCAAACGTGTAAACTTTGTCCTTCACGGCGATGACCCGCGCTATGACACGATTCCCGAATCCAGGACGATGATCGCGCAGTACCTGTTGCTGTTGAACATGGGCGTCCAGCCCCGTGAGCTGAACAATGTGGTGGACTACCCCTATCAGAAGGCGAACGTCTTCGTCCAGCTAAGGTCCTGGGATGCCGTAGAGGCCAGGGCTCTTCTCCAGGACGCGGAGCGCTACCTGGCTGCTCATCCTTTGCCGGGCACCGAGGTCAAACCCGCCGGCATCGCCTATTTCAATATGGTCTGGAACCACGAGGTGCTGGTGGGGATGCTCTCGGGCTTCATTGCTTCTTCCATCCTGGTCTTCCTCCTGCTGGTGCTGGACTACCGCTCCTTCAGGTGGGGCCTCGTCAGCTTCCTCCCTTTGCTCTTCACGGTTCTCCTTATTTATGGGTTTGTTGGCTTCGTGGGCAAGGACTTCGACATGCCCATCTCCGTTCTCTCGACGCTTTCGCTCGGAATGGCCGTGGACTTCGCTATCCATTTCGTGAGCCGCTTCCAGCAGCGCTATAAAGAAACTCAGGAATTGTCCGGCGCGCTGCGATGGACGGTGGCCCGCCCCGGAAGGGGAATCCTGCGCAACGCCCTTTTGTTTGCCTCCGGCTTCTCCGTGATGGTCTTTGCTCAACTTACACCTTACATCACCGTAGGCGTCTTCATGATCGCCATCATGCTTCTTTCCGCCGTAGCCACGATTGTCCTTCTGCCCGCGCTGGTCTCGCTTGCGGCTCGATGGCTGCTCCGTCAGGAGGTGTCTCATGTCCAGAGCTAGGGGGAGGAAAATGATCTTTCTTTTTTCTTTACTCCTGCTGCTCTTTCCCTCTGCCGCTGCGTTCGCCCAAACTCTGTCAGCGGAGGAAGTGGTCGGGCAGGCCCATCGCGTCCTGTTCTACTCAGGCAACGACATGAAGGCAAAGGTGCAGATGCGCCTCGTCAGCAAGGAAGGAAGAGAACGAGTGAGGGAATTGACGATGCTGCGGAAGAATCTCCAGCAGGGCGGAGAGCAGCGCTTTTTCATCTACTTTTACAGCCCTGCTGATGTGCGCGATATGACTTTTATGATCTGGAAGCATCCCCAGCGCGACGACGAGCGTTGGCTTTTCCTTCCCGCTCTCAAACTGGTTCGGCGCATTGCCGCCAACGATAAACGCTCCAGTTTTGTCGGTTCAGACTTTAGCTACGAGGATGTCTCCGGGCGTGAAGTGGAGGAGGATACACACGCGCTCCTGCGGGAGGAAACGCTGGCGGGCAGACCTGTGTTCGTCATGCGCAGTGTGCCGAAGGACGCAAAAAGCGCCGACTTCAGCTACCGGCTCGCCTGGGTTGACAAAGAAAACTTTGTGCTCTGGCGCGAGGAGTACTACGACAAGCGGAATGAGCTCTATAAGCTGTTCACCGCTGACGAGGTCAAGCAGGTGCAGGGCCTTTGGACCGCAGTCAGGCGCACCATGAAGAATGTGCAAAACGGTCATCGGACCGAAGTCACTTTCCTCGATGTCCGCTACAACGTCGGCCTGGAAGATAGCCTGTTCACCGAGCGCTATTTGCAGAATCCCCCCGCCCGCTGGATCCGGTGAGGCTGCCGGGCTGATGCGAGACCGTCCCGATTGCCCGCGAAACATGGCATGCGAACTTCCTTTGGCATAATTGTAGCCTCCGTTCTCGTCAGCGCCTCTTGTCTCTGCGCGCAGCCCCGTACCACCTGGTACGGGGCGCAGCCTGCCCAGACTCAAGACAACAAAAAGTTCCCCTTTCGGGTCCATGGGTTTCTTCTCGGAAACTTCGCCGCTCGCACGGGTGATGCTCACCCTGCCGGAGAGGAGGGCGGCCGCTTCCTCTGGGCCGATGAACGGCTGCGGCTGGAGATTTCAGGTGACACCGCCAACGGCAATCTCTCCTTCATGTTCAAGGGCGATCTCTTCCACGACGCCGTGGCGAACAAGCTCGATGGTGTGGTGCGCGAGGCTTACCTGGACTACTCGCCCGCTTGGCTGGACCTGCGGCTCGGGCGGCAGGTTGTGACCTGGGGCGTGGGCGATCTTCTTTTCATCAACGATGTGTTCCCCAAAGACTGGAGCGCATTCTTTTCCGGGCGGCCACTCGAGTACCTGAAGGTGGGGGTGGACGCTGCGAAGCTCCACGTGGCCACACCCGCCCTCAATGCCGAGCTGGTGGTGATTCCCTTCTTCGAACGGGATAACCTTCCGGGGCCAGAACGCTTCTTCTTTTTTGACCCGTTTGCCGGCGTTCGCAATCGCATCTTCCGCGAACCCGCCACCACAACTGGCAATACCGAGTTTGCCCTCCGGCTCTACCGGAGGGTTTTCAAGAGTGATGTCTCGCTCTACGCCTATCGGGGCTATTGGCGCCAGCCTTCTTTCCGCCCTGACCAACTCCCGCTGCCCACCGAGTTACGTGGCTTCTATCCACGGCTGGCCGTCTATGGCGCTAGTGCGCAACGAAACGTTGGTGCCGCGCTGCTCAGTCTCGAAGCTGGCTACTATGACTCCCAGGATGACCGCAACGGCGCTGATCCTGCCGTCCCCAACTCCCAGTTTCGCTTCCTGGTTGGGTATCAGCAGCAGCTCGCCAGCGAGTTCACTCTGGGGGCACAGTATTACGCGGAAATCCTGAAGGATTACGATGCCTACAAAGCGACTCTTCCTGCTGCATTCCCCTTACAAGATCGCCTCCGTCATCTGCTAACGCTGCGCCTGACAAAGTTCTTGAAGTACCAGACGTGGAAGCTGTCTTGGTTCAGCTTCTACAGCCCTTCCGATCAAGACGCGCTGCTGATCCCGGAACTGTGGCATGCCATCACCGACCGATTCAGCCTGACCGTCGGGGCAAACATCCTTGAAGGACGCCACCCAACAACTTTCTTGGGTCAGTTTGACCGGAATGACAACGTGTACGTCGTACTCCGATTTGACTTTTAGTGGCACCGGCGGCGGTGGTGGGCTCATTTGTGATTTTGTTTGATCCGATCTTCCAGGGACTGGCGATCGCCCTGATGGCGGGAGAAGTGGCCTCGACTGTGCTTTCCCGCATGGCGGTGCCTGTCATCTATTACATGCAGGAGCGAAAGTCGGTGTGAACGCTTTGACTCCTCGGTTGTCTGACTTACCCTGAAACAGTCTGTCTCACCCTGAGACAGCGGCTCCCCTCTTCCTCTCCTAACTCATGTTCAAGTCCTGTTTTTTCTGCCAACTACCTCGGTCAGACTTGGGAAGCCGCCTTGCTTTGGAGAATGCTGACCTAAGTGGACCCGCGACCATTCTGCGGCGGGTGGTGACGAAATGTACTGGCTACGTGCAGGACTTTCGGACTATTGGAAAGTACTATTTCGTACTAGGAAAGCCGACCCTCAAAATAGGGCTGCACTTGGCGCCTCTCCGCTATTGACTCGCCGGGGGGCTAGAGTCTGAGCATCACCTAAGTGCGTGAAGTGATGAATGATCCAAGCAAGCTTTTTCCAAGATGAAGAAAGGCAGCGGAACTTCTCGGGAGCTAGCGGCTATTCCCTGGCGGAGATGCTACTGGTGGTCGCTTTCGTAGTCATCCTGGCGGCGATGGCGGTGGTCAATCTGATGTCGGCCCGGC
>Ga0209108_10001007_pt1 | contig 16210 bp, 16 predicted proteins | sample Rifsed10ft1_FD_184003 | JGI IMG/M metagenome (GOLD analysis project Ga0209108, IMG submission 184003) | Soil microbial communities from Rifle, Colorado, USA - sediment 10ft 1 (version 2) | ecosystem: Environmental > Terrestrial > Deep subsurface > Rock core/Sediment | place: Rifle, Colorado...
TGGATCGTGAGGATTCGGTCCTGCTGGGGGTCCGTCCCCTCCGTCTCGATATCGAAGTACCACTCTGTCAACAAGGTCCCAAGCACGGGGCCGCTAGATATCAGTTGCCGTTCAGGAGACGATTCATTCTTTGGCGGGAGTACGACAGCAGCTCCCTCGCGTTCTCGCGCAAGGTGGCCCGATCGGTCGTAGTGCCCTCCCCGCGATAGACGCGGCTCGCGGCCCGAATGGCGGGCCGGAAGCGCGCCGGCAGATGGCGAAGTGCCCACTGAGCCGCTTTCCCCTTCGAAACCACGACGTTGCGCGCGCGCACGCTGAATAGGATTCGGCTCAGGTTGAGGACGCAGAACGCCTGCGCGCGCTCGTTGTTGATCTGGCTCTCGGCGAACCGGAACTCATGGCGCAGCGCCCGCTCGATCTCTCTCCAGGATGGCGGGACACAGAACTCTTCGGGTGGAGTCCCATGGAGGAGGTGATACCGTCCCGCCAGCCAGTGGGCGCGATGGATGGCCCACGATTCGTCGCGGACTGTTCGATTCAGTTGATGCCGTGGCATGCGTCGCCGGTGCGCGTCCTGGATCGTGATGTACCAAACGTCGAGGTCGTCTCCGATACCGGGGAAGCGCTTCGCGAGCTCCCCATGAAGGGTGCGAACTTTCCGGCGCTGCGTGTCCGAGGGCGGTCGGTGGAGGATTACATGCAAGTCAGTGTCCCCAAATTGGGCCGGGGTTTCGGGAAACGCGGCGGCACCGTAGAGGTAGACAGCGGCGAGGTCTTTCCCAAGGATTGCGCGAAGCCGCGCCACGAAGGCGATACAGACTGGCGCGATCCGCTTCGGGACTTCAGATTTTTCCTCGATCACGGCTCGGGCTGCAATGCGGGCCAAACGTTTATCCCCATCGCGAGGTTCCGGCGCGCTGCGGGACTCGCCGGGGTGGAGTCGGGCGAGATGAAGGTCGGCATCGTAGGGGTCGGCATCACGCCGTTTCGGCCGACGACGCCGGAGTTCTCCTGGAAGGAGTTGACCTACGACGGCGCCCAGCGGGCGTATGCGGACGCCGGGATCGATCCGCGCGAGGACGTGGACACGTTCATCACGTGCGCGGAGGACTACTACGAGGGCTTCGGCATCTTTGACGAGTTCACACCGGACCAGCTTGGGGCGGTGATGCGTCCGATGCATACGGTCGGCGGGGACGGTATCGCAGGCCTCGCGAACGCGTTCATGATCATTCAGAGTGGCATCGCGGACATAGCCGTCGTGGAGTCTCACTCGAAGGCCTCGGACATCCTCACGTACGAAGGGATCGTCGCCCACGGCCTCGACCCGATCTGGAACAAGCCCCTCGGAGGGCATCCAAACCTGATCGCCGGCCTCGAGATGGACGCGTATCTCCGAGCGAGCGGGAACACGACCAAGGATTGCGCCGCGGTCGTCGCGAAGAACCGTCAGGCCGCCCTCCACAACCCGATTGCCGGTCATGCGGCACGCGTGACCCCGGAGCAGGCGGAGGGCTCCCCGGCCCTCTGGGCTCCCCTCCGCGAACTCGACGTCGCGCCCCTCGCGGACGGCTGCGTCGTGCTCGTCGTCGCGAGCGAGAAGGCCGCCCGGAACGCACGGACAACGCCGGTTTGGATCCGCGGGATCGGGTGGGCAACGGAGACACCGAGCCTCGAGACCCGGGACTGGACGACGTCTCCTGCCACGCGGATCGCCGCTTCGATGGCGTACGCTATGGCGAAGGTCCGGAACCCCGGGCAGGCGTTCGATATCGCGGAAATCGACGACCGGTTCTCGTACAAGGAACTCCAGCACCTCGAGGCCCTCGGCGTCGCGAGGAAGGGCCAGGCGGGCAAGATGGCCCGCCGCGGGGACCTCACAGCCGGAGGAAAATTCCCGACGAACGTGAGCGGCGGGTCCCTCGGTTGCGGGAACGTCCTCGAGGCTTGCGGCCTCCACCGCCTCGCGGAGGCGGTCCTCCAGCTCCGGGGCGATGCGGGCTCCCACCAAGTCGACGGCGCGCGGAATGCGATCGTGCAGTCATGGCGGGGCTTGCCCGCCGCGTCCGGTGGGGTCGCCATCCTGGGGGTGGGGAAATGAGGAAGGTCGCGGTCGTCGGCGCGGGGATGACCCTCTTTCGCCGTCGGCTTCAGGAGACGGGGAAGGAGCTCTCGTTCGAGGCGGCCCGCATGGCCCTCGACCAGGCCGGGATCGAGATCAACGAGGTCGATGCTGTGATTCACGGCACGGCCCCGGACGCGTTCGACGGCGTCCACATGAAGGGCGAATACCTCGCCGACGGGTCCGGAGGGGCGCGGAAACGGTACATGCGCGTCTTTACGGGCGGCGGGACGGGCGTGTTCAGCGCAATCGCGGGCTGGTGGCACGTCGCGAGCGGCCTCGCGGACGTCGCCCTCGTCGTGAACGAGGAGAAGATGTCCTCGTGCCAGCCGCACCCGCAGTCCGTGTTCGCCTACATCTGGGACCCGATCCTCGACCGACCCCTGAAGCCGAACCTCGTGTGGATCTTCGCGATGGAGATGAACCGGTACATGACGGTCCACAAGATCCCGTACGAGGACATCGCGCGGGTGGCGGTGAAGAACAAACGGAATGCTGTAGGCCATCCGTGCGCGCAGCTCGCGGATGCGAACATCACCCTCGACGATGTCGTGAACTCCGAGATGATGGCGTGGCCCGTGCGGCGGCTCGACATCAGCCCGCCGAGCGACGGCGCCGCGGCGGTCGTCCTCGCGAGCGAGGACGTCGTGCGGAAGCGGAAGATGAAGGAGCACGCCGCGTGGATCAAAGGCGTCGGATGGTGCATCGACTCGACGATGTGGACGGACCGGGATCTGTACTTCCCGGAGTACGTCGCGCGCGCCGCAAACATGGCGTACCGCCAAGCGAAGATCGACGATCCGCGGAAGCAGATCGACTTCGCGGAGCCGTATGACCCGTTCGACTACAAGGAGCTGCATCACCTCGAGGGGCTGGGGCTTGCGGACAAGGGCAAAGCCGGACTGATGACCCGCGAGGGCGTCACGGAACGAGACGGAGATTTCCCCGTATGCCCGAGCGGCGGCCTGATGGGCGTTGGGAACCCGATTGCGGCGACTCTCGGGATCAAGATTGGCGAGCTGTACTGGCAGCTTACGGGCCAGTCGGGGAAGCGGCAGATCCCGAACGAGGTCCGCACGGGAGTATGCCAGGCGTGGGGGGACCTCATGCAGTTCGGAAGCGTGATGGTGATGGGCACATGACGTCCCGGATCACGAAGTGGCCCGGCGTCGAGCTCGGACGGAAGGAGATCGAGACGGGCAAGGTCACGTCCGTGCGATACCGTCCGGATGCGAAGTTCGCGTGGTCCGCGGGTGAAGCGATGAGCCGGTTCCTCGCGGAGCTCCAAGAGGGTCGCATGATCGCGCGGACGTGCAACGGGTGTGAGCGGGTCCTGTTCCCGCCGCGCATGTTCTGCGAGGAGTGCTTCCGCCCGACGGACGCGTGGGTCTACGTCCGCGACACGGGGACGATCGAGACGTACTCGATCTCGTACCTCGACACGGATGCCCGGCGAATCACGGAGCCGATCCTCGTCGGCGTCGTGTCAGTCGACGGCGCGTCGCCGAAGATGGGGGTCATGCACTACTTCGGCGAGATGACGAAGGACGAGGTCCGGATCGGGATGCGCGTGAAGGCGAAGTGGAAGCCGAGGGAGGAGCGGGTCGGCAGCGTGCTCGACATCGAGTACTTCCGCCCCCTCCGCGAGGGGGAGGGATGACGTTCCTCGAGCGGACGACGGACGTCCGGCGGTTCCGACACTGGCCGGGCCACATCGAGGCCGACTACATCTACACGAGCGGGATCGCGGGGGAGACGTTCTTCCGCGAGCTTCGGGAGAACGGCCGGATCCTCGGGGCGCGCTGCCCGCAATGCGGCACGCAGTGGCTCCCGCCGAAGCTGTTCTGTGAGACGTGCTTCCGGGAGACGACGGACTGGGTCGAGGCGCCCGCCACAGGACAGGTCGAGGCCGTGTCCGTCGTCCACGTCGACGCCAAGGGGAAGCCGCTCGATTCTCCGGAGGTGTGGGCCCTGATCCGGTTCGCGGGCTTCAAGGGCGGCTTCGTCCACCGATTGCTCGTCGATCCTAGGAAGGCGCGTGCAGGCCTCCGGGTCCACCCCATCGTGAAGCCGCGCAGCGAGCGCGTCGGCGCGATCACGGATATCGTGGGATTCGGGCCGTGAGGGTGCCAGCGAGCGTAGCACACCTCCTGGCTGATTATTCCGCTCGCAAATGTGCTCGCAAGGTTCAAGCCCGCTGGAGTCGTTCGCAACCGTGATAACCGCGCGAGGGGGCGCCCTGATGATGGAACCGAAGGTCTTCAAGCTCAAGATCTGCTTCGTCGGCGACGAGGCCGTCGGGAAGACGTCGTTGGTCCGGCGGTTCGTCACGGGACTGTTCGACGAAGTGTACATCCGCACCCTCGGCGCGGTCGTGTCGAAGAAGACCGTTTCGCTCGACGGGCCCGCGGGCCGTCCGCTGCAGGTCGATATGGTGATCCTCGACATCATGGGCAAGCGGACCTTCATGCAGCTGTTCAAGGACGCATACTTCAGCGGCGCTCGCGGGGTCTTGGCCGTGTGCGACCTCACGCGAAAGGAGACGCTTCTCGGCCTCAAGGCCTGGATCAACGGCGTGCGGGAGACCGTCGGCCCCGTCCCCGTCTTCGTGCTCGCGAACAAGAAGGACCTCCGGGAGCGGATCGAGGTCTCTGACGCGGACCTTGAGAACGTGTTGGCAGGCTACAACGTGCACATCCTGAAAACGTCCGCGAGGACGGGCGAGAACGTCGAAGAGGCGTTCACAGGCCTCGCGAAGGACATCGCTCAGAAGGACGCCTGACGGCTCGGAAGCTTCAAGTGGACACCCGCTTTCATTCCGCGTAACCGGGTCCGGGTCGCCGTGTTTCATCCGGAGGAGCTCAAGGCCGTCGAGGAACGGCTCCGCGCGTGGGAGGGCACGACCCTCCGGGATTCGTTGAAGAAGCAGCCGGAGTGGCGGGGCGATTTCGTCACGACTTCGAGCGGTCCGATCCGGCGGTTGTACACGCCGCTTGACGTCGGCACGAAATCGTACAACGAGCGTCTCGGGATGCCAGGCGAGTACCCGTACACACGCGGCATCCATCCGACGATGTACCGCGGCCGGCTCTGGACGATGCGGATGTTCGCTGGCTACGGCGACGCGGCGGACACGAACCGCCGATTCAAGTATCTCATCGAACACGGAGAGACAGGCCTCAGCGTTGCGTTCGACATGCCGACCCTGTACGGCTACGACACGGACGCGCCGGAGGCGAAGGGCGAGTTCGGAACGTGCGGCGTCGCCGTTTCCTCGCTCCGAGACATGGAAATCCTGTTCGACGGGATCGATGTCGCGAACGTCTCGACCTCGATGACGATCAACTCGCCGGCCTCCATCCTGTGGGCGAAGTACCTCGCGATGGCGGAGGAGCACGGGATTCCGTGGACGAAGCTCCGCGGGACGATCCAGAACGACATCCTGAAGGAGTACCAGGCCCAGAAGGAGTGGATCTTCCCCCCGGAGCCGTCGATGAGGCTTGTCGTCGACACATTCGAGTTCGGTTCGAAGCACGTCCCGCAGTGGAACACGATCTCGATCAGCGGCTACCACATTCGCGAGGCGGGCGCGACGGCGGGGCAAGAGCTCGCGTTCACCCTCGCGAACGGGTTCGAGTACGTCCGGTGGGGTCTCGAGCGCGGCCTGAAGATCGACGAGTTCGCGCCGCGCCTCAGTTTCTTCTTCAATGCCCACAACGACCTCTTCGAGGAGATCGCGAAGTATCGCGCGGCGCGGAGGATCTGGGCCCGCGAGATGAAGGAGACGTTCGGCTCGAGGAATCCGCGCTCCTGGCTGCTTCGATTCCACTCGCAGACCGCGGGCGTATCCCTCACGGCCCAACAGCCCGAGGTGAACATCGTCCGGACCGCAATCCAGGCACTCGCCGCGGTCCTCGGGGGGACGCAGTCCCTCCACACGAACTCCTACGACGAGGCGTACCAGGTGCCCGCGGAGAAGGCCGTCCGCATCGCCCTCCGGACGCAGCAGATCCTCGCCCACGAGAGCGGGGTCGCGAACACGGTCGATCCCCTCGGCGGGTCGTACTTTGTCGAGGCCCTCACGGATCACATGGAGGAGGAGGCGTACCAGTACTTCGATCGGATCGAGGCCTTGGGCGGCGTGATTCCCGCAATCCGGAAAGGGTTCTTCCAGCAGGAGATCGCGAACTCCGCATACCGGTATCAGAAGGAGATCGAGGACAAGGAGCGGACCATCGTCGGGGTGAACGAGTTCGTCGTCGATGAGCCCGCAGCCGTCGAGCCGTTGCGGGTCACGACGGAAGCGTACCAGAGGCAGCTCGGGCGTCTCCGGCGGATCCGGAAGGACCGGGACCCGAAGAAGCACGCGCGAGCGATCGAGGCACTCAGGAAGGCGTGCGAGGGCGATGAGAACACGATGCCGCGCATCCTCGATGCCGTCCGCGCCCACGCGACACTCGGCGAGATTTGCGACGCGATGCGGGTCGTGTTCGGGGTCTGGGAGGAGCCCCTTCTCTACTGACGATGCCGAAGAAGATCCGCGTCCTGATTGCGAAGCCCGGCCTCGACGGCCACGACCGGGGCGCGAAGGTCGTCGCGCGCGCCCTGCGGGACGCAGGGATGGAAGTGATCTACACGGGCCTGCGCCAGACGCCGGAGGACATCGTCGAGGCCGCGATTCAGGAGGATGTCGATGCGATCGGGCTGTCGTGTCTCAGCGGCGCGCACATGGCGCTCTTCCCCGGCGTCGTGAAACTCCTGAAGAAGCGTGGGGCGGGGGACATCGTTGTCGCCGGCGGCGGCATCATCCCGGATGAGGACATCCCGAAGCTCAAGAAGGCGGGCATCCAGGCCGTGTTCGGCCCGGGGACGCCCCTGACCGAGATCGTCCAGTTCTTCCGAAACGCTGCGAAGTGAGCGCGGAGCGAAAGGCTATCTCTCCCGCCGATAGTCGGGGTGGCCCGTGAAGCTTGTCGAGCAGGTTCTGAAGGGCGACAAGCGGGCCGTCGCGAAGCTCATCTCGATGGTTGAGGACGACGACCCCGGCGCGACGGAGGCCCTCGCCTCGGTTTATCCGAAGACGGGTAAGGCCCATGTCGTCGGGTTCACGGGCCCGCCCGGCGTCGGGAAGAGCTCCCTCATCAACCGCCTCGTGCGGGAGTTCCGAAGTCGCGGGAAGAAAGTTGGTGTCGTGGCGGTCGATCCGACGTCACCGTTCACCGGCGGTGCGGTCCTCGGGGACCGGATTCGAATGGCGGACACGGGAACGGATCCGGGTGTGTTTATCCGGTCCATGGCGACGAGGGGCCATGCAGGAGGCCTTGCGCTCGCAACGTTTGACGCCGTCAAGGTCCTCGACGCGTTCGGAATGGACATCGTGTTCGTGGAGACCGTCGGTGCGGGGCAGTCGGAGGTCGAAGTCGCGAGCCGCGCGCACACGACCGTCGTCGTACAGATGCCACAGTCCGGCGATGCGGTTCAAGTTCTCAAGGCGGGGATTCTCGAGATTGGTGACGTGTACGTCGTGAACAAGACGGATCTCGGCGGCGCGGATGTGATGGCGACGAACCTCCAGTTCATGATGGACGAGAAAGAAGGCTGGCGTGCGCCGGTCGCAAAGACGTCCGCGCTTGAAGGAAAAGGCATCCCAGAACTCGCAGATGCGATTGAGCGCCACCACAAACATCTTCGATCCGGACCCCTCTGGGAACGACGCGAATCGGATCGCGCCAGGAAGGAGCTACTCGAGTCGATGCGCCGTCTTCTCGCCGAGACGTTCTCCGAGAAAGGGGCGGGCGAGGCGTTCGAAAGCAACGTCAAGTCGATTGTTGCTCGGAGGATCGATCCCCGCACCGCAGCGGCGAATCTCCTGCACGATCTTCCACGATCAGGGTAGCGACCCCGCGGCCCAGCGCCCCGGCCGGGATTCGAACCCGGAACCGCCAGCTTTCTCCACGCCCGCCAGGGACGTTAGGAGGCTGGTGCCATATCCATTAGGCCACCGGGGCTCCGCGTCGAGTAGCCAGGCTGGGCGCATTAAAGGTTGCGAGCGGAACGATCCGAGGTCAGAGCTCTTCGGGCGCTTTCTCGTCGGGCGGGAGCTCTTCCTCCGCGCGCTCCCCCGCCGGCGGGGGCACGGGTGGAGCCTCTTCGGAAGTCTTCTCGACCGCCTCGGCCTCCGCCTTCGTGGGCGCCTTCGTGGGAGCCTTTGCGGGCGCGGGCTTCGTGTACTCCTCGACGAAGCGGATCTTCTCGAGGCCGAGGAAGTCGCGGAAGTCCGCGACGACCCGGAACTTCGAGACGAACCACCGCTCGTCCGTCTTGCACACGTCGGGCACGACGATGTTCGCCGTTCCGTGGTCGATCGTGATTTGGAATCGCTCCGGGAGGCCGTAGTCCATCTCGAGGATCGCGCGGAGCCGCTCCTCGGTCCCGGAGGCCTTCTTCGTGACCGTGTAACGGTAGAGGAGGGTCCGGCCCGCGAGCGGGTTGTTGAAGTCGACGCGGACGCGCCCGCCCGTGACCTGCGTGATCGTGCCCCGCCGGCCGCTGAGGGAGACCTCCATCCCAAGGTGAGGGTCGATCTCCTGGCGCTGGAACTCCCGCATCGGATGGAGTTCGACAAGCTTCGGGTCTCGCTCCCCTGCGCCCTTCTCCGGAGGAATCGTGAGCTCGAGGTCTTTGCCAATCTCCGCGACCAAGAGGGCCTCATCGAGTCCGGGAAGAACCCGTCCGTTACCCACGACGATCGGGAACTCCGCGTACATTTTCTTCTCGTCGTACTTGTCCTCTTTCTTCGCGAGCTCTTCGCGGGTCGTGTCGAAGAGAGTGCGATTCCCGTCTGGGTTCAGGATCCAGCCTTCGTAGTCGATCCAGACAATGTCGCCCTTCTCGATCTTCGTCGAGGGGGATTCCTCGTCGGCCTTCTTCGCATGGGAAGGCTTCGGCGCCGCCTTGACCTTCTTCGCGGCCTTTGTGCGGGTCTTCGCCATGGAACGCTCAGTCCTCGGCATTCTCCCTGGAGCCGGGTTCCCGGCCTATGCCGCGGTTTCCTTGAGGCCGATCGCCTTCGAGATCCGCTTGTAGCGGTTCCGGATCGTGACCTCAGTGACGCCCGCGACCTCGGCGACCTCCTTCTGCGTGCAGGGCTTGTTCGACAACATCGCGGCGATGTAAATCACCGCCGCCGCCACGCCGCTCGGGGCGACGCCGCTCGCGAGCTCGTCCTTCTCGACCTGGTCGAGGATCTCCTTCGCCTTCCGCAGGACGTCCATGTCGAGCCCGAGTCGGTTGCAGAATCGCGCGATGTAGTCCCGCGGGCTCTGCGGCAGGAGCTTCAGGCCGAGCTCCCGCACCAAGGTCCGGTACGTCCGGCCGATCGATTTCCGGTCTACGGGTGTCTTCCCGGCGATCTCGTCGAGAGTCCTCGGGACGCCGCACTGGCGGCACGCCGCGTAGAGGGTCGCGGCGACGACCTCGTCGATCGAGCGTCCGCGGACGAGGTTGTGGAGCGATGCCTTGCGATAGAGAACAGCGGCACTCTCCCGTACATGGCGGGGAAGCCCCATCTTCGAGGCCATCGTATTGATCTCGGTGAGGCCCTGCGCGAGGGAGCGCTCGCCGCTCTTCGACGTGCGGATTCGGTGTTGCCACTTCCGAAGGCGGTAAATTTGCGCGCGGGACTTGTGGGGAATCTGGCGCCCGTACGCATCCTTGTTCCGCCACCCGATCGAAGTCGAGAGACCCTTGTCGTGGCTCATCACGCTGGATGGCGGGCCTGCGCGCTCCCGGGATTCACGCTGCTCGGTGTCGAAGGCCCTCCAGTCCGGACCCTCGTCGATGATGAAATCATCAAGGACGAGGCCACACGATTCACAGACAATCTCCGCGCGCTCGTAGTCCCGAATCAGATGCTCGGACCGGCACTCCGGGCACGTGGTCATGACCTCGATCTCCTTCATAACACTCCTCCCAAGACGACTCCTCCCATTGTGAGAAGGGACACCCATCCGAGAGTCGAGGTTCTTATAAACCTTGCGGGCCGCTAGAGAAGAGCGTGCAAGAACATGTCACGCGACCGGTTTCATGACACAAAATCCGAGGGGATTCACCGTGGAACGGGGAGCTCGAGGAACTCGCCGTTCCGGAGGAGCCGCCAACGTCCCTCGAAGCCTCCGAGGACCTCGGAGCACACGATCGCGACCTCGTCCTGGTGTGTCTCGTGAAGCGAGTAGTACGGGACGCACGTCCGCGCATCCCGATGCGCGACGATCCGGTCGCCATCGATCATCAGGAAGGTGTACGACGAGGCCTTCCGTGGGAACTCGCGGTCGAACGATTCCTTCGCGGCCGCGACGGCGCGCTTAAACTCCGCGTGGTCCGTCTCGGCGAGCCCGAGGCCTTCGACGACCCGATCGAACAGGGCGATCGAATCGGTTCGCCCGTTCCGCACCCCATGTCCCTCGACGGCGCCGTCGTGCCCGAAAAATGCGAGGCGGTTCGCGGTCTCCCTTCGGAACGGATGGGAGAACTCCGTCCGGATCTCGTCCCGCCGCGGAGAGCGTCGGAGGTGAGCGAGGAGCAGGAACGGCGGGTTCGCCATTCGCGCAACCGCCTTCACAGCGTCCTCGTACGCGGGATCCGCGGTCGCCTTTAGCGCGCCGCGCCGGTAGACCTCTTCCGCCTCCCCGACGCACGCGATCCCCCATCCGTCGGGATGGCCAGGCTTTGGGTCCGGCTGAGGGCATCCGAAGTCCTTCGGGGTCTTCCCACTCTCCGCCAGGGCCCGGAACGCGACCAGGATCTTCGGCGGGAACGGTCGCCGGCTCACGGCACCGATCATTCGGGACATCTCAGCCCAACTTGTAGCCGATCTTTCGGAGGAACGAGAGCCGCTCCTTCCGGTCCGCGTCCGTCTCGATATCCCTCGCCGGCTCGCCGTCGATCACGCCGACGATTCCGCGTCCCCGGACGTTCGAGGCGACGAGGACGTCGGCAGCGTTCGCGGTCGCACAGAAGATCGTGACGATTTCGGGGACGTCTCGGATCGCGCGGAGGACGTTGATCGGATACGCATCCTTCAGGAACACGACGAATGAGTGTCCGGCGCCGATTTTCAGCGCGTTCCGGGCCGCGAGGTCCTTCAACGCAGCGTCGTTCCCTTCGGCCCGCACGAGACAGGGCCCGCTCGCCTCGCAGAACGCGACACCGAACTTCGCCTGCGGCACGCTGTTCGCGATCGCCTCGTAAAGGTCCTCCGCCGTCTTGATGAAGTGGGTCTGGCCGATGATCACGTTCAGGTGCTCGGGGTTCTCCACGGGGACGTTCTCGATCTCGGCCATAGCGGCGGCGCATCCCTCCTTGGGCTGTAAATAGGTTGCCCTCGGCCGGGGGTCACGCGGGCCGGAACACCGGATGGGACCTGAGAAGAACTTCCTCCTGGCGCTCCCAGGAGTACGTCGTCTCGAAACACCGGAGGGCGGCCACGGACATCGCCCGGCGTTTCGCGGAATCCTCCACGAGCGATCGGATTGCGGCCGCAATCGACTCGGCGCTGCGGGGGTCCGCCGTCGTGCCGATTCCGCAATCGTCGACGATTTGGCGCATCGAGGGGAAATCGCTCACGACGACGGGGATCCCGAGTCCCATGTAGTCGAACAGCTTGAGCGGGACGACGTAGAGCTGGTTCGCGCTCGTCGGCTCGAACAGCGCGAGGCCGAGGTCGAGTACGGCGGCATGGCGGAGGTACATCGGCGTCGGGAGGGGTCCTGTGAACGCGACCCGGCCCGCGATGTCCCCCTCGGTGACGACCCTCTTCGCCGCCTCCACCTTGCCCGGCAGGCCGCCGACGACGAAGAGCTTCACGCGCTCGGGCAACCCCGCGATCGCCTCGAGGATCGCGGGCAGGGCTTCGTCACGCCCGAGGGATCCGGCGATGCCGACGAGAACATCGCCGTTCGCGAACCCGAAGTCCCGACGGATTTCTGACTTCTCCTGGTCCATGAGCCGCGGCATCTCCGTGATTGACTTCGAGCCGTACTGGACCGTTACGGGCCTGCCCCATCCCCGGTACTTTGCGGCGAGCTCTTCCCCCACGGTGTAGATGTGGTCGACGAACCGGACGAGCTTCCGCTCGAGGCGGGCGAAGACGCGGGCCTCCATCGGGCTCCGCTCGGAGACCATCGCCGGCCAATCCTCGTGGGAGTGATACAGGATTGGGACGCGGAGGGAGCGCCCCGCCATGACGGCGGCCCAGAGCATCTCGAGGTCGTGGCAGAGAATCGCGTTCGGCTTTGTCGCGGCGATCTCCCGGGCAAACATCTTCGAAATCCGACGGTACCCCATAGCACGGGCGATTCCTCCCTTGGGCGGGGCGAACTTGACCCGCCGGATTCTCACCCCGTCGCGGACCTCGTGGATCGGCCACGGCGTGCTCTCGTCCTTGATCCACGACACGACGACGACGTCGCGCCCGAGGCGGCGGAGGACGTCGACCTCCCGCTTCGCGCGGACCACGGGCCACGGCTCGTACAGGTCCGTATGGAGGACGACGCACACGCGCATCGCGCCCGCACCCGCGCGGCCTCACTTAATCGTTGCTAGGTCTGCGATGCTTCGACGTGTTCGTAGATCTCCTCGAACCGCGGGGCGATGCGATTCCAGCGGAACTCCCCAAGGGCCTTCTCACGACCTGCCCGCCCCATCGCATCCGCCAACGAACGGTCCCTGAGCAGCTTCCTCAGGTGCTCAACGAGAGTCGCGGTGTCCCCCCATCGATAGAGGAGGCCGTCCGTCCCGTCACGAACGAGGTACGGAATCCCTCCGACCTGGGACGCCACGACGGGCCGGCCTTGCGCCCAGGCCTCGAGAATTGTGATTCCCTGTGCTTCGTAGAAGCTCGGGAGAACGAGGCACTCGCATCCTGCGAGGAGGTCACGCTTTGTGGACTCGTCGACGGACCCGAGGAAGCGAATCCGATCGCCAAGGCCAAGAGACGCGGCGAGCGCCTCGAGGCCGCGTCGAGCTCCGGCATCCGGTCCCGCCAAGACGAGGGACACGTCACGCTCCCGCAACGCGGCGCCCGCTCGAAGGAGATGATCCAAGGACTTCTCTCGGTGGAGGCGGCCCACGAACAGGATGTACCGCCCGAGTTCCAGCCGATCGCGGACGCGTCTCGGATCGCCGGGAGCGAACGTCTCCTCCCCAAGGCCCGTGGGGATCACATGAATCCGATTGAGGGGGAGCCCACGGCGGTCGAGCCATGCCCGATCGACCTCCGACGCCGCGACGATTGCCTGCACGGTTCGCAGGATCGGCATTCCTACGAATGGATCGTAGAGAGCGCGTTTCATTCGGGTGATGAGATTTGGCGGGGGTTGCGCGACGCCATGGTGGAGGGAGAACACAATCGGGGTACGACCCCGTACGTTGCGGGCGGTCCAGTCGTTCGCGACGTGGCTGTATCCGTGGAGATGAACGATATCGGCGCGCTCAATCTGAGGGCGAAACAATGTCGTGTAGTATCCAAGGCGGAGCGCAGGGGCGTACCGTCGGATTTCGATCGCGCCGAGCGTGTCGCGCTGCGGTAGCGGTTGTCCGCCCTGCGAGCGTCGGGAGGTGTGGACGACGACTTCGTGGCCGCGGCTCAAGAGGGACTCCGCGAGCCGAAGGACCTGCGTCTCGACCCCGCCCACGTCGGGGTAGAAGTGCGGGGCCACGTGATGAACGCGCATCGCTCACAGCTCGGCGTACGCCTTCAGAAGCCGGTCTTCCATCGCCCCCCACGTGTATTTTGCCTCGTACGCGGCGCGGCCTCGGGATCCCATCGCAGCCGCCTCGGAGGGTGAGAGCATGAGCCGCTCGAGGGCTGCCTGGAGGGCGCGGCGGTCGCCGAACCGGACAATGATCCCACAGCCCTCCTGCCGGACGACCTCCGCCATCCGCGTGTCGTCGCTCACGATCACGGGTTTCGCGAACATCATCGCCTCGAAGAGCTTGTTCGGGGACGCGAGGCGATTTCCGGGGATTGCGGGGTCGTAGAGGGCGACGATGACGTCCGCCGTCGCGGTCCATTCGAGGACCTCCTCGTATGAGACGTTGCCCGCGTATCGTGCGGCGGGGGACGATTCGATGAGCGGGAGGAGCGTCGCCTCGTCGGGCCCATGGCCCGCCACGAGGAGTTTCGCGCCGCTGTCCTCGCACACCGCCACAAGGTCCGCAAGCCCACGGTCTCGAGCGATCATCCCGCCATAGAACACGAGAAACTCCGTCGCCTTCTTCCGCGAAACGGGCCGCTCCTCCGGGACGTTCATCACTTCAATGATCCTCGCGGGTCGTGCATCGCCGAGCTGGCCTTGGCGGGCGAGATCCGCAAGGATGACAAGATCTGCCGCGAGAATCGCGCGTCGCTCTCTGCGGGCGAGAAATGCGCGAACGCCCGAGGAGAGCGGAAGAGCGATCATGTCCGCGTAGAAGTCGAAGATGTCGTACACGAGTCGGTGGCCGACAATCTGCTTCGAGAACACGGCGGGAATCGCGGAGTCGAAGTCGATCGCGTGAACGACGTCCGGTCGCTCCCGGGCGATCTGCAGGAAGGACCGAAGCCACCACAGCGGCAGACGAACGGCAAGGTCGGGGCCGCCGTAGGATGCGCGCATTCGGATGCGCTCGATTCGGTATCCGTCCCGCACCTCCGATTTCAGATGTTCGAGGGCACGGTCCCAGAGGAGGACTGTTACGTCGTAGCCCGCGTTTGCGAGCGCGCGCGCCTCCTTGTCGATTCTCGGCTCGATCCCTGCGGGGCTCTTCGACCGCAGGAAGAGCACGCGCCGGGACATTCCGTCACCCGACGAAGCCGTCGACGATCCGGGCGATTCGCCGGCCCGTCGTGCCGTCGCCGTACGGGTTCGGCCAATTGCGCTTCGCGGCAAGCTGATTCTCCGCGGCCCTCAGGATCCGCTTCGGGTCCGTCCCCGCCAAGACATTCGCGCCAATCTTGAGCGTCTCCGGTCGCTCCGTGTTCTCCCTGAGTGTCACGCAGGGGACGCGGAAGAAGCACGACTCTTCCTGAAGGCCACCGGAGTCCGTGAAGACAAGAGCGGCGTTCCGCTCGAGCTCGAGCATGTCGAGGTACCCCGTAGGCGGGATCACGCGGAACCCGGAGTCCGGATAGATGACGGAGCGTAAGCCGTACCGCCTCGCCATCTTCTCCGTTCGGGGGTGGATTGGGAAGACAACATCCATTCCCTCCCGGGAGGCGAACTCCCGCATCGCTACGAGGACCCTCCGCAGCCGGACGGCCCGGTCGACGTTCTCCGCGCGGTGGAATGTGAGGACGGCATACCCGCGGCGCTTCAGCCCGAGCTTCCGGAGGATCTTCGAACGGCGCGCGATCCGAAGGTTCTGCTTCAGCGCATCGATCACGCTGTTTCCGACGACGTGGAGGCCCGTGCGGATGTTCTCGTTTTCGAGGTTCTTCTTGGCGATCGATGTCGGCGGAAAGAGGAGCTGCGACACCTGGTCCGTGAGGAGCCGATTTACTTCCTCCGGCATCGTCTTGTCGAACGACCGGATCCCCGCTTCGATGTGCGCGACAGGAAGGCCGAGCTTGTGCCCGAGAAGCGCGCCCGCCAGTGTCGTGTTCGTGTCGCCGTGGACAATCACGAGGTCGACGTTCTTCATCACGACGGCGGCGCCGCGGATTGTGTTCGCGACCTGGAGGTGCGGGGGCTTCGCCTTGAGTTCGAACTGGAAGTCCGGCTGCCGGAGCTTCATGTCCTTGAAGAAAATCCGGTCCATCATCAGGTCGTAGTGCTGCCCGCTGTGAACGAGGACGTGGTCATGGGAGAGGGTGTCGAGGGCTTTCACGACCGGCGCCATCTTGATGATTTCCGGGCGGGTCCCAATGATCGTGACGATGCGACCCATCGCGCGCGTCCGATGGGTGGGCGCGTTATAAACATAGCGAAGGCGTTATAGAATTCCGCGAAAGGAAGATAACGGGGCCTCCCTTACGCGTGCCAGGTGCTGATCAGCGTCGTTGTGACCGTTCGGAATGAGGAGAAGAACATTCGCGATCTCCTCGACAGC
>Ga0209108_10001009_pt1 | contig 16193 bp, 30 predicted proteins | sample Rifsed10ft1_FD_184003 | JGI IMG/M metagenome (GOLD analysis project Ga0209108, IMG submission 184003) | Soil microbial communities from Rifle, Colorado, USA - sediment 10ft 1 (version 2) | ecosystem: Environmental > Terrestrial > Deep subsurface > Rock core/Sediment | place: Rifle, Colorado...
CCGCCGCAAGGGCTAGCGCCTGTGGGAGCGAGCTCTGCTCGCGATCTTTCTGGTTTTGTGCACCAACCTGCCATTTGACGCATATCTCCGATCATGGTCTATTTAGAGCATGCACTTACGCTTTGCTTCAATCATGATATACGGCGTTTCGCCGTGTTTCAGAAACGGCGTTCTGGCCGTCTACCGTACACAGAAGGCAAATACATTCGCTCTTGCTCCCAGATGAGCCTATCTTCGACGCTGCGAGTCTTCGCGAATTTGGCAGGGTCCTCATCACCGCGATGATCTGGGTGCCCTATATGCTCGTTTCGCAAAGGGTGAAAGCCACGTTTGTCGAAGGAAAGGTGCCGGCAGGAGGTCAGCATGGTGAACCTGTGTAGAGTGCTGTTTGGACCTGCTTGCTAGTCACCTGTAAGGAGCACGCTTCCTCGACGCGTGAAACGGCTGAGGCGCTCGCTGCGAACCTCACAACCACATGAATGGGACAATCTCGGGCCCGGACAACGCCGCGATCGCGATGTCCGCGCAGCTCCTGCAAGTCGTTCGCGAGCCGATCAAGCCCGGCAACGAGGCTGCGTACGAGCTTGTCGAGGACGAGACGGCGCGTGCATGCGTCGAGCTCGACTGCCCGCATCCGCACCTCGCTCTTGAAACTCTCGCCGGGCCGAAGGAGATCTGGTGGTTCAACTTCTTCAAGTCGGAAACCGAGCGGCTGCGCGTGACGGACGACTACCTGCGCAATCAGCGCCTCATGAAGGTGCTGATCCGCAACAACGAGCGCAAAGCGAAGCTCACGGAAAAGCCGATCGACATGATTCTCCGTCATCGGCCGGGGCGGGGTGCGCCTTTCGAGGTTGCCGGCACACGCTTCGTCGTCGTCACCATCACGGCCGGAGCCGCTCCGACCGAGGGCGAGTCGTTCGAGGCGCCCGACGGCTCGTGCATTGCATTGCAGGCGGCCAAGACGCGCGGCGAGGCGGAGCGTTTGGCCGCCGCGAGCCCGGGCAGCACGGTTCTGGCCGTGCGTCCGTCTTGGGGTCTGCCGGCGAAGGGATGGCTCGACGCCGACCGCAAATTCTGGGCCGCCAATCCGCTCATGCGGCGCGGCAAGCCGCGCGGCCTCGCGAGGTGGTGGCCGCTGGCGCTGCCGTCGGCGTATGCGTTACATCTCGCCGAGGAATGGTACGGCGGCGAGGGTCTGGTCGCCTGGACGGAACGCGTGCTCGGCACGGAGCTCACTCCGCTGCGTTTCGTGATCCTCAACGCTGTCGCCTGGCCGATCTTTGCGGCACTGACGGTGCTCGCGATTCGCATCACGGCGTATGCGTGGCTCTTGGTCATGTTTGCGACCGTTCTCGTCGTCAACGCGTTGCTGCACGCGCTCGGCACGCTGGCTTTCGGCGCCTATTCCCCGGGGCTCGTTACGGGCTTGCTGCTGTATGTTCCAGTGGGCGGACTCGTTTTGGTCACCGGGCGCCATAAGCTTCCGCCGCGGCGGTTCGGAGGCGCCATGCTTCTCGGTGTCGCGATTCACGTCGCCGTCGCCTTCATCGCGTTCGCGTAGCGTGCGCCCTTCGACGCGTGCCATGACGCCCGCAGCCGCCATGGCTTTCATTCGCCGTCATGGCGTGGTGCTCCAAGCGGCCAAGGGTCTCGAGCCTACATTCGCAGCCCGGGTTGCCGGAGAGCCAATCAAAGGCAGTTGGTGGGCCCATCCGAAGGGCCATGAGATTTTCGACCTTTTGCAGAAGATCCACGACTCCCCCGCCGTGCTCGTATGCACGCTCGCCGGCGGTCGAATCACCTACGTCCACAGGCGCCTTTGGCCGGCGTTCATTCGCCTCGCCGAGCGGTTTCCGCGCGGCGCGCTCGATCAGGTGCGCGAGGTTCATACGTCGTCGGGGCGCCACGAACGCCGCGACATCGCGTTCCCCGATTGGGTTCCGAAGCCGACGCTGGCTGCGGCTCGATTGCTACCTGTGGCCAAGGCCCGCGCTCAAATCGAAGTGTGGTTGCAGCGCTACGGTACGTAGGAATCTATCGACAAAGACCGGATACGGGCCGCGCAGAGGTGAGCGCAACGATTTAGACTTGCTGCAATTCTTGCTGCCGTGAGTGCGATATGGACCGCGAAATGCTCGAACAAGAAGCGCTCGGCCTGCCTCCGGCCGAGCGCGCGAAGCTTGCGCACGCGCTGCTCGCGAGCTTCGACGGGTTTCCACCTGCCGGAATTGATGAGCAGTGGCTCGAGGAAGCGGAGAGGAGGTTCAAGGAGCTCGATGGCGAAGCGGTTCGAGAGGGATAAGATCGCGAGCGGAGCTCGCTCCTACAAGGAACGAAGAGCAAGAAATCGCGGCGGGACGCCGCTCCCACGGAAGAGCGTTACGAGGGTTTTTCGGGCTTGTCGAGGAGCTGCACGATCGCCATGGGGGCCGAATCGCCGGCGCGGTAACCCATCTTGAGGATGCGCAAGTATCCGCCGGGGCGGTTCTTGAAGCGCGGGCCGAGCTCGGCGAAGAGCTTCACGACCGCATCGTCGTCCCTGAGCCGCGAATATGCCAGGCGCCGGCGGCGCACCGTATCCGGCGAGCTGCCGTTGCCGTTCTTGGCGAGCGTGATGAGCGGCTCGACGACGCGCCGTAGCTCCTTGGCTTTCGGCAGCGTGGTCTTGACGGTCTCGTGGCGCAGCAGCGACGCCGCAAGATTGCGGTACATCGCCTTGCGGTGCGACGAGTTTCTGCCGAGCTTTCTGCCGGATTTGCGGTGACGCATCGTCTCGAGCCCCGACTAGTATGACGAGATCGTCGAGGGCGGCGCGGGCGGCTCCTCGCTGCGCAAGCCCGGCGGCGGCCAATTCTCGAGCCGCATGCCGAGCGCCAGCCCGTGCGTCTCGAGCACTTCCTTGATCTCGGTCAACGACTTTTTGCCGAGGTTCGGCGTGCGCAACAGCTCCACTTCGGTGCGCTGCACGAGATCGCCGATGTAGTTGATGTTCTCGGCCTTGAGACAGTTGGCCGAGCGCACCGTGAGCTCGAGCTCGTCGACCGGACGGAGCAGTATCGGATCTACTTGCGCCTCGGTGCGGCCGTACCCGATCTCGTCCTCACCCTGTAAGTCGACGAACACTTCGAGCTGACTCTTGAGAATCGCGCCCGCGCGACGAATCGCTTCCTCGGCGTCGATCGTGCCGTTGGTCTCGATGTCGATGATGAGCTTGTCGAGATTCGTGCGTTGCTCGACGCGCGCGCTTTCGACCGTGTATGTGACGCGCCGAATCGGCGTGAAGGAGGCGTCGAGCTGCAGCCGGCCGATGGGACGGGTCTGCTCCTCGAATGTCACGACTTGCGTAGCCGGTACGTAGCCGCGACCGCGAGCGACCTTGAGGTAAGCGCGGAGCTCGCCCGCCTGCGTCAGATTGGCGATCACGAGGTCGGGATTCACGATCTCGATGTCATGGTCCGTCACGATGTCGCCGGCGGTCACGGGGCCCGGGCCCTTTTTCATGAGCGAGAGCTCCGCCTCGTTGCGGTTATGCATCTTGATCGCGACGGCCTTGAGATTCAAAAGGATGTCGACGACGTCTTCTTGGACGCCCTCGATGCTCGTGTACTCGTGCAACACGCCTTCGATCTCGGCCTCCACGACCGCCGCACCCGGCATCGACGACAGCAATATGCGCCGCAGCGCATTGCCGAGCGTATGACCGAAGCCGCGCTCGAACGGCTCCACGGTGATCTTCGCCCGGTTCGGACCGAGCGGTTGAACTTTCACGGATCTGGGCCGCAAAAACTCGGTGGCTGATTCCTGCATCTCTGATAAACCTCGCGTTACTTGGAGTACAGCTCGACGACCAGATTCTCGTTGATATCTGGCAGGATCTCGTCTCTCTCTGGAAGGGCCTTCAACGTGCCCACCATGTTCTTGTCATCGACCTCGACCCACTCGGGAAAACCGACTTGGCCCGCGATATTCAGCGCGGATTGGATGCGCAGCTGCTTCTTGGCCCGCTCTCGCACGGCCACCTTGTCGCCGGCTCTGACCTGAAAAGAAGGCACATTGACGATCGTCTCGTTGACCATGATGCCGCGGTGGTTCACGAGCTGGCGCGCCTCGGCGCGCGTGCACGCGAAGCCCATGCGATACACGACGTTGTCGAGCCGCGACTCGAGCATGCGCAACAAGTTCTCGCCCGTGGAGCCTTTGACCTTCGAGGCCTTGTGGTAGTAATTGCGGAACTGCCGCTCGAGCACGCCGTACATGCGGCGCAGCTTTTGCTTCTCGCGCATCTGCACGCCGTAGTCGGAGAGCCGGCCGCGACGCTGCGCCTGACCGCCCGGCGGAACCTCGAGCTTGCACTTCGACTCGAGCGGCCTGATGCCGCTCTTCAAGAACAGATCCGTGCCCTCGCGCCGGGCCAGCTTGCATGTAGGACCTCTATATCTCGCCATTGCTTCCGCTCACACTCGACGTCGTTTGGGTGGTCTACAACCGTTATGCGGGATCGGCGTTACGTCTTCTATTTGGGCGATTCGAAACCCAACCGCATTCAACGCACGCACCGCCGACTCGCGTCCCGGGCCGGGACCTTTGACTCGAACTTCCAGGTTCCTTACGCCGTATTCCTTCGCCGCCGTGCCGGCACGTTCCGCGGCCACCTGGGCGGCGAACGGCGTGCTCTTGCGCGACCCTTTGAATCCGCAGCCGCCGGCCGTGGCCCACGATAGCGTGTTGCCTTGCCGGTCGGTGATCGAAATGATCGTGTTGTTGAAAGAAGCATGGATGTGAGCGACAGCGTCGAGAATCTGCCGCTTGACCTTCTTCTTGACAACCGCACCCTTGACTGGCTGTTTTGCCATGCGTTCTCCTGCTCCTTACCTACGGATCGGCCTGCGTGGACCTTTTCGCGTGCGCGCGTTCGTGCGCGTGCGTTGTCCGCGCACCGGCAACCCGCGACGGTGACGAATGCCGCGATAGCAGCCGAGATCCATGAGGCGTTTGATGTTCATCGCCGTCTCGCGGCGCAAATCGCCCTCGACTGAAAAGCGCGCGATGGCGTCGCGCAACCGCGCCACCTCAGGCTCGCTCAAGTTCTTGACCGGGGTCCCCGGATCGATCCCCGCGGACTTGCACGCCTGCATGGCGCGGCTTCGCCCCATGCCATAAATGTGCATCAGCGCAATCGAAATGTGCTTGTTGACGGGTATGTTGATGCCGGCAATACGTGCCATCGATGAGCCCTCTAGCCCTGCCTCTGCTTATGGCGCGGGTCGCTGCATATGACCCTGACCACGCGTTTACGGCGAACGATCTTGCAGTTTCTGCAGATTTTTCGTACCGATGTTCTGACTTTCATGATCGTGCTCCCGGCCCTAGCTGCTCGGACGCCCATAGCCGCGCAAGTTGGCCTTCTTCATTAATCCTTCGTACTGGTGCGTCATCATGTGCGCCTGCAGCTGCGCCATGAAATCCATGGTCACGACGACGATGATGAGGAGCGACGTGCCGCCGAAATAGAACTGCAAATTGAAGTTCAGAATCAGGAACTCGGGCAGCAGACAGACGCCGGTGATGTAGAGCGCGCCCCAAAACGTGAGGCGCGTCAGCACCTTGTCGATGTAGTCAGCGGTCTGTTGCCCGGGCCGAATGCCGGGGATGAACGCGCCGGAGCGCCGTAGATTATCCGCGGTCTCGCGCGAATTGAATACCAGGGCCGTATAGAAGAAACAGAAAAACATGATGAGCCCGGCGTACAACAGTACGTAGATCGGCTGGCCGGGAGAGAGGCTCGCCGCAATGCGCTGCAGCCCGGAAAACGCCTGGCTCGTGCCGACAAAATTGAGAATCGTCGCCGGAAACAGAATCAAGCTCGACGCGAAAATCGGCGGAATGACGCCGGACATGTTGATCTTGAACGGCAAGTGGCTCGTTTGTCCCGCGTACATGCGCCGCCCTTGCTGGCGCTTCGCGTAGTTCACGGTGATGCGCCGCTGCGCGCGCTCCATGAACACGACGAAGCCCGTGACGCCGAGCACGAGAAACGCCAGCAAGAACGGCAGCGCTTGGTTCATGGCGCCCGTGTTGACGAGCTCCAGCGTGCTGCCGATGGCCGAGGGCAGGCCCGAGAGGATGCTCGCGAGAATGATCATCGAAATGCCGTTGCCGACTCCGCGCTCGGTGATTTGCTCGCCGAGCCACATGAGGAACAGAGTGCCCGTGACGAGCGTGATCGCGGCCGTGACGACGAACCCGGTACCCGGGTTCAGGACCATCTGCTGGGTTTGCAGCGCGGCGGCCGCGGCCAGCGATTGAAACGACGACAGCAACACCGTGCCGTAGCGCGTGTACTGGGTGATTTTGCGGCGGCCCGATTCACCTTCCTTGCGGAGTTGACCGAGCGAAGGGATCACATGCGTCGCCATCTGCATGATGATCGACGCCGAGATGTACGGCATGATCCCGAGCGCGAAGATCGACAAGCGTTCGAGCGCGCCGCCCGAGAACATGTTGAACATCGTGAGGATCGAGCCCTGCTGATCCTGGAAGAACTGCTCGAGCGCCACGGGATCGATGCCGGGGACGGGAATGAACGTCCCGATGCGATACACGACGAGCGCGCCGATCAGAAACACGAGCCGTTGCCTGAGCTCGCTGAAGCGCGCTGCATCGCTCAACATCGTCGCCGGATTGACTGTCGACTTGGCCATGGCTACTCGATGCTGCCGCCCGCCGCTTCGATGATCTTCCGCGCGCCCGGCGTGACTTTGAGGCCGACGACCTTGACGGGTTTGTCGAGCGTGCCCGACGCGATGACCTTCGCCTGGAGCGCGGCCTTCGAAACGATCCGCGCGGCCTTGAGCGCGGCGAGATCCGCCGTTTGCCCGCCGAATCGCGCGAGCTCGTGCACGCGCACCTCGGCGGTCAGCCGCGCCGCGTGGGAGATGAACCCGAACTTGGGCAAGCGCCGTTGCAGCGGTGATTGGCCGCCTTCGAAACCGACCTTGTGGTATCCGCCGGCCCGCGCGCGCTGACCTTTGACGCCGCGTCCCGCGGTCTTGCCTTGGCCCGCGGAGCTCCCGCGTCCGACGCGCTTAGGAGTCTGCCTGCTGCCGCGCGCCGGGTGCAATGAGTTAAGACGCATGGCTCACGCCTCCTCGACCCGCAACAAATAGCGGACCTCGTGGATCATGCCGCGGTTCTCGGGCGTATCGACGACGACGACCGTCTGATGGCGGTTTCGCAAGCCCAAGCCGACGAGGCAGCCGCGATGGCTCGGCTTGCGGTGGAACCGGCTCTTGAGCAGCGTCAATTTGAGCTTTTTGCTGTGCTTTGCCACGACGAACCTTAGCCCAGAATCTCTTCGACGGTCTTGCCGCGCTTCGCAGCGATGTCCTGCGGCGAGCGTATGCCGGACAGCGCCTTGAGCGTCGCCCTGACCACGTTGATCGGGTTACGCGAGCCGTAGCTCTTCGCGAGCACGTTGCGCACGCCGGCGCATTCGAGCACGGCGCGCATCGCGCCGCCGGCGATGATGCCCGTGCCTTCCGAGGCCGGCTGCATGTAGACGCGCGTCGCGCCGTGCGCCCCGCGCGTCTCGTAGTGCAGCGTATCTTTCTTCAGGCTCACCGTGCGCAGGTTCTTGCGTGCCGACTGCATGGCCTTCTGAATCGCGAGCGGCAGCTCGCGAGCCTTGCCATAGCCGTAGCCCACGCGCCCGGCGCCGTCACCGACCACCGTGAGCGCAGTGAAGCCGAACTGGCGGCCGCCCTTGACGACTTTCGCCACGCGGTTGACCGCGACTAGTTTCTCCTGGAGCTCTTCCATGTTGGCCATGTGCTTTGCCCGAAGTTAAATCTGTAGACCCGCTTCACGCGCCGCGTCCGCGAGCGCCTTCACGCGGCCGTGATACTTGAACCCAGAGCGGTCGAACGCGACACGCTGTACGCCTTCGGCGGCCGCCTTCGCTGCAATGGCCTTGCCGACCGCGGCGGCGGCCTCTTTGTTGCCCGTATGTTTGAGCGACGTGCGCAAGTCCTTCTGCAATGTCGATGCCGTCGCCACGACCTTGTTGCTCTTGGGATCGATGATCTGCGCATAGATATGTCGCGGCGTGCGGTGCACGCACAGCCGATGGATGCTCTGCAGCGCCAGTCGCGCTCGCGTGCGCCGTGCACGCCGTTGCCGTCGTTCTTTCTTATCCATCGAAATACCTACTTCTTCTTGGCTTCCTTCAACACGATATGCTCATCCGTGTACCGGACGCCCTTGCCTTTATAGGGCTCCGGCGGACGGAACTTTCTGAGCTCCGCAGCCACCTGCCCGACCTTCTGGCGATCGATGCCCTTGACGATGATCTCGGTCTGGCTCGGCGTCTCGACCGTGATCCCTTCCGGGACGCTGTAGACGACCGGATGCGAGAACCCGAGCGTCAGATTGAGCTTCTTGCCTTGCGCCTGCGCGCGGAAGCCGACGCCGACGAGCTCGAGCTTGCGCTGATAGCCGTTGGTGACGCCGGCGACCATGTTCTTGATCAAGGCGCTCGTCGTGCCCGACATCGCGTTCGCGAAGCGGCTACCCGATCGCGCCGCGACGGCCAAGGTCTCGCCCTGCCGGCTGACCTCGACTTCGGTGTTGACCTCCATCGACAGGCTGCCTTTGGGGCCCTTGATCGTGAGCATACGCCCGCTCAAGTCGGCGCTCACGTTCTTCGCAAGTTGGACTGGGCGTTTCGCTATTCTCGACATGAACTTATCCGTCGCCGCATCAATACACGACGCACAAAACCTCGCCGCCGCGCCCCTGTGCGCGCGCCTGCCGATCGCTCATGACGCCGAGCGACGTCGAGACGATGGAGATGCCGAGTCCGCCTTGGACCTTGGGCAGCTTGTCGACGCGCGCGTAAACTCTGAGACCCGGACGGCTCACGCGCTGGAGGCGCTCGATGACGGGCTCGTTGCGGTGATACTTGAGCACCACCGTCATCGTCTTCTTCGCGCCGTCGCCCTCCGTCGATACGGAGGCAATGTAGCCTTCCTGCTCGAGCACCTTGGCGACGGCAAGCTTGAGCTGCGACGCCGGCATCGTCACGGACTCCTTGCGCGCGCCCTGCGCGTTACGGATGCGCGTCAACAGATCGGCGATGGGATCGGTCATGCTCATCGTGCGCACCTACCCCTTACCAGCTCGCCTTTCTGAGACCCGGAATCTCGCCGCGCATGGCCGTCTCGCGGAGCTTGCTGCGCGAAAGTCCGAACTTGCGGTAGTACCCGCGCGACCGTCCCGTGATTGCACAGCGGTTCCGGCCCCGTGTCGGGCTCGCGTCCCGCGGCAGTGCCTGCAGACGCAGCTGGGCCGTCTGCTTCTCGTCGTCCGTCGCCTTCGGATCGCGAATGACGCGCCTATACTCCGCGCGCTTTTTCGCGTACTTCGCTACGGCTTTCTTGCGGCGGGTTTCCCGCTCGAGCATCGATCTCTTAGCCATGCATGACTCCGTGACTCACGAGCGCAGCGGGAAATTGAAGGCTTCGAGCAGCGCGCGGCCCGCGACATCGTTGCGGGCGTTGGTGGTGATGGTGATATCCAATCCGCGGATCGTATCCACTTGATCGTAATTGACCTCGGGGAAAATGATCTGTTCCCTGACGCCCATGCTGAAGTTGCCGCGGCCGTCGAATGAGCGGCTCGGGACGCCGCGGAAGTCGCGCACTCTCGGGATCGCGACGCTTATGAGCCGATCGAGAAACTCATACATACGCTCGCGCCGCAGCGTCACCTTGCACCCGATCGCCTGGCCTTCGCGCACCTTGAAAGTCGCGACGGAAATACGCGCGAGACAGGGCACGGGCTTCTGTCCGCTGATGCGCATGAGGTCGTTCATCGCGTTGTCGAGCACTTTGCGATCGGCGAGCGCCTCGCCGACGCCCATATTCAACGTGATTTTCTCGATGCGCGGCACGGCCATCACGTTCTTGACCTTCAGCTTCTCCATGAGCTGCGGAACGACTTCCTTCTTGTAGAACTCTTGCAGGCGGCTCATATCAGGTATCCACAACTTCGTCGTTCGCCTTGAAGTAACGAACCTTCCGGCCATCCTCGAGGACGCGGATTCCGACACGGTCGCCCTTCTCCGTCGTGGGATTGAACAGCATCACGTTGGACGGATGGAGCGGCGCTTCCTTCTCGATGATGCCGCCCGGCACCTGCGCGGCAGGGTTCGGCCGCTGGTGCTTCTTCGTGATGTTCACGTTCTCGACCACGACGCGGCCGTCCTCGAACACGCGCAGCACGGAGCCGCGCCGGCCCTTGTCTTTGCCGGCGATGACGATGACCTCGTCGCCTTTCTTGATGCGGTTCATGGCGGCGGACCTACAACACTTCCGGAGCCAACGAGATGATCTTCATGAAACGGCTCGTCCTGAGCTCGCGCGTGACCGGACCGAAGATACGCGTGCCGATCGGCTCGAACTTGTTCGTCAACAATACGGCGGCGTTGCCGTCGAAGCGGATCGCCGACCCGTCGGGACGGCGCAAGCCCTTGCGGGTGCGCACGACGACGGCGTGATAGACCTCGCCTTTCTTGACCCGGCCGCGCGGGATCGCGTCCTTGATCGTGACTTTGATGATGTCGCCGATATGCGCGTAACGGCGCTTCGAGCCGCCGAGCACCTTGATGCACATGAGCCGCCGCGCGCCGCTGTTGTCGGCCGACTGCAATACGGTTTGTGTTTGGATCATCGGCGCAGCCTCAGGCCGTCGTTTCCGCGACTGCTTCGGGCGCCGCCGCCACGATCTCCACGACGCGCCAGGATTTGGTCTTCGAGATCGGCCGGCATTCGACGATCGCGACCACGTCGCCCGGCTTGCACGCATTGTCTTCGTCGTGCGCCGTGTACTTGGTCGTGCGGCGAATGTACTTGCCGTATTCCGGGTGCTTGATGAGCCGCTCGACGGAGACGGTGACGCTCTTGTTCATCTTGTTGCTCACGACGCGCCCCACGACGCGACGGCTCGAAGTCGGTGCTGCTTCTTGTTGCGTGCTCATTTGGCCGCCGTCTCGCTGATCTCGTGCTCGCGCAGGATCGTTTTCAAACGCGCAATGTCCTTACGCACTTTGCCGTGCTGATCGGGCTTCGCGCCCTGCCCCGTGGCCGCCTGCATGCGGAGATTGAACTGCTCACGGCGCAACTTGGCGATCTCCTCGTTGATCTGCTCGGCCGTCATCTGCCGAATGTCTTTGACTTTCATCACAGGGCCTGCCGTTCGATGAACACGGTGCACACCGGCAGCTTCGCGGCCGCCAACTTGAACGCCTCGCGCGCCACCTCCTCGGTGACACCGGCGATCTCGTAGAGCATGCGGCCGGGCTGTACCTGGGCGACCCAGTATTCGACGTTGCCCTTGCCCTTGCCTTGGCGCACCTCGAGCGGCTTCTTCGTGATCGGCTTATCCGGAAACACGCGAATCCAAATCTTGCCGCCGCGTTTGACGTAGCGCGTCATGGCGCGCCGCGCAGCTTCGATCTGCCGCGACGTCAATTGGCCGCGATCCACGGACTTGAGGCCATAGTCGCCGAAGCTGACGTCGGCGCCGCGCTGCGCGAAGCCGCGGTTACGGCCCTTCATCTGTTTGCGGAATTTGGTGCGTTTCGGTTGCAACATGGTCGACTACCGTTCCTGCTGCGGCGTGCGCGAGGTTTCCGCCGCTTCCGGCGCCGCCTCCGCGGAATCGAAGACCTCGCCGCGGAATACCCATACCTTGACGCCGATGACGCCATAAGTCGTCTTTGCTTCGGCCAAGCCGTAGTCGATGTCCGCGCGAAACGTGTGCAACGGGACGCGCCCCTCGCGGTACCATTCCGAGCGCGCGATCTCCGCGCCGTTCAGGCGGCCGCCGACTTTGACCTTGATCCCTTCGGCGCCGATGCGCATCGTGTTCGTCACGGCTCTACGCATGGCGCGACGGAACTGCACGCGGCGCTCGAGCTGCTGCGCGATCCCTTCGGCGACGAGCTGCGCATCGAGCTCGGGCTTGCGGATCTCGGCGATGTTGATGCGCACGTCATGCAGCGGCATGCGCATCAAAGAGGCGATTTCGACGCGCAGCTTCTCGATATCCTCGCCCTTCTTCCCGATGACGATGCCGGGTCGTGCCGTATGGACGGTGATGTTCGCGCGCTTGGCCGACCGTTCGATGTGAATTCTGCTCACCGACGCATCTTTGAGCTTCTTGCGCAGGTACTCGCGGATGCGGTTGTCCTGCTCGACGTACTGCGGATACAGCTTCGAATCCGCGTACCACCGCGAAGACCACTCCTTCGTGATCCCTAAGCGAATGCCGATTGGATGAACTTTTTGGCCCATGTTTTACTCGTCGGCCACGCGGATCGTGATGTGGCTGTTGCGTTTTATGATCGGCTTACCCCGCCCCTTCGCCCCGGCTCTGAACCGATTGAAGAACGGGGCGCAATTGACTTCGATTGCGGCGACTTTGAGCTCGTCGATGTCGGCGCCGTGATTGTGCTCCGCGTTGGCAATCGCGGATTCGAGCACCTTGTTGACCAAGCCCGCGGCTTTCTTCGTGCTGAAGCGCAGGATGAGCAATGCCTGCGCAACCGGCTTGCCGCGGATCTGATCCGCCACGAGACGGCACTTCTGCGGCGAAATGCGCGCGTACTTGAGCGTGGCCGCAACTTCCATCGTCATGTCTCCTCGACCTTGACCTTGCGATCGGCCGAGTGCGCACGAAACGTTCGCGTCGCCGCGAACTCGCCGAGCTTGTGCCCGACCATGTTCTCCGAGATCAACACGGGTATATGCTGCCGGCCGTTGTGCACGGCGATCGTCAAACCCACCATGTCGGGCAGCACCATCGACCGCCGCGACCAGGTCTTGATCGGGCGGCGGTCGTTCGCCTTCGCCGCCTTCTCCACTTTGCGAAGAAGATGCGTATCGACGAACGGGCCCTTTTTGATCGAACGTGGCATGTAATCTCTCGAATGCTGGTTGCGCTACTTCTGCCGCCGGTCGCGAACGATCATGGCGTTAGTGCGCTTGCTGTTGCGCGTCTTGAATCCCTTGGTCGGTTGGCCGTGCGGTGAGACCGGATGCGGATTCCCCTGGCCGGACTTGCCTTCGCCGCCGCCGTGCGGATGGTCGACGGGATTCATCGCGACGCCGCGCACCGTCGGGCGGATACCGCGCCAGCGCTGCGCGCCGGCTTTGCCGATCTTGCGCAAGTTGTGCTCGTCGTTGCCGACTTCACCGATCGTCGCGCGGCAGGTCACGTGGACTCTGCGCATCTCGCCCGAACGCAGGCGCACCGTGACGTAGGCCCCTTCGCGGGCGATGATCTGCACCGAGGAACCGGCGCTGCGCGCGAGCTGCCCGCCCTTGCCGGGCTTGAGCTCGACGCAATGAACTTGCGTACCGACGGGGATATTCTTGAGCGGCAACGTATTCCCGACTTTGATCGCCGCCTCGCCGCCGGACAGAACCGGATCGCCGACCGCGATACGTTTCGGCGCCAAGATGTAACGGCGCTCGCCGTCGCTGTAGAGCACGAGCGCGACGTGCGCGCTGCGGTTCGGGTCGTACTCGAGCCGCTCGACGCGGCCCGGTATCCCGTCCTTGTCGCGCCTAAAATCGACGACGCGGTAGTGGTGCTTGTGTCCGCCCCCTTGATGGCGCGTCGTAATTCGCCCTTGATTGTTGCGGCCGCCGCGCTTCGGGAGCCCCACGGTCAGCGGCTCGTGCGGTCCGCCTTTGTGCAAGTCGTCATGCACGACGCGGACGACGAAGCGCTGCCCCGGGGATGTTGGTCTCAATTTACGCAGCGCCATGATCTACCCTTAAGCGGCTACTCGGTGCCCACGAAATCGATGTCGTGACCCGGGGCGAGCCGCACGTAGGCTTTCTTCCACGCCGAGCGGCGACCCATCTTCGTACCGAAGCGCTTCGCCTTGCTCGGCATACGCGCGACAGTCACGTTCGCGACTTTGACTTCGAACAACGACTCGACGGCGCGACGGATGTCGTGCTTTGTCGCGTCGAGCCGGACTTTGAACACGACTTGCTTGCTGCCGCCTTCCGCAACGGCCGTCGATTTCTCGGACACGTGCGGCCCGAGCAAAACGCGCATCAATTTCTCTTGGTGAGCGAGGGTACTCACTGCACGCGCTCCTCGAGGATCTTGGCGGCCGCAGCCGTCATGACGACTTTGTCGGCGCCGACCAGGCTCACGGGGTCGACCGACACGGCATCGAGCACCGCGACGTTCGGCAGGTTGCGGGCAGCGAGCCAGAGGTTCTCGTTGAAAGCTTCGACGACGATCAGGACGCGGCGAAGATCGCGAGCAAAGCTCGCTCCTACAACCTCGGCGAGCTTGGCCTTGAGCTCCTTCGTTTTCGGCGCGCCGACCGCGAGCTCCGTCGTCATGACGAGGCGTTCCTGGCGGAACAGCTCCGACAGGACGGAGCGCATCGCGGCGCGATACATCTTGCGATTGACCTTCTGGTCGAAGCCGCGCGGCTTGGCCGCGAAGGTCCGGCCGCCGCCGACCCAAATCGGGCTGCGTGACGTCCCGGCCCGCGCCTGGCCCGTGCCTTTCTGGCGCCATGGCTTCCGCCCGCCGCCGCTGACCTCGGCGCGCGTCTTCTGGGCCTTCGTGCCGGAACGCCGTCCGGCCAAATAGGCCGTGACCACCTGGTGGACCAACGGCTCGTTGAGCTCGGCGCCGAGCATGCTGTCGGCGAATTCGACGGCTTTGTTGTTGTCGCGTAACTTCACTTTCATCGCCGTTCTCGCCGCTTCAGGCCGCACGTACCGCGGGCCGGATCAGCACGCGCCCGCTCTCGGAACCCGGGACCGCGCCTTTCACGAGCAGCAGATTGCGCTCGAGATCGACGCGCACGACTTGCAGGCACGCGACCGTCGCCCGCGCGTTGCCGAGGTGGCCCGACATCCTCTTACCCGGGAAGACGCGGCCCGGCGTCTGGCGCTGGCCGATTGCGCCCGGGGCGCGGTGCGACACGGAGTTGCCGTGGCTCGCGGGCTGCCCGCTGAAGTGGTGCCGCTTCATGACGCCGGCATACCCTTTGCCTTTCGAGGTGCCCGTCACGTCGACGAACTGCCCGACGGCGAATCGATCGACCTTGATCTCGGTGCCCGGCGCCATGTCTTCTCCTTCGCCGCTCGCGAGCCGGAACTCCCATAGCCCTTCGCCGGGCTCGATGTTGAGCTTTGCAAAATGACCGGCTAAGGCCTTCGACCAACGGTGCGCCGGCTTCGCCCCAACGGTCACTTGGACCGCGCGGTAACCGTCACGGTCGGGGGTTTTGAGCGTCGTGACGCGGTTCGGCAAGGCCTCGATCACGGTCACGGGGATCGCTTCCCCCGTTTCCGTAAAAATACGGGTCATGCCGCATTTGCGGCCCACTAGACCGATTGGCATCGAATCATTCCTCTGTATCCGCACCGACTACGTCGGCCGGCGCTTCAGCCAGCGCTGCCCTCGACGCTGGCACTCTCGCAACGCCCCACCAACGTGGCGGCGTCCGGGCTGTTTTGGGCGGCCCCCCGACACGTGCCGTAAGGGCCCAATCGTGAAAGCGGCCCGGCGGCGGGTGGCCTACCGGGCCCCAAAGTAGCCCAGCATTATAGCACCGGGCTCACTCAGTTCAACGCATCAGTTGAGCTTGATTTGCACGTCCACGCCAGCCGGCAATTCGAGCTTCATGAGCGCGTCGACGGTCTTGTCCGTCGGGTCGACAATGTCCATGAGCCGCTTGTGCGTCAGCAGCTCGTACTGGTCGCGGGCGTCTTTGTCCACGTGCGGCGATATCAAGATCGTGTAGCGCTCGATCTTGGTCGGCAGCGGCACAGGACCGCGCACCGTGGCTCCGGTCCGCTTGGCCGTCTCGACGATCTCCCGCGCCGACTTGTCGATGAGCCGGTGGTCGAACGCCTTCAAGCGGATTCTGATCGTCTGATTCGTAGCCATTTATCGTTGTTCCTTTAAGATCGCGAGCTGAGCTCGCTCCTACGCTGATCGCGAGCTGAGCTCGCTCCTACGCTGATCGCGAGCGAAGCTCGCTCCTACACCGTGGGAGCGGGGTCGCGCCGCGATTCAATTGATGATCTTCGAGACGACGCCGGCACCCACGGTGCGGCCGCCCTCGCGGATCGCAAACCTCAATCCCT
>Ga0209108_10001010_pt1 | contig 16189 bp, 9 predicted proteins | sample Rifsed10ft1_FD_184003 | JGI IMG/M metagenome (GOLD analysis project Ga0209108, IMG submission 184003) | Soil microbial communities from Rifle, Colorado, USA - sediment 10ft 1 (version 2) | ecosystem: Environmental > Terrestrial > Deep subsurface > Rock core/Sediment | place: Rifle, Colorado...
ACACGCTCGGTGACGGCGGCGACGCCGAGGTCGTCGTTCACCTCTACGAGGAGCGCGGCGTGCAGTGTGTGAAAGCGCTGCGCGGCGCGTTTGCGCTCGTGCTCATCATCGTCGTGCTGGGGGTGACCGCGTTCTGCGTGTTCGTCGAGAGCGCGCAGAGACGAATCGCGGTGAACTACGCCAAGCGCCAGGTGGGGCGACGCATGTATGCGGGCCAGAGCAGCCACCTGCCCTTCAAGCTCAACATGTCGGGCGTCATTCCGCCGATCTTCGCCTCTTCGCTGCTGCTGTTCCCGGCGACGCTCGCGAGCTTCTTCGCGGTCGATCAGCAGCCGACGGCGTTGCAGTCGTTCATGCAGCAGCTCGCCGCCGCTCTGGGCTACGGCCAGCCGGTGCACATCGCGCTCTATGCGGCGCTGATCATCTTCTTCTGTTTCTTTTACACGGCGCTGGTGTTCAACGCGCGCGAGACGGCGGACAACCTGAAAAAATCAGGCGCATTCATCCCGGGCATCCGGCCGGGCCAGCAGACGGGCGAGTACATCGACAAGGTACTCACGCGATTGACGCTGTGGGGCGCGCTGTACGTCACCTCGGTCTGCATCCTGCCGGAGCTGTTGAACGCCTACGGCAGCGTTCCGTTCCAGTTCGGCGGCACGAGCCTCCTGATCGTGGTCGTGGTGGTGATGGATTTCATGGCGCAGCTCAGGGCGCACCTGATGTCGCATCAGTACGAAGGCTTGATGAAGAAGGCGAATCTCAGGGGCTACGGGCGCACGACGTGATTTACCGACAGCACTTAGCGTGCAGTCGATCGTCGTGAGGGCCGGTATACGGATGTGCCGGCCGGACAGTTTCACAGGGATGTATGGGCACGACTTGAGTGGAGACATGCGATGAAAGTACGGCCATCGGTGAAGAAGATCTGCAAGAACTGCAAGGTCGTGCGGCGTCGGGGCGTCGTGTACATCATCTGCACTGACCCGAGGCATAAGCAACGTCAGGGCTGAAGAGCCGGGGGCTTTTTACATCATTGATTTAGGTAGGTTTTTTCGGTAGAGTGCCGCACTTTTTCTGCGGTGCAACGCGGGGACGGGCTTGAATCCGTCCCCATATAGAGGTTCCACATGGCGCGTATCGCCGGCATCAACATTCCGATGAACAAGCACGTCGTCATCGGGCTGACGCACATCTTCGGCGTCGGCCGCTCGCAGGCGAGGCGCGCCTGCGCGGGCGCCGGCGTCAAGCCCGAGACCAAGGTCAAGGACCTCACCGAGCCCGAAGTCGCGGCGCTGCGCTCGCAGATCTCGAAGCTGCAAGTCGAGGGCGATCTGCGTCGCGAGGTGTCGATGAGCATCAAGCGGCTCATGGATCTCGGCACGTATCGCGGCATCCGTCACCGCAAGGGTCTGCCGGTCCGCGGCCAGCGCACGCGCACCAATGCGCGCACGCGCAAGGGACCGCGCAAGGCGGCGATCAAGACGCACGCACCGGTAGGAAAGGTGTGAGGAGAGTAGACAGTGAACGGTTGGCAGTTGGCAGTGAAAAGGCTTCGGACCGTCAACCGTCAACCGCCAACCGTCAACTTTCCGAGTGACAACGTCACGAGGCTTTATGGCTGAACAGAAGCAGCAACAGCAGCAGCAGGCCGGCGCAGCGGCGCCGGCCAAGCAGCGCAAGAAGGTTCGCAAGAACGTGCTCGAGGCGATCGCGCATGTCCACGCTTCCTTCAACAACACGATCGTCACGATCACCGACCGCCAGGGCAACGTCCTGTCCTGGGCGACGGCCGGCGGTTGCGGTTTTCGGGGCTCGCGCAAGAGCACGCCGTTCGCAGCGCAGGTCGCCGCCGAAAAGGCGGGCAACGCCGCGCAGGAACACGGCGTCAAGAACGTCGAGGTGCGCGTAATGGGTCCGGGCCCCGGGCGCGAATCCGCGGTGCGCGCGCTGAATGCGTGCGGCCTCAAGATCACCAACATCGAGGACGTGACACCGATTCCCCACAATGGCTGCCGCCCGCCGAAGAAGCGGCGTGTCTAGTCACAAGAGACTCAGAGGCATTCATGGCTCGTTATCTCGGTCCCAAGTGCAAGCTCGCGCGTCGCGAGGGCACGGATCTGTTTCTGAAGAGCGGCGTCAAGCCGCTCGAGTCGAAGTGCAAGCTCGAAGTGCCGCCGGGCGGCATCAAGGGCGAGCGCCGCGGCCGGCTGTCCGACTACGGCACGCAGTTGCGCGAGAAGCAGAAGCTCAGGCGCATGTACGGCGTGCTCGAGCGCCAGTTCGCAAACTATTACCAGCGCGCCACCGGGCGCCCCGGTGCGACCGGCGAAACGCTGCTGCAACTGCTGGAGACGCGCCTCGACAACGTCGTCTATCGCATGGGATTTGCCACCACGCGCGCCGAAGCGCGCCAACTGGTGGCGCACAAGGCCATCGCTGTAAACGACAAGCCGGTGAATATTCCCTCCTATCAGTGCAAGGCCGGCGACACCGTTGCGGTGCGCGAGAAGGCGAAGAAGCAGTTGCGCATCACTGCGTCTCTGGCGATTGCCACCCAGGTCGGATTCCCCGACTGGGTAGAGGTGGACGACAAGAAGATGTTCGGCGTGCTCAAGTCGGTTCCGGATCGCGACGAGATCCTGCCGGACATCAATGAAAGCCTCGTGGTCGAGTTGTATTCGAAATAGTCTTCTGAAGGTGGACCCAATGCAGGGATCTGTCGGCGAGTTTCTCAAGCCCCGCGTCGTCAAGGTACAGCCGCTCACCTCGCGCCATGCGCGCGTCGTGATCGAGCCATTCGAGCGCGGGTTCGGCCATACACTGGGCAATGCGCTCAGGCGCGTGCTGCTGTCGTCAATGCCGGGTGCTGCGATCACCGAAGCGGACATCGACGGCGTGCTGCACGAGTACACCAGCATCGAGGGCGTGCAGGAGGATGTCGTCGACATTCTGCTCAACCTCAAGGCGATCGCGCTGCGCATGCACGCACGCGACATCGCCGAGATCCGTCTGCACAAGAAGGGTCCCGGACCCGTAACCGCGGGCGACATCAGCGGTGACCACGACATCGAGGTGCTGAACCCCGATCTCGTGATCGCCAATCTCACCAAGGCCGGCGAGCTCAACATGACGCTCAAGGTCGAGCGCGGCCGCGGCTATCGCCCGGCAGTGCAGCGCGCGGCGTTCGAAGAGCAGAGCCGGCCGATCGGCCGCCTGCAGCTCGACGCCTCGTTCTCGCCTGTGCGCCGCGTCACCTACACGGTGGAAGCGGCGCGCGTGGAACAGCGCACCGACCTCGACAAGCTGATCATCGACATCGAGACCAACGGCACGATCGACCCTGAAGAGGCGATCCGCCGCGCGGGTTCGATCCTGAAGGACCAGCTGTCGGTGTTCGTCGATCTGCAGGGCCAGGATGAAGCCGTTTCGAAGGCCTCCGAGGCGCAGTTCGACCCGATCCTGCTGCGTCCGGTGGACGAGCTCGAGCTCACCGTGCGCAGCGCCAACTGCCTCAAGGCGGAGAACATTCACTACATCGGCGACCTCGTGCAGCGGACCGAAGTCGAGCTGCTGCGCACGCCGAACCTCGGCAAGAAGTCGCTCACCGAAATCAAGGAAGTGCTCGAGAGCCATGGCCTCTCGCTCGGCATGCGGCTCGAGAACTGGCCACCCGTCGGCCTGAAGCGCGAGGATGAGCGGGAGACGGCGTAAGGAAGTTGACGGTGGACAGTTGACGGTTGACAGCGAGAGCATGCTCTTCACCGTCAACTGCCAACTCTCAACCGTCAACTGAATTCTCACTACTGACAGCGATACGGCTCCATGCGACACCACCTCACCGGCCGCCAGCTCAGTCGCAACAGTGCGCATCGACACGCATTGATGCGCAACATGGCGACTTCGCTCCTGCGCCATGAAACGATTCGCACCACACTGCCAAAGGCCAAGGAACTGCGCCGCGTGGTCGAGCCGCTGATCACGCTCGCCAAGAGCGACAGCCAGGCATCGCGACGCCGTGCGTTCGATCAACTGCGCGATGGCGCGGTGGTCGAGAAGCTCTTCGTCGAGCTCGGGCCGCGCTACCAGACGCGTCCCGGCGGCTACACGCGCATCCTGCGAATGCTGCCGCGGCCAGGTGATTCAGCGCCCATGGCGCTGATGCAACTGGTCGATCAGCCGGAACAGACCGCGGCTTCGGCTGGCGAGGAACCCGCTGCCAAGGCCAAGGCGGAGAGCAGGAAAGCCAGAGCGCCCGCGGCGCAAGCGGCGGCGGAAGAGAAGCCGAAGCGCAAGGCGAAGAAGGCGGCTGTGGAAGCCGAAGCCGCCGAAGAGGCCAAGCCAAAAAAGAAGGCGGCAAAGAAGAAGGCCGCCGCCAAGACCAGCGCCAAGAAGGCCAAGAAATAGCGCGCCGGCCGCTTGTGACGTGAAGAGGCCGGGCTCGTCCCGGCCTTTTTTCTGGTACTTCTGCGAGCAGCGCCAATTGAGGGGGCCCCAACGGCCTCCGCCCGCCATATTCTTGCCACAATCGCGCCCCAGCCCCGGCACAATTCCCTCCGACATTAGCGCCATCGGCCCGCCGCGAGTCCGCCGGACGGCCGCATCAACAAGGAGCGTCGCGTGTCCGCCCCTCGATCGTTCATCGCTCGCGTGGTCGCACAGTTTCGGTTGGCAGGCAGCTACCTTGGTCGCGCGCAGCGCGCGGTGCTCGGTGAATTCGCTTGGCGTGCGCCTTCGTGGCTGGAGCAAACCGCGGATTGCGTCCGCCACGCTGTCGAACGTATCCGGGCGCGTACTCTCGCCAATCCGCGCCAGAGCGCCGCGATCGCGCTGGTCGGCGCTCTGGCCATCGCAGGCGGCTACTTCGGCTGGCGCTGGTACGAGTCGCTTCCCAAACCCGTCCTGATCGACTTCACCGTCACTGCACCGGCGCTGACCTGCTATGCCTGCGAGCCGCCGGGCAAACCGAATCCGCTCGTCGTCAACTTCACCGACTCGGTTGCACCGCTCAAGCACGTCGGCAAGCGGCTCGACCCCACGTCCCTCATCCGCATGACGCCTCTCGCCCCAGGGCAGTGGTCCTGGGAGGACGACCACAGGTTGAAGTTTCAGCCGGATGACGATTGGCCGATCGGCACGCAATACGAAGTCACCTTCGCGCGATCGGGTTTCGTCGCATCGCACGTGCGCCTCGGCGCCTACGACTTCGGCTTCGACACAGCTGCTTTCGCAGCACGGATCGCGGGTACCGAGTTTCACCAGGACCCGGTCGTCGCGCGCAACAAGAAGGTCGTGGCGACGATCAACTTCACGCATGGGGTCGATCCGCGCGAACTCGAGAAGCGCGTGTCGCTCACGATGTTCGATCGCATCACCGACACCAAGGAGAACAAGCTCGGCGACACGCCGTTCACGATCGTCTACGACGAGCTGCGGCTCAACGCGCACGTTCACTCAGCGGAGCTGCAGATGCCGCAGAAGGCGGGTCGACTCGCAGTGCGTGTCGATGCGGGTGTGCGTGCGGCGCGCGGTGGCAACGCAACGGAAACGGCGCTCGAGACGAGCGTGAACGTGCCCGGTCTCCACAGTCTGCGGGTTCAACAGATGAGCGCCGAGGTGGCGCGCGACGATCGCCACGAGCCCGGCCAGGTAATCATCGTCGCAATGAACTATTCGGTGGTCGAAGCGGAAATGGCGCCGAAGATCCGCGCTTGGCGACTGCCCGCGAGGCATCCCGACCGGCGGCGCCAAGCGGGCTATGACGCGCCATTCCCGTGGAGCGAGCAGACAGTCTCGCGCGACATCCTGGGGTCGAGTCCGCCCGTCAAGCTCGAGCAGATTGCGGGCGAACGCGAGCACTACGAATTACACAGTTTTCGGCATGACGCTGCGCCCGGCGAGTACCTCTACGTGAGAGTCGAACACGGGCTCAAGTCATTTGGCGGATACGTGCTGGAGGACAGCGCCGAGCAGGTGTTGCGTGTGCCGGAGTACCCGCGGGAGCTGCGCATTGCGCAACAAGGGTCCCTTCTGTCCATGTCGGGCGACAGGACACTCACCGTGATGTCCCGCGATGTTCCCGCCATGCGGGTGGAGGTCGGCCGTCTTCTGCCGCGCCAGATCCATCATTTCGTTTCACAGACCGGCGGCGCCTTCAGTGAGCCGGCCTTTCAGAACTGGACCTTCGACGCCGCCAACGTCACGGAGCGATTCACAAAGACGCTCCGCCTTCCAACGCTGGCGCCCGGTAAGGCGCACTTTGAGACGATCGCTCTCGCCGAGTTCCTGGCGGACGACGCGCAGGATCGGCGCGGGATCTTCCTGATCAAGGTTCAGGCGTGGGATTCGAAGACCGACCGACCGCTGCAGGGCGGCGAGAGCCACGATTGGAACAGCGCTCGCCATCAAGCGCTCATCGATGCACGCCTCATCGTCGTCACCGATCTCGGATTGCTCGCCAAGAGATCGCTCGACGGATCACAGGACCTGTTCGTCCAATCGATTCGCACGGGCGATCCGGTGAGCGGCGTGAGCGTCGACATTCTGGGTCGCAACGGCCTGCCGGTGCTGTCGGGGACGACGGATGGCGAGGGCCACGTGCGTTTTCCCGACCTCAAGAGTTTTCAGCGCGAGCAGCAGCCGCTCCTCTATCTCGTGCGTCGCGGCGGAGACAGCTCATTCCTGCCGATCGAGCCGCGCGATCGTGGCCTCGACCTGTCACGCTTCGACGTCGGTGGCGTGCAGAACCGGGTGGACCGAGGGACGCTGTCCGCCTATCTCTTCTCCGATCGCGGCCTGTATCGGCCGGGCGAGGAAATTCGCGTCGGCGCGATCGTGCGCAGCCAGGACTGGCAGCGCACGCTCCTGGGCGTGCCATTGCTGCTCGAAATCAGGGACCCGCGTGGCATCAGCCTGCGCAGCGAGGCCTACTCCGTCGGTGACGGCAGCTTCGGCGAGATCCGACATTCGACCCGTGCGACTGCCGCCGCAGGCACGTACACCGTGTCATTGTCGATCATTCGAAGTCAGAACCGGGCCGATCTTGTCGGATCGGTCGAAGTGCAGGTGCGCGATTTCCTGCCCGATCGACTGCGCATGACGACGCGCTTCTCGGCTGACTCTCCCGAAGGCTGGGTCTCGCCGGACGATCTGCAGGCACGGGTGAGTCTGCAAAACCTCTTCGGTACAGCCGCGCAGAACCGACGCGTCAGCGCGCGCATCACCCTCTCGCCCGCAATTCCGGCGTTTCGTTCCTACCCAGAGCACCAGTTCCACGATCCACAGGTCGCTCGCGACGGCTTCAGTGAACAACTTGCGGACGCGGCCACGGATCGGAACGGTGAAGCGATCTTCGATCTCAACCTGCAGCGTTTCGCGCGCGCGACCTATCGCCTCCACATTGCCACGGAAGGCTTCGAGGCGGATGGTGGTCGCGGCGTGAGCGCAGAGGCCGCGCAACTCGTCTCACGCATGCCGTATCTCGTCGGCTGGAAAGCGGACGGCGATCTCGGTTACGTCTCGCGCGGTGCCGAGCGCGCCGTCGAGCTCATCGCCATCGATCCGCGCGCGAGGCGCACCGACGTCGCCGAACTCACGCTGGCGCGGCTCGAATTGCGCTACATCTCGACGCTGATCCGTCAGAACAACGGTACCTATCAATATGAATCGCGCCAGAAGGAGGTCACGCTCGAGGAGACGCCTCTCGGCATTCCCGCGGCGGGCCTCAGGCTGGCGCTGAACTCTGCTGAGCCCGGGTCCTACGCGTACCTCGTGCGCGATGCAGCCGGCCAGAAGCTCGCGCGTATCGACTATCGGGTGGCGGGCGATGCCAATCTCACGCGCACGCTGGAAAAGAATGCGGAACTGCAGATCGCACTCGCCCGATCGGACTACGCCGCGGGCGACGAGATCGAGATGCAGATCCAGGCGCCGTATGTCGGTTCGGGCCTGATCACCATCGAGCGCGAGCGCGTCTATGCCTGGCGCTGGTTTCGCACCGCGACCACGAGCTCGACGCAGCGCATTCGCCTGCCCGAGGGCATCGAGGGCAATGCGTACGTGAGCGTCGCGTTCGTGCGTGATCCCGGGTCCGAGGAGATCTACACGAGCCCGCTTGCCTACGGTGTGCAGCCCTTCTCGATCAGTCGCGACGCCCGGCGCATCACGGTGAATGTCGAAACGCCGCCACTGGTGAAACCCGGTGAGGCGCTTACGCTTCGCTACCAGACGGAGCGACCGGCGCGGATCGTGCTATTCGCCGTCGACGAGGGAATCCTGCAGGTCGCACGCTATCGCACACCCGACCCGCTGGCGTACTTCTTCGAGAAACGCGCGCTCGTCGTGTCGACTCAGCAGATTCTGGATCTCGTCCTGCCGGAGTTTCGCCGCAACGCGCTCGCCGCGGCACCGGGCGGCGACGCAGCCGCCGCGCTCGGCCGCCATCTGAATCCGTTCGGTCGCAAGGGCGATGAGCCAGTCGCGTTCTGGTCGGGCCTCCTAGATGCCGATTCCACGCCGCGAGAGGCGCGCTACGTCGTGCCGGATCACTTCAACGGCACGGTGCGCGTATTGGCGGTCGCCGTGACGTCCGATGCGATCGGCGTACACGAGAGCCGCGCGCTCGTGCGCGGCGATTTCGTGCTTTCGCCCAATGCGCCTACGACGGTGACACCGGGCGATGCCTTCGAGGTCAGCGTTGGCGTCGCCAACAACCTGGCAGGCTCGGGCGACAACGCACAGATTGCCGTGACGTTGAAGGTGGATGCGGGACTTGCAATAGACGGCGACGCCCGTCAGCTGCTCACGATCGCCGGGAATCGGGAAGCGGCAGCGCGATTTCGCCTGCGCGCGCTCGACAAGCTCGGCCCCGCAAGCCTCGAGTTCACGGCGGCGAGCGGCGAATCAAGCGCCCGCCGCCAGATCGATCTCAGCATTCGACCGGCGACGCCCCATATGACCACGTTACTGGCCGGGAGTCTTCGCAAAGAGAGCCGTGACGTCGCCATCGCGCGCAGCCTGTATCCCGAGCACCGCACGCTCGAGGCGAGTCTTTCGCTGCTGCCGCTCGGAATGGGACATGGCCTTGTCGCCTATCTCGGCCACTATCCCTACGTCTGCACGGAGCAGCTCGTGAGCCAGGCCATGCCAGCACTGCTGCTCGCCTCGCGTCCCGAGTTCGGATACGTGCGTGCGCAGCCGGGATCGAATCTCGAGGGATTGATCAACGAGCTGCGCGTGCGTCAGAACGATGCAGGCGCGTTCAGGCTCTGGCCGGGTGGCAATGACGTCTCCGAGTTTACCTCGCTCTACGCCCAGCATTTCCTGATCGAAGCGCTCGAAATGCGCCGCCGCGTGCCGGTCGATGTCGTCGATCAGGGTAACGCTTATCTGCGCGCGCTCGCAGCGCGCGATGGCAACAACGTTACCGATGAGCGCCACAGCGCCTATGCGATCTACCTGCTCGTGCGACAGGGACATGTGATGTCGGCGGAGGCCGCGCGCCTGCACAAGCGACTCAGGGATCGGTACAAGACGGAGTGGGAACAGGACCTGGCGGCGGTATGGCTCGCTGCGGCGTACAAGCTCATGCGGCAGAACGGCGACGCCATGCGCGTGATGAATGCCGTGCGCTTTGCCGACGGTCAGCGGACCGATGCCTACAGCGATGTGATGACCCGCGATGCGTTGCTGCTCTATGTCATGGCGCGGCACTTCCCCGAGCGCTTGCCGACTCTTCGGCCAGAGGTGCTCGAGACGCTCGTCAAGCGCATTTCCGGAAATCTGTATCACTCGCTCTCGGCGGGCGCGACGCTCCTCGCGCTGGACGCCTATGCGCGCGCGATACCCGTCGAAGCGGGCCAGCAGCTCGGTGTCGCCGAGATTCTGCGCGACAAGCAGCTGCGCGCACTGGCTCTGCCGGAATCGCTCGTGCCGAGGGTCGATTTCGCCGGGGACGCCGTTGGCCTGCGCTTCACGAGCGGCTCGACGCTCAACGCCTACTACGTCGTTTCGCAGTCAGGCTTCGATCGCACTCCGCCCAAGCAAGTCATCCGCGAGGGCTTCGAGATCCTGCGTGAGTACACGGACGACACGGGCAAATCGCTGACAGCGGTGACGCTCGGGCAACAGATCGATGTGCATCTTAAGTTTCGCGGCATCGAGGATCGCGCCATCCCGGACGTTGCGATGGTCGATCTGCTGCCCGGCGGGTTCGAGCTGGTCATTCCCCCGCAGGAGCTGACCTCGACGCTGTATCAGGCACCTGCGGACGTGCGGGACGGTGATTATCAGGAGCGTGAGCCGCCTGGCGCGGCATTCCGACGCTGGAATTGCAGCTTCTGTGTCGGGCCTGCGACGCAGAAGCTGCGCTACGCAGATCCGCGCGAGGATCGTGTCGTGTTCTACGGCGAGGTCGATGGCTCGGTACAGGAGATCATCTATCGCATCAAGGCGACGAACGTCGGCAGCTACGTGGTACCCCCGGCCTACGGCGAGGCAATGTATGACCGGAGCGTCGTGGCAAGATCGGTTGCCGGGAAGATTGAAGTGACGCGACCGTGAAGCGACTTTCGATCATCGCTGCCGTTCTTTTCGCACTCGCCGGCGCAGCGGTCGCGATTCGATTCTGGCCGCGGCCGCCGCTTGCCGCATCCATATCGTCCTCGACCGCGATCCTCGATGGGCGCGGCCGCCTGCTCAGGCTCACGCTCGCAGCGGATGAGCAGTACCGGCTATGGACACCGCTCGAAGCCGTCTCCCCGGAATTCGTCGATGCACTGCTCCTGCACGAAGACCGGCACTTCTATCGGCACTTCGGCGTCAATCCGCTCGCCCTTACACGCGCGGCGATCGCCACGTCTCGCGGCGGCCCGCGGCAAGGTGGATCGACGCTCACGATGCAACTTGCGCGATTGATGTATGGCCTCAATACGCGAACGCTGCGCGGCAAGCTCGAGCAGATGGCGCGCGCGGTGTCACTGGAGTTTCGCTACTCGAAGCGCGAGCTGCTGGAAGCGCACGTCAATCTGATGCCGTACGGCGGTAACGTGCAGGGCATCGGTGCGGCGAGCCTGATCTACTTCGGCAAGCAACCGGCCGACCTTTCGCTCGCGGAAGCGCTTACGCTCGTGGTGATTCCGCAATCGCCCGCAAGTCGCGACCCCGGGCGCGGCGCCGAACCACGGGATCTCATCGCGGCGCGCCATCGATTGCAGGCCCGGTGGCTGAACTGCGGTACCGGGTCTGCATCCTTGAGTCAGTGCATGTCTACACAGTCGCAGTCGGGTGTGACGCTGAAATACGGCGGCCCGCGACAGTTGCCCTTCGAGGCGCCCCATTTCGTCGATGCACTACTTGCCCGCGACCGCCACGCGAACCGAATCGAGACGACGCTGAACCTCCGGACGCAGAGGCTGCTGGAGCGCATCCTGCAGAACTACGTGCATGAACACCAGCGGTTCGGCATTCACAACGCCTCGGCAATGCTCGTCGACTATCGCGATATGAGCGTGCTTGCCGTCGTCGGCTCGGCGCGGTTCCTGGACGCTTCCATAGCGGGGCAGGTCAACGGCACACTGGCAAAACGCTCGCCGGGCTCGGCGCTCAAGCCCTTCATCTACGCGCTCGCGATCGATCAGGGGCTCATTCATCCGCTCACCGTGCTCAAGGACGCCCCGACGTCGTTCGGGCCGTTCAGCCCCGAGAATTTCGACGGCCGCTTCGTCGGTCCGATCACCGCCACCGAGGCACTGGTGCGATCACGAAACGTGCCCGCCGTTTCACTGTCCGCACGACTCGCGCAGCCGAGCTTCTATCAGGTCCTGAACGCCGCCGGCGTCTCGCGCATGGCCACCGAGCGTCACTACGGTCTCGCGCTCGCACTGGGTGGCGGGGAGGTGACGATGGAAGAGGTGGTGACGCTCTACGCGATGCTCGCCAATCGCGGGATGCTGCGCGCGCTGCGTTACCAGACCGATGACTCATTCACCGACGGACCGCGGCTGCTGTCCGAAGAAGCGAGCTTCATGACGCTCGAGATGCTCGCGGAGAACACGCGGCCCGACGACACGGTCGTGCGGCCGCGCGGCCACGTGCCGGTCGCATGGAAGACGGGTACGTCGTGGGGCTTTCGCGACGCGTGGACAGTTGGCGTACTCGGCCCCTACGTGCTCGCCGTGTGGATCGGCAATTTCGACGGCAGCAGCAATCCGGCATTCGTCGGCGTGCAGGCGGCGGCGCCGCTCTTCTTCCGCATGATCGATGCGCTTCGCGCTGTGGAACCCGATCTGACGACGCCCGTGATGCGTCGGCCGGCAGACCTCGTGCGCGTGGCGGTGTGCGCGGCGTCCGGCGATCTGCCCAATGCCGAGTGCCCGCGCGTGGCGAGCACGTGGTTCATTCCCGGCCGCTCACCGATCCGAGTCAGCACGCTGCATCGACGGGTGTGGATCGATTCGCGCACCGGCCGGCAGGCGTGCGCGCCCTACGACGAGCTCTACGTGCAATCCGAGGTGATTGAGATCTGGCCGAGTGACGTGCTGCAGCTCTTCGCGCAAGCAGGAGTTCCGCGACGGCGCCCACCAGCGGCCGGCGATTGCGCCGAGCAGGCACTCGCTGGACTCCCGCCGAGGATCACGTCACCGCTCACCGCTGCCACCTACACGCTTCGGGCAGCCCACGCGAGCAGCGAAACGATTCCGCTCGCCGCCCATACGGACAGTGACGTACGAACCGTCCACTGGTTCGTTGACGATGCGTACATCGGTACCGGGGAGCCGGGCATCGCGATAGCCTGGTCACCGCAGCGGTCGGGCGCGTTTATCGTGCGCGCCGTCGACGATCATGGACGCGTAGACAGCCGGGAACTGCGTGTAGCAATCGCGCGTTGAGCGCGCCCCTCTATATTGCGTGAGATTCAATTCCTGACCAGCGGCTGTCGTCGCGATTCGAGCAGCGGCAAGTCCGCCTGGCTCGAGTGCGGTTGCAGGCAGTCCGCGAGAAGCCCGCGGACCGAAGCGCGTTCTCGACGCCGGGGCGGGACTTGCCATCCCGCTCCAGCACCTTCTCAGGTACGCTTCGCCCCGGTCTGGCGCCCGCCGGGCTGAACACTACACAGGGGGATGCTCATGGGCCTCGCATCTGAATTCAAAGAATTCGCAATGAAAGGCAATGTCGTCGACATGGCTGTCGGCGTGATCATCGGTGCGGCGTTCGGGAAGATCGTGTCTTCGCTGGTGAGCGATGTCGTCACGCCACCGCTTGGCCTGGCGATCGGCGGCGTCAATTTCGCCGACCTCGCGCTCTCACTCGGCACCTCGCCAGCCGGCGACCCGGTGATCCTCAAGTACGGGGCATTTCTTCAGACCATGTTCGACTTCCTGATCATCGCCGTCGTGCTGTTCATCGCCATTCGCTCCATCAACAAACTCAAGAAAGCACCGGCACCGGCGGCGCCGGCTGCACCACCTCGCCAGGAGGTGCTGTTGCAGGAGATCAGGGATTTGCTCGCGAAAAGGTAGGGATGAGGTTGAGAGTTGGCGGTTGACAGTTGACAGCAAGGAAGCAAAAGCAAAGTCTTTTACCGCCAACTGCCAACTGCCAACTGCCAACTGCCAACTGCCAACTGCCAACTGCCAACTGCCAACTGCCAACTGCCAACTGCCAACTGCCAATCGTCAACCCTTCGCGAACGCGTCGCGCGTCAGATTGGCGTGGCCGGACGCCGTCACTACCACGTCATCCTCGACTCGCACACCGCCATAGGGCTCAAGCTCCGCGACGCGCGGCCAGTTGATGTGGCGCGCGTGCTGGTTGGCGCGCGCCGGTGCGAGCAGCAGCTCGATGAAGTACACGCCGGGCTCCACCGTGACGACAAAACCGGGCTCCAGGCGCCGCGTGAGGCGCAGATACGGGTGACCGGCGGGCTTGTCGATGGTCGCTCCCGACGCATCGCGCATGAATCCGCCGACGTCGTGCACCTGGAGGCCGAGCAAGTGGCCGATGCCATGGGGAAAGAAAATGCTGCTCAATCCGGAGCTGACCGCAGCATCCGGCTCGACGCGGATCACGTCCGCATCGCGCAGCACTCCGGCGAGTCGACGGTGAGCGTTAAGGTGCAGCTCGCGATAGTCCATTCCCGGCTTGACGGCCGCGCACAAGGAACGTTGCGCGTCGTCGACTGCATCGATGAGCGCCTTGAAGTCGCCGTCGCGGGCGGCATACGTGCGCGTGATGTCGCACGCATAGCCGTTGAACTGGGCCCCCGCGTCGATCAGGAACGACAGTCGCTCGCCCGCTGCGGGCGCTGTGCGCTCGAGGTGCTGGTAGTGGAGCACCGAGCTGTTGGCATTGAAAGCGACGATGTTGTTGTAGGGCATCTCCTCTTCGCGGTGTCCGCAGGCTTCGAGATACGCCATGTGGGTGCCGTATTCGGACTTCCCCTCGCGAAATGCACGCTCGGCGGCACGATGCCCGCGCACCGCGATTGCGCTCGCGCGCCGCATGCATTCGAGCTCGTATGGAGTCTTTGCTGCCCGGGCAAAGTGCAGCTGATCGAGAAGAGGCGCTGGATTGACCTGGGCAAAACCCCAGCCCGCCAGCTCATTCGGCAGTTCGCCGATGAACGCGGCACGCGCGAGTGACTTTGGAAGTTGCGCGCGCGCGGCTTGCAGCGAGGGAGTCAGGCGCAGGTCAACGTGCTCAACCCAGTAATCGCCGGGTGTCGAGGCCGGCTTGTACCAGTAATCAATCGGCTGATTGAATATGAGCGTCGGCTTCTGGCCCGGTTTGTAAACGAGGAAACAATCCGGATTGTCCAGCACCGGCACCCAGGCCTTGAATTGCGGATTGACCTTGAACGGGGACGACTGGTCGTCGAGAAACAGCAGCGGCAGCGGGCCCGAATAGACCACAAGATACTCGTAACCGGCTGCGTCGAGCGCCGGGTCAGTGCGCTCACTCAGGGTGCGCAAATGGTCGCGGTAGAGTGAGTCAAGGCTTGCGGGCTGCACGGGTTCGTCCTGGAATTCCAAGTTATTCAAACATTTAACATGAATGCGTCGCCGCCTGCCATCGGCGATTGGCCTTCCGCGCCGTCCCACGCCGTGCGCACCGGGAGTACGTCATGGCAGTCGACCGGTCACAGCCTGTCAGCCGGCCGCAGCCAGGCTGGTGCACCGGGGAATCTTCCCGCGCCTGCGTGCCTCTGCGCCGAGGCAGACCCCTCGTACCCTGGCTCGACGCCTGTCCGGATCAGATGCGTCGAAGCGTCGCAAGCAACAGACATTACAGGGCTTTCCAGTTTAAAAACCCCGCTAAACACTCTAGAATGCGCCGCCGCGATCAGGCGAATTGAACGAGACCAACTTGTTCGCCGGTGACGCGAGATTCATAAACCTTCCAATTTCTTGGGGTATCGAGATGAAGATCAAACTTGCTCTTAGCGCCCTCGCCGCGGCATTTGTGCTCGGTGCCTGTGGCGGCGGTGGCGGGGACGCTACTGAACAGGCGGCTGAAACGGCAGCTCCCGCAGCGGAAGCCGTCACCGAGGCACCTGCTGAGGCGGCACCGGCCGAAGAGACCCCTGTCGAAGAGGCTCCGGCGGAGCCGGCTCCTGCTCCGTAACAGTCAAAGCTGACTCATCCGGACAGCCCGGGCGAGACTTGAGTCCTGCCCGGGCCCGTCCGGAGCACCGGGGTTGCGAAGCGCGCAACTGCGGCTTCCCGAGGAAAAAGTGGCGGTCAGTATCCGTGATGCGAAGCGGTCGCCCGACGACCGCGAGTGGATACAGAGCGTTTACCGCGACTACTTAGGCGATCTGGCGGCCCTCAACACCGGCATTTTTCCGGTGCTGGGCGAGCATGGCCACCGCGAACCCGATCTGCTGGCGCGCTGGTTCGCCGATGACCGTTCCCATCCATTGGTGATCGTCAAAGACGAGCAACCCGCCGGCTTTGCGCTCATCGTGCGCCCGCCAGTGTTGCCACAATCGAGTCCCGCCATCGACTACCGCCTCTCTGAATTCTTCGTCCTGCGCGCATTCCGGCGTCTGGGCGTCGGGCGGGACGCGGCGACCCTGATCTTCAACCGCTTCGCCGGGCAGTGGGAAGTCACCGAATACGTACGCAACGCCGGCGCCGTGAGTTTCTGGCGCCACGTCATCGGCCTGTATACGCGTGGCGCGTATACGGAGCGC
>Ga0209108_10001012_pt1 | contig 16175 bp, 17 predicted proteins | sample Rifsed10ft1_FD_184003 | JGI IMG/M metagenome (GOLD analysis project Ga0209108, IMG submission 184003) | Soil microbial communities from Rifle, Colorado, USA - sediment 10ft 1 (version 2) | ecosystem: Environmental > Terrestrial > Deep subsurface > Rock core/Sediment | place: Rifle, Colorado...
GCGGGTGCGCGTCAAAGGCGGACAGACGCGGGACATTCCGTTGCCGGAGAGTGTGATGGCGTATCTCCATGCCTACGTCGAACGGTTGACTGACGCCGTGGGTGAGATCGGGCCGGAGACCCCGCTGTTCTGGTCTCTGTGGGGACGGCGGACCATCGGAAAGAGTCGAGCACCGATGCAAGGCAAAAACATCTGGCGACTCTGCAAAACCTATGGGCGGCTCATTGGGTACCCGATGCTGAAACCCCATGATTTGCGTCATGGGGTCGCGATGGAAGTGCTGGAGCAACAGCATGACTTGGAACAGGTTCGGGCGTTGCTCGGGCATGCGCGCATCGATACGACCCAAATCTACACCATGATTCGGCCCTCGCATCTGAAGCGAGTGGTGTCGTTTTATGAAGAGCCGGCAAGACGGATGCTGACGAGTTAGAGCAGAGGTGCCATTCCATGTTTAAGGACCAACCCAATGGTCCTCAAACATGAAGGCAAAATACTTAACAAAAACAATGTGGTGGTCCCAACGGGATTTGAACCCGTGTTTAAGCCTTGAGAGGGCTCCGTCCTAGGCCAGGCTAGACGATGGGACCAGATATCAATGATGTGGGATCAAGCCGGCACAGTAGCACAGGGGCTTTTCACTTTTCAATTCCTCACGATTCTGAGCAGTGCTTAAGCCGCTGCACCACTGGTTCACTCACGACTTGACAGAGACGGTGGCTTAGCCTACCTTGCGGCAAACACGCGCGGCGGGCCTCTAGCAGGATGCTGAAAAAGTCCGCCAGCGGCGTTCTCGCATCACTCACGGGAACCATGAAACGTGAGGCGTGAAACGTAAAACGAGGGTCAGCCGCGGAGCTGCGGCCTTGGTTGGGGCAAGGCGCGTCCCTGGGCGAAGAGGTTGTCTTGGCAGACTCAGGGCGGGCGAGTGAAGTAGCCGCCAGGGTTGGGCGGGTGAGAAGTCTGGCCTTTTTGAGCATCCTGCGGAAATATTCTTGTGTTGTGCCATCCGTGCGGACCATTGACGTTCTGGCGTGCCCATAGTAGTTTTCCCGCAGCCTGCGAGGAGAGTGGAATCTTCAGTCGTCGGCTTGCTCTTCCCATCGGCAGACTCATGGTGGAACATGAACAACCCACTCCAAATCAAAACTATCGGCATCACAGATTCTCCGGAATTGATCGACATTGAGAAGCCTGAACAGGGCCTTGAGCTACACGTCGGCTCGAATGTTTTTCGAAACACAAACGGCGTCGTCAAGCTTCACGGCAAGGAGCAGTTGGTGTTGGAAATGCAACCGGATCCGTTGGCGTTGCTCCTGACGATGGACCTGTACGATGAGCAGGGAACCCGCGTCGGCCATATCCGACGGAATGCGCTTTCGGCACATAGCGCGGGCCGTTTCACCATCAACGTAAAGGCCAGCGGCGCGGCAACTCAGGACGACTTCCCCGCGGTCACCGTAGCAGACCGCACAACTGGACACACAGTGTTCGAAGCCTGTCTCATGCAGAGAAGAAAAGTTCGCATAACCGTGGGGTCCTTCTATACCCATAAAGGCGAATTGGTCACCATCAGCCCACACTACTGCCGCATCGGCACCGGTCTCACCCTGTTTGGCGATGTCGCGGATAGCCGCAGCGGCGCAGCGGCAATCGGGTAATCGGCTCCCAATAGATCCTACCCTCAATTCCCTCGCTTCCGCTCCCCACAATCAAGAGAACGACAACCAACTGCCACCCCGGCGCCTTGTCGAAAAACACATCATTTTTGACAAGGCGCAGGACTCCCGTACAATGGCAGTATGTCAGATATTGTGAAACCGAGTGTGCAGGCCTTCTTGGTCTGCGACCAGGTCATCGAGGACAGCGTCACTAAAAAGAAAAGCCTCATCGGCCTCTTCACGCACCTACAGGCCGTGAGCTTTCCCTTCCAGCATTCACAGATGGGGCTGTATTTCTGCCTCACCGATGCCGCGGGGACCTATCACTTCGACATCGATTTGATCTACCTCAACAACGAACAGCTTGTCTGCCGGGCCACCCTTCCGAATATTGCTATCGGCGACCGCCTTCAAATTTCCGATTTCGGGATCAATATCCCCTCGCTGGTCTTTCCCGCGCCTGGGCGCTACGAGTTTCGCCTTCGCATGGAAGGACATCTCATCGCGCAGAAAGACTTCAGCGTGATGGAGATGCCGACTCACCAAACCGCGTAGGACTTCACGTCGCTCCCGTATCCCTCTCCCTCTGCGAGGCCTTTAGGGTCTTCTCCCCTGTGCCCTGCTTATGGTAGAACAGCCTACAACGATCCGCTCTCGCATCTCCTAGGAGTCAACGACCGCGCATGTCTGATCAGGCTGGCGCCTCAAATTTTATCCGCGACATCGTGGCCGCTGATCTCGCCGCAGGCAAACATGGCGGCCGCGTCGTCACGCGCTTTCCGCCCGAGCCGAACGGCTATCTCCATATCGGCCACGCGAAATCTATCTGCCTGAACTTCGGCTTGGCAAACGACACCCCAGGCGGCATCTGCCACCTGCGATTTGACGATACCAATCCAACCACCGAAGATCCTGAATATGTCCAGGTCATTCAGGACGACGTCCGATGGCTGGGGTTCGACTGGCACGAGAAGATGTTTTTTACCTCGGATTACTTCGAACGACTCTACGGGTTTGCCATACGACTGATCCAGAAAGGCCTCGCGTACGTCGACACCCTAACGGCCGAAGAAATGCGTGCCTATCGAGGCACACTCACGGAGTCGGGAAAGAACAGCCCCTCCCGCGACCGCTCCGTCAACGATAACCTTGACCTCTTCCGACGCATGCGAGCCGGAGAATTCGCCGACGGAACCCACACCCTCCGAGCCAAGATCGACATGGCGTCAGCCAATATCAACCTACGCGACCCAGTCCTCTATCGCATCAGGCATGCGACGCATTATCGAACAGAGAGCACCTGGTGCCTGTACCCGGCCTACGACTTTGCGCATCCCCTTTCGGACGCGCTCGAGGGAATCACACACTCAATTTGCACCTTGGAATTTGAAGATCACAGGCCTCTCTACGATTGGGTCGTCGAGCAGGCTGAAGCGCCGCACCGACCACAACAGATCGAGTTTGCTCGCTTGAACCTGACCTATACCGTTATGAGCAAACGGAAACTGCTTGAGTTGGTCGAAAAGAAACTGGTGAGCGGATGGGATGACCCACGACTGCCGACGATCAAAGGACTTCGCCGCCGCGGATATACCCCAGAAGCGATTCGGGCCTTCTGCGACCATATCGGCGTAGCCAAGCGCGAGGCCATCGTCGAGATGCAGCTGCTCGAACACTTTATTCGCGAAGACCTGAACAAGCGAGCCCCTCGAGTGATGGCCGTGTTGCGGCCGCTCAAAATCATCCTCGACAACTATCCCGAGGACCAGTCCGAAGAATTGGAAGCTGTCAACAATCCGGAGGATCCGTCTGCTGGAACGAGGAAAGCCCCCTTCTCGCGCGTCCTCTATATTGAGCAAGACGATTTCCGTGAAGATCCGCCCAAACAATTTTTCCGGCTCGCCCCAGGACGCGAAGTGCGACTCCGGTACGCCTACATCATCAAATGCGTTGGGGTGACGAAAGATATCCAGACCGGCGAGATCACCGAACTCCATTGTACCTACGACCCCACGACAAAGAGCGGCGCATCCCAGGAACAGCGCAAGGTTAAGGCTACCATCCATTGGGTCTCCGCGGCCCATGCTGTGGAAGCCGAAGTTCGTCTCTACAACCCTCTCTTGGTGACGGACCTGGCGAAGATACCGCCAGACCACGATTGGACGACCTATCTCAACCCCAACTCATTGGAGCGAATTACGCGCTGCCTGGTCGAGCCCAGCTTGCGGCAGACAGTGCCCGGCACACGGTACCAATTCGAGCGCCTGGGATATTTCTGTACTGACCACGATTCGGTCTCCGGCACACTGATATTCAACCGCACTGTGTCCCTCAAAGACGCCTGGGCCAAGATCGAAAAAGCTCAGCCGGTCCGGTAACAAACCGGCAATCTTCCCCCCGTTCGCTAGGACTCCCCAGGAACTTCCCTCTCTTTCCGTCCTGTTGGGACCACTTTACAGACTCAGCATCCCTGCTACGCTTGATGTAACTGGCGAAAACCAATGACAGGAGCCATTTTGCAGTGACAACCATCATCAACATGAAGCTCAAAAGTCTTGCACGTCTGTTGTTCCTCTCGGGAATGGTGGCTGGACTGATCATGGGATCTCCTTCGCTGGCCACCGCCACATCAAACGGGATTGAATCGAGCGCGACCGACGCGGTGAAGGGTACGATCAACGACCTGATCCAAGTCCTCGATGACGAAACCTTGAAACAGCCCGAACAGGCCGAAGAACGGCGGCATGAAATCGAAGAAATCATCAAACATCGCGTGGATTACGAGGAAATGGCGAGACGTGCATTAGGAGCCCCCTGGTCCACGCTTTCCCGTCGGGAGCAGCACGAATTCGTCGACCTTTTCGTGCAACTCCTTCGAGCCACATTTGCAGGTCGCATCACCGAACACTCCGACGAACAGGTGGTCTTCCTGGGGGAACTTCGAGAGGATGCCTTTGCCGAAGTCAAAGCCCACATGAAGGGACGGAAGATCGACAGGCCGATCGATTTTCGGCTGATTCACCGCGCGCACGCATGGTGGGTCTATGACATCGTCATCGATGGAGCCAGCATCGTGAGCAATTACCGTTCACAATTCACCAGTATTATTCGTGACGTCTCGTATGTCGGGCTAGTCAAGAAGATGAAACAGAAGGCAATTGCCGCAAAGGTCTTCGAAAAATCTCCGGCGCCGTAACCCTCCCTCTGGCCATCCGTCGTACAGGTTTCATGTTTTGATTTACCATAGCGCTAGGTTTGCTAGACTGACGGGAGTATGAAGGGCCAGCATGACGAGGAACCTCGAACCGGATGGAGGACCGCATGATCGAGTGTCGAGAATATCCACGAATTCCCGTTGACATGCGGGTCTTCTTCTCCAGCACCAACAAGACAGATATCCGCGAAGGCACAATGTTCGATCTGTCTGCCAGAGGATGCGCCGTCACCAGCATGTCGTCGGTTCAGCTCGGTTCAGCGGTGAGAATCCTCATCAGGGCGACCGAGCTGGGTTCGCCCATCACGATTGAGTCCGCCGAGGTCCGTTGGAGTCAAGGTGGGGAGTTTGGAGTCGAATTCCTCGGCCTTTCGGAGATCGATCAGCGCCGCCTGCACCGATTGCTGCAAGTCGCTACCACACACCAGATTTGCCCGAGCTGACCGCTGACCGATTCTCTGATTCAGCGTGGTACAATGGCAGGCATGACCTGTCCCCTCTGCCACCAACCTAGCACCTGGAAAGGCAACCCCTGGCGCCCCTTCTGCTCTGAACGATGCCAAGTGACTGACCTCGGCACCTGGGCAGCGGAACATTATCGCATACCAGGTCCCACCCTCACGATGGACACCTCGCTATCCGACTCGTTGGAGAGAGACGACGACACAGAGGAACAGCAAAATCATTAAGCTAAACAGTCCAAGGACAGGTGCTCCATCTTCCCACGGGCGTAACCGGCAATCCCCACCTAACAGTTCCACTGGCGGCACGATGCTACGACTCCGCGAGGCACTGGTTCACGCAGGCCTCCCTCCTACGTTTCAGGTTGGCAAGCGCACGGGCGTCTTGATATGGTCACGGTCGAACTAGCAGGATGCTGAAAAAGTCCGCCAGCTTCGTTCTCGCTTCCCTCAGAGGCTCAACGTACCGAAACGTACGCTTCGCCTCTTCGCTCGCTGCGGCCTTGCTGGACGACCTTTTTGAGCATCCTGCTGACTATAAACTGCTAGGCCCTTTAATAAGGAGCACAAGCCATGTTGCCAACCAACGGCTATGCTGCGATGACCGCCAAGGCTGCCCTGCTACCCTTCGTATTTGAGCGACGAAACGTGGGTCCTCATGACGTACTTATCGCAATTACACATTGCGGTGTCTGCCATTCAGATATTCATCAAGCCCGTGACGAATGGGGCAACTCGATTTTCCCCATGGTGCCGGGGCACGAAATTGTCGGCACGATTACACAGATAGGGAACTCGGTCACAGGGTTCCATGTGGGCGAGACGGCCGGCGTAGGATGCTTTGTGGATTCCTGCCGAACCTGCCCCGCCTGTCGTGAGGGATTGGAGCAATACTGCGAAGCGGGCATGCTCCTCACTTACAGCGGCCGAGACAAAGACGGCCAGCCAACGCAAGGTGGTTACTCCTCGCAGATTGTCGTGGATGAGCATTACGTGCTGCGGATTCCCTCAGCCCTGTCGCCGGCCGGGGCAGCCCCACTCTTGTGCGCGGGAATTACGACATACTCCCCGCTTCGTCACTGGGGCGTTGGCAAGTATCACAAACTTGCGGTGGTGGGATTGGGTGGACTGGGCCATATGGCTGTGAAGATTGGCAAGGCGCTCGGAACCGAAGTGACCGTCTTGAGCACCTCTGAACGGAAACGAAAAGATGCAGAGCGGTTAGGCGCCTTCGACTTCGCCCTCACCTCACAGCCCGAGACGTTTACTCGACTACAGCGGCGTTTCGATTTTGTCCTTGATACCGTCTCCGCACCGCACAACTACAACGACTATGTGAATCTGCTCAAAACCGACGGGACCATGATTCTCCTGGGGGCTCCGGATAAGCCGACGCTGGTGGAGCCCTTTCCACTGATTCTGCATCGCCGCCGCATCGCCGGGTCGGTGATCGGGGGCATCCGCGAAACTCAAGAGATGCTCGACTTTTGCGCCACGCACCAAATCGAATCCGATATTGAAGTGATTCCGATCCAACAAGTGAACGAAGCCTACGAGCGAGTCCTCAAGGGCGACGTACGGTTCCGATTCGTGATCGATCTGGTGTCGCTGAAATAGATATCGGGGCGGTCAAAGGAAAGTGGCTGGGGGACTAGGAATCGAACCTAGGTAGCCGGCTCCAAAGGCCGGCGTCCTACCGCTAGACGATCCCCCAGCGCGGTACGAAACCGAGACGGAGATCTGAAAGATGACGGCGTGGGAAAATAATTGGCTGGGGGACTAGGAATCGAACCTAGGTAGTCAGATCCAGAGACTGACGTCCTACCGCTAGACGATCCCCCAACCGACGTCCACAGTAATATACAGGTCGCGGTTTCGTCAAGATCGGTGCTGGCAGGCTGTTGAAACAGGCCGCCAGCGGCGTTCTCGCTTCGCTCAGGGGCTCGACGTACGGCGCAAAGTAGGCCTCGCCTCTTCGCTCGCTGCGGCCTTGCTGGACGGCTTGTTTGAACAGCCTGCTAGTTTGGAAAGGGACTGCCTCACGCCCGCGAGGCCCGATCGATCCCCTGGCGGAGCCGAAACAATGTCCGGTCTCGCCCCAACACCTCTATCACTTCGAAGAGGCCAGGGCTGGCCGTGCGACCGGTCAGGGCCACGCGAACCGGCTGGGCCAGCTGGCCCATTTTCACTCCCTCCTCCTCAACCAGCTGCTTGAAGGCCTCTTCCCATTGCTGTTTTGAGAAGGCAGGGAGGGCTTCGAATCGAGTGAGCAACTTGCCGAGGATCGGTGCGATGGCTGGCGTCAAACATGTCTTCGCCGCCTCGTCGTCAAACGTCACGGCCTGCCCAAAATACGGCCTCACCCAACTGACCATCTCCACGAGCGTCTTCGCCCGTTCTTTCACGAGGATGACAAGTTGCGCGAGCCAGCTGGCCGAGACAGCCTGGACTTCGTCTGTTAATCCTGCTGCTTCCAACAGGGGCACAAGCGCCTGAGCGATCTGGGCCGGCGGACTGATCTTGATATGTTCCGCGTTCACCCAGAGAAGTTTCTCGGGGTTAAACACGGCTGCGGACGTTTGAACATTCTTCCAAGAAAATTTCTCGATCAGTTCCTGGCGGGTGAAGATTTCCTGGTCTCGGTGTGACCACCCAAGCCGAACGAGATAATTCACCATGGCATCCGGAAGATAGCCCATTTCTTTATAGGCCATGATCGAGGTGGCTCCATGTCGCTTCGAAAGTCGGGCTTTGTCCGCGCCCAGAATCATCGGCAGATGCCCGAACTGAGGAACTGGAAACCCAAGCGCTTGGAAAATCGGGACCTGCCGCGGCGTGTTGGTGAGATGATCGTCTCCGCGCACCACGTGGGTAATGTTCATCAGCGCATCATCAACCACCACTGAAAAATTGTACGTCGGGTAGCCGTTCGACCGGAGAATGATCAGATCGTCCTGCCCGTTATTATCGAACACGATCTTGCCCTTGATGAGGTCGTCGACCACAGTCTTTCCTTCTTGCAGAGCCTTGAAGCGCAAGGCTGCATCGCCGGCCTGATTTGTGTGTCCACGATCACGGCAGCGGCCGTCGTATTTCGGCGATAGCCCCTTGACCTCGGCTTCCTTCCTTCGCGCCTCGAGTTCCTCCGCTTTGCAGACACACCAATAGGCCTGCCCCCTTTCATGAAGTTGCATCGCATGGCTGCGATAGAGGTCCATGCGCTCGGTCTGACGGAAAGGGCCCTCGTCCCAATCGAGCCCCACCCACTTCAGCCCTTCAAGGATGGCCTGGATCGATTCATCGGTGGAGCGGCTCTGGTCCGTGTCTTCGATACGGAGGACAAACACCCCATTCTGCTGGCGGGCAAAGAGCCAATTGAACAGCGCCGTGCGAACCCCACCGATGTGGAGAAATCCCGTTGGGCTGGGCGCGAATCTGACCCTGACTTGACTCATAGAATGACGCGGCGTCGTTGGAGAAAAGGTCGATATCTATAACACGGGCTGAAAAGTGTTGTACAGAATCGGTTGTTCCGCACCCTTTCATCTGGCGCGGCCTTCTGGTAAGAGAGCAAGAGGGAGATTGTGATGGCGGAACTCACACAACCGGCAACGGTCCTCTCGATCACGGATCTCACGCCCCACGTTCGCCAACTGGTTGTTCTTCCGAAGATTCAAAGGTTCTTATTCCAACCAGGTCAGTGGGTTTCCCTACAGTTGCCGATAGGCGCTAAACCACCACTCAATCGCGCCTACTCAATGGCAGAACCTCCTTCCCCTGCCGGACAGCTCACTCTGGTTTTTGATCGAGTCCCCGATGGAATCGGTTCGAGCTATCTCTACGGGCTCAAGCCCGGTGATGAGCTGCTGCTGTCTGGTCCCTATGGGAATTTCGTATTACCCCGCTCACTCGATCGAGATTTGCTATTCATCAGTCGCTATACCGGTTTGGTTCCAATTCGTTGTATGTTGAAACGGCTGGCGGCATCGGGCGTACTGCCACAATCCATCCTGATTGCGGTCGGTCCGGCTGAGAATGAATGGCTCTACCACGATGAGCTGCTCGCCTTAGCCGCCCGCCACCCATCGTTCAGATATATGCCAGTGGCGGTGAATGGGACGGACCAGGACGTCGTCGGGGATACCGTGAAACTGCTTCGACCGCTTCTCACCGGCAGGCCAAAAGTAACGCCACTGCTTAGCGGGGTCAAAGGATTTGTGCGACCGTTGCGGGCTTATCTCACGGAGATTGGATACGATCGAAAAGAAGTCAAAACTGAAACGTACAATTAATGCTCTTCTCTAACCAGGTTCTTGTTGACCGCCGGAATTTCGACAACAATGTCTGTCGTCCCGTTTGGCACACACTGGCAACCGAGCCGTGATTGTAACGTGGTGATCGGCGCTTCCTCCAACTGATCGAATTCATCGTCCGTGCCTTCGTTACAGCTCTCAAGCCCCTGCTTCACGATGACATGGCAGGTCGAACAGGCACAGACACCCCCGCACACATGTTCCAGCGCAACCCCATTGCCCATTGCCACGTCCAACAGACTTCCAGGGAGCCCCGTCGGGCCGTAGGGAATCTTGGCTGGATCGACCTCAACCTTCGTTACCACGCCGTCAGGGGCGATAAATGTGACGGTATAGGCTCGCTGCGGAAGCGTGTAGTCAGCTTTTTCAATATAGGGATTGGTCCCGCCCATAGGCCCGTTCCTTTCTCAGCCTGATTCAGCCTTATTTGACGCTGTTGACAGTTCCGAAACCTGCGTGCTATTCTTAGTCCGACCTTATTGATCGGAGATCATTATAGTCTCCGACCCTAGAGATCGGCAATAGCAATGTTGAAGATTTCGAAAAAAGCAGATTATGCCCTCATGGCCCTTCAGCATATCGCTGCTGTCCAGTTCGGCGACGTGACGCCTGGGCGCGTCGTGAATACGAAGGAGATCGCGGAGGAATATAACATCCCCCTTGAGCTGCTGGCGAAAGTGCTTCAGACCCTTGCCAAGCATGCACTGATCGAGAGTCACAATGGTCCCAAGGGCGGGTACGCGCTGGCCCGACGCGCGCACCAGATTACGATCGCGCAAATTCTCGAAAGCATCGAGGGCCCCTTGGGTATCACCGATTGTTCGCATGATAAGGATGGAGAGTTCTGCATGCAGCGGGAAAATTGCCATATCCGTACACCACTCTTGAAAGTCCAGGACAGCATCGCCCAATTGCTCAATAGCATGACCCTGCAAGACATGATGGGGGGCACACCCCTCATTACGATTCAGTCTCCCACGGCACAAGGAGTCGAACGATGAAACTGCCCATATTCTTAGACAACCATTCCACCACACCGATGGATCCACGCGTCTTGGAGACCATGCTCCCTTATTTCGTCGAGAAATTCGGGAACGCGGCCAGCCGCAACCACGCCTTCGGGTGGGCCGCGGAAGAAGCTGTCGAAAACGCCAGGAAGCAGATCGCGAAGCTGATCAAGGCCGATCCGAAAGAGATCGTCTTCACGAGCGGTGCCACCGAATCGGACAATCTCGCGATCAAGGGCGTGGTTGAAATGTATAAGGAGAAGGGCGACCACATTATTACGTCGTCCACCGAACATCGCGCTGTGCTCGACACCGTCAAAGTGTTGGAGGGCAAGGGCAAAGCGACAGCCACCTATCTCCCCGTCGATAAATTCGGAATGGTCAGTCCCGAGGATGTGCGGAAGGCGATTACAGAGAAGACGATCCTCATCTCCATCATGTTGGCAAACAATGAAATCGGCACGATCAACCCCGTCAAAGAGATCGGCAAAATCGCCAAGGGAAAGGGCATCCTCTTTCACTGCGATGCGACGCAGGGCGTCGGCAAGATCCCGGTCGATGTGCAAGACATGGGGATCGATCTCATGTCCTTCTCGGCCCACAAGATGTATGGACCCAAAGGGGTCGGGGCGCTCTACGTGAGAAAGAAGAACCCGCGGGTTCGCATCACGGCGCAAATGGACGGCGGCGGGCACGAGCGCGGCATGCGCTCCGGTACGCTTCCGGTGCCTTTAATCGTGGGATTCGGGAAGGCCTGCGAACTCTGCGAGCAGGAGATGGCCAAGGACACCACGCGGTTGATTGCGATGCGCGATCGGCTAGAGGCCAGTATTATGAAGAACCTCGAGGAAAGCTATCTGAACGGCCATCCCACCAACCGGCTCCCCGGCAACCTCAATATCTCCTTTGCCTATGTGGAAGGCGAGTCGTTACTGATGGGCATGAAGGATATCGCCCTCTCGTCCGGTTCGGCCTGTACCTCAGCCACATTGGAGCCCTCGTACGTGCTCCGCGCGTTGGGGGTCGGGACGGACCTGGCGCACTCCTCGATTCGCTTCGGTCTGGGCCGTTTCAATACGGACGATGAGATCGACTATACGATCAAGAAGGTGATTGAGATCGTCACCAAGTTGCGCGAAATGTCCCCGCTGTACGAGATGGCAAAAGAAGGCGTCGATTTGAAATCAGTTCAATGGGCTGCCCACTAGCGGCAATTGTAAATTTACAATTGTTAATTATAAATTTCGGAGGGAACCATGGCCTACAGTGACAAAGTCGTCGATCATTTCACGAATCCCCGCAACATGGGGAGCTTCAAGAAGGACGAGGAAGGGGTCGGCACCGGCATGGTCGGAGCCCCGGAGTGCGGCGACGTGATGAAGCTCCAGATCAAGGTGCAGAACGATACGATTGTGGACGCGAAGTTCAAAACCTTCGGCTGCGGGTCTGCGATCGCCAGCTCGAGCCTCGCCACCGAGTGGTTGAAGGGCAAGACGGTCGAAGAAGCCCAGAAGATCAAGAACACCGACATCGTGCAGGAGCTGAACCTGCCGCCCGTGAAGATCCATTGTTCCGTGTTGGCCGAAGATGCGATCAAGGCCGCCCTCGCGGACTACCAGAAGAAAGTCGACGGAGCACTGACTGACGCGAAGTAACGTAAACAAAGGGAGCGCGCCATGGACACGACGAACGCAGACACCCAAGCTACGGTGATCACGCTCAGCGAGGCGGCACTGAAGGAAGTGAAACGCCTCATTAACGTGCAGGGGCTCACTGAAGGCGGGCTCCGCCTCGGCGTGAAGGGCGGCGGCTGCTCAGGCCTCAGCTATACGATCAACTTCGACGAAAAGATCGGCCAGCATGACCAAGTCCATGACTTTGACGGCGTGAAAGTCATTGTCGATGCCAAGAGCGCCATTTACCTTCAAGGCACGCAGTTGGACTTCCAGAAAGACTTGATGGGCGGAAACTTTAAATTCGTGAATCCGAACGCCGACAAGACCTGCGGCTGCGGAGAGTCGTTTTCGGCCTAACGAGTGTCAGCAGCGCACAGCAATTGTCCGGCGGGCATGGCAGGTCGCCATGCCCGTGCTGCAAGGAGACCCGCATGGACCATAACACTCATAGCACCGCCGGCCCACGTGAGCTGCAGATGGCTCGCAGCATGTGCTGGCACTGCCAGTCTGAAGTGGCAGGTGAATACTTCTGTGACCGTTGCGTCAAGGTCCAGCCGGTTTCGAAAGAACTCGATTACTTCACCTGCCTGGGCTTCCCCCGCCGCCTCACGATCGACCAGCACCAGCTGGAAGCCAAATTCTACGAACTGAGCCGGGCATTCCATCCCGATTTCTATCAGAACAAGAGCGCCGCCGAGCAGACCATCAGCCTCGGCAATTCCGCGATGTTGAATACCGCGTACCGGACGCTCCGTGATCCGATCGAGCGGGCTGAGTATCTCCTCGATCTGGAAGCCGGATCGGTGAAAGAGATTCGGAACTCTCCTCCCGCAGACCTCTTTGAGGAAATTCTTGAGCTGCAAGATACATTGAATGAGTACCGAGCCACCGGCCGCGTGTCAGAAACCGAGTCGCCGCTCCGCGCGAAACTCCGATCGGAACGGAACACGCTCGAACAACGGCAGCGGGACATGGAAGCTACCCTGCAGCAGCTCTTTGTCCAGTGGGACAAACTCCAAGATCGCGGGGAAGCGACCGACCAGGCGAGGGCCGAGCGCGACCGTATTCTGAAGCAGATGCGTGAACATCTCTCCAACCGTACCTACGTCAAGAACATCGTGAGCGACCTCGCCTCAACTATCGGATAAGCACCGCCATGGCACGTATTGTCGGCATTGATCTCGGCACAACGAATTCGCTCGTGGCCTATATGGCGGACGGACGTCCGCGTGTCATACCGGGGCGGAACGGGCGTACGATGGTTCCCTCTGTCGTGGCGATGACCGACAATGGCCTCATCGTCGGTGATTCGGCGAAAGAACACTTGACGCGCAGTCCCGAACGGACCGTCTATTCCGTAAAGCGATTCATGGGAAAGGGCCTTGAGGACGTACAGGGCGAGCTGGCCTACTTCCCCTACCACTTGACGGAACAGGGCGGAGTGATCCGGATCAAGCTCGGCGAGAAATCCTATTCGCCGCCGCAGATCTCGGCCATGATCCTGAAGGAACTGAAGCAACGGGCCGAGGCGTATCTCGGGGAGAGTATTACCAAGGCCGTCATTACCGTCCCCGCCTATTTCAACGATAGCCAGCGGCAAGCGACGAAGGATGCGGGCATGATTGCAGGGCTCGACGTCTTACGGATCATCAATGAACCGACCGCCGCCTCGCTGGCCTATGGGCTCCAGCAGAAGACTCAGGGCACGATTGCTGTCTATGACCTTGGCGGGGGAACCTTCGATATTTCCATCCTGAAACTCAAGAACGGCATTTTTGAAGTTCTCGCGACCAACGGTGACACGCATCTCGGAGGCGATGACTTCGACCGCCAGATCGCGGACCTCTTTGTCAGGGAGATCCGGGAACAACAGGGTCTTGATTTGAACGCTTATCCCGATCATATGCAGGCGGTTCGGCTGGAGGCTGAACGGACAAAGATCAGACTCTCTGATGAGCTGAAGGCCACGGCCATCCTCGACCTGCCGGAGGGCAAAGGCCGGTATTCGAGAGATTTCACGCGTGATCAAGTGGAATCTCTCAGCATGGAATTGGTGGAACGCTCGCTTGAGCCCTGCCGTCTCGCCTTGAAAGATGCCGGCCTCACTCCGAACGACATTGATGAGGTGGTCCTCGTCGGTGGCTCGACTCGTATGCCGCTCGTTCGGCAGCGTGTTCAGGCTTTGTTCGGCAAGGAACCCCACTGCGAACTCGACCCTGACGAAGTCGTCGCGCTCGGCGCGGCCGTCCAGGCCGACATTCTCAGCGGCGGAACGACCGATCTATTGCTCCTCGACGTGACGCCTCTCTCCCTCGGCATCGAAACCATGGGCGGCGTGATGAGCAGTTTGATTCGGCGCAACACGACCATCCCGGCCAGCGCCAAGGAAATGTTTACGACTTATGTCGACGGCCAAACCGGCGTGGATATCCATATCCTCCAAGGCGAACGCGAACTGGTGAGGGACAACCGCAGTCTAGCCCGCTTTCGGCTGAAGGTTCCCCCGCTGCCGGCCGGCGTCCCGCGCATCGAAGTCACGTTCTTAATCGATGCGAACGGAATCCTGAATGTCTCGGCGCGAGATGTTCGCACCGGTGAAACCCAATCACTCGCCGTGAAACCGTCGTTCGGCTTGAGTGACGACGAGGTCGAACGGATGATTGGTGAGTCGTTCAAGTTCGCGGCCGACGATTTGAAAGCGCGGCAGCTCATTGAAGCCAGAACCGAGGCTGAAGTCATCCTCATGGCCACGGAGAAGGCCCTCAAGCAAGGCGGCCATCTGGTGGGAGAGGAAGACCTGTCCTCGATCAGATCCTCGATGGCCGCAGTCGAGGCGACCAAATCCGGAGAAGATCACAAGGCCATACGAGCCAAGATGGCTGATCTCGAAAATGCCACGCATCATCTCGCCGAAGTCTTGATGGACACATCGTTGAAAGAAGCCTTGGAGAATAAGAAACTGTCGGAGATTACGTGATGGGCAAGGGGCTAGGGGTAAGAGATCAACCCCCTCGCCACTTGCCTCGTGCCTCTCGCCTGGGAGGGCCCATGGATCTGAAGTGGCAGGATACCGAAGATATTGCGATCCGTTTAGTCGAAGAGCATCCGGAGTCGGACCCGCTGACGGTTCGATTCACCGACATGCACGCCTGGATCGTGGCACTCCCCGACTTCAAGGACGATCCCAAGAAATCGAACGAGAAAATCCTGGAAGCGATCCAGATGGCCTGGCACGAGGAATATCAGGACTCAAAGTCTTGATTCGTTGAACCTCCTACCTCGACGAGATACTGAATTGCTGGTGCGCCATAATATTGTTTCCTCCGCCTGTGAGCAGCCTACTACCCGTAAATCATTGTAATGCCAGTGCTATTAAGCGTGAGCCGATGTGGCAGGCGAGGGAGAGCCTCTCTCTAGAGCCAGGCTTCCCCCTTCCTTTGGGGCATTGTGGAGCAACAGGCGATTCGGCGATAAATGGGGCTGGCCTGATGATCGAGCTGGAGACTCTCCGATGTCCAAGGTCTTGAACCTGAGCGCACACACGAGTGACGAGGAATTGCAGCACATCACGAACTTACTGCTCTTTCACCTCGTTGAGCAATGTGGCGGACAGATTCAATTTAACTTGGAGGATGCCCATCGGGTTCGCGAAAGCCTGACTACCAAGATGGTGCAGATGCAGGTCGGCGACGAAGTGCGATTGCGCATCATCGATCGCTTACCAGAACTTTCTTAACCTTCCAATTGACCTCGGTTATCGTTCTGCCTAGCCACAGGCGCGTGCTCCAGCAGGATGCTGAAAAAGTCCGCCAGCGGCGTTCTCGCTTCGCTCAGAAGCTCAAC
>Ga0209108_10001018_pt1 | contig 16130 bp, 14 predicted proteins | sample Rifsed10ft1_FD_184003 | JGI IMG/M metagenome (GOLD analysis project Ga0209108, IMG submission 184003) | Soil microbial communities from Rifle, Colorado, USA - sediment 10ft 1 (version 2) | ecosystem: Environmental > Terrestrial > Deep subsurface > Rock core/Sediment | place: Rifle, Colorado...
GAGCCAGGTCGGGAGAGCTACGGCCAGGAACAGGGTAAGCATGGTGAGCTCGCTCACGGGGCCTCCAGTTCCATTATGGCACGGGCGTCAAGCGCGCCTCCCGAAGATTCGGGACTGATGGCGGACCTCGATCGAGGGGCCCGCCGTTTGCTCCAGTCGCTGGGTCCCTCTGGGCAAATGTAGCGGCCGGCTTCAGCCGGGCAAACTTCCCTTCGGCTCTGTGATTTGGCTAGGTGCGCTCTCAACTTTCAATGACCGAGCTAATCGCACGACTCACCATCTCGCCTCTTTCCTCCTGAGGTGATACGATAGGGTTGTCGGGCTTTTAGCCCGACATGCATATCGGGATGAATCCCGATACTCGTTACGCCGGAGGAGTGCGTGAGTGGTTGAAACGGGCGGTCTTGAAGACCGCTGCGGGCATTTCTCGACCTAGTTGAAAACTCAGCTAATTCCCTTTGCCAACCACAGACTAACTCGAAGTCGCCTTTTCCTGTTTTCGCCCGTTTTTGTCCGTCTTGCGTCAATTTTAGTGACAATTTGGTGACAGTCGTCGGCTTCCAGAGCAGATCTCTCGGACTGTAACAGAACCACAAAAGCCTCATGGCACAGCAACGGAAAATGGGGATAGTGAGGCACCCTGGCTGCGATCCTATTCCTGCCCGCCGACCGGCAATCGCCGCACTCGGATTCGCTTTTCTTCAATGACGACGATGCTGCCCTGCTCAATGGAATCTGCGATGGCGGGGAGATTGGCGAGCAAGAGTTCCAGTTGAACTGTGGGCCTCTTAGATCAGCGCCGAAGAAGGATTACGGATGGCTTGGTTTCCTCGCGCAAGGCGAGGAGGCTCGCAAAGTCCGTATCGGCTGAGATGAGGGCTCGCTCTTCCTTCGCTGCCCTGGCAAAGACTTCGGAGTCAGTTGCTGCTTGCATGCCGTAGTCGCGCACGTGAACTGCATCGTGTCTGGCGGATCGCAGGCCCTCTGCAATCACGGGCGACAGTGCATTGTCAACAAGGAATCTCAAGAACCACCGGCGACGGGCAGTTCTCGCTCGCGCACGGCCTCGGCCGCATAGCGTAGAGCTTCACGGATGTCTTCGAGCTCCAGATCCGGATAAGCTTTCAGAATCTCGGTTTCCGTCATCCCCTCGCTTACCATCCCAACTACGCTAGCAACCGGGATACGCAATCCGCGGATACAGGGAAGGCCCCCCATCTGGTTGGCGTCCACCGTGATTCGCTTAAACTGTTTCACTTTCCCCTCCAGTTGACACCCGCACAGCCAGCACAGATCCAGCCGCGACCCTCTAAAAGATACCACGGCTCAGCCGAGACCGCACAGGCGAAATCGAATTCTTGAAGGATGGGAATCGGCATGGCTCCGCGATCAACAGACTGGGTTTATTGAGAAACAAGCCCCTGACTAGACAGCGAAGTAATCTCGCCTCTTTCCTCCTGAGGTGATACCATTTTCCGGCGGAGGAGTGCGTGAGTGGTTGAAACGGGCGGTCTTGAAAACCGCTGTACCTCGCAAGGGTACCGGGGGTTCGAATCCCTCCTCCTCCGCCATGAACCATCTGGTTCATGGCTCCGCCAGCCTGCCCCCTCTTTCAGGATGAATCCTTGCTAACGTTTAGAAAATAAAAATCAGAAAAGAGAAACTAGAAAAGAGGCAGCCACGGACTCGAGGCAGGACGCTCGGGACTGGAGGCTTGATTCCAGCTTCTGGTGGCAGGGTTCGGCCTTTTCCGTTTTTGCCTTCATGGCTTCTAACCTTATGAAACCAATTGAGATGCTTGCACACGGGCAGGATGAGTGGAGGCCCATGAAAAAAGAGTTAGGCGAAGCCGGGCGAGTGTGGTAGTATCTGGTCGCGTTTGTTGCTCTTGTAATCCCTTTTGTGTTGCATCAAGAGGCTGCAGGAACACACCTGTGGCCTTTTTGGTTTATCAGCCCTAAGGCGTTGCGGAGTTCAAATAGCGAAATCCATTAAGGAGTGAGAATTGAGAGAACAAGGAACAGTAAAGTGGTTCAACGCCAGTAAGGGTTACGGGTTCATCCAGCGCGCGACGGGAGAGGACGTTTTCGTCCACTTCTCGGCCATTCAGGGTGAGGGCTACCGCAGTCTTCAAGAGGGCGCGTCGGTGGAGTTTGAAGTCACCAAGGGCCCCAAGGGCTTTCAAGCGGAAAACGTAGTCAGCCTGTAACGGCAAGCGAGGGCTAGCGAGCCCCGTGCGATCGGGGCTCGCTCTTTCCTTTCAAGGTGGGCCTCTCAAGGCGAACCTTTTGTCCGGCAACCAACACGCAAGATCAAGGAGACGAAGATGGCTTCGAAGTTGTATGTAGGGAATCTGCCGTATGAAGTAAGCGATGACGGGCTGCAACAGTTTTTCGCGAGTGCTGGATTTCGCATCGAGTCGGCAAGGGTGATTCGCGACATGAACACCGGGCGCTCCCGTGGTTTCGGATTCGTGGAACTGGCCGCCGGGGAGGACATGGCGCGAGCTATCAGCCAGTTGAACGGTCAGAGCCTGGAAGGGAAGGCTCTGCAAATCAATGAAGCCCGGCCCCAAGCGCGTCGCAGCGAACGCGGGGGAAGTTTCGGCGGCGGCGGCGGTCGTGGCGGCGACCGAGGCGGCTACGGTGGCCGTCGGCGCTATTAAGATTCGCTTGTGTGACCAGTCTGGTTCCGCCCGCCCTCTTGTGGCCGGTCGGATTCACTTCTTCGGTCCTCAGGGCAGGCCTGAAGGAAAGTCAGAAAGGAGAGTCCTTTGAAGGCTCTGAAGGATGGTAAGTATATCAAGCATTTTCAGTATGGATTCGGCACGATTACTTCCTCAGATTCCCAGCGCACCACGATCGAGTTCGACCTTTACGGCACAAAGAAATTTGTGACGGAATTGCTGGTGGTCGAAGACGCTCAGGGCGCTCCGCCCTCCAAGCCGGCCTCACGCCGCCGGTCGCGAACGAAAGCAACTTCCGGTGACGATGGCGCTTCCTCCTCAGCCGGCGCCAAGAGAACTGCTGCCATCACAACGGCTCGCTAGTGCCGTTCGAACCACGGCATGGCCGAAAGCGGGCAGGTCGGGGTGTCTAAGGGGCGCGTCCGCCACGGCGGAAAGGCTCGCCCTGAAGTGAACGCTCGTGGTGAAGCACCGGGTTCGTTTTTTTCTCGACGTGCATGTCGCGCCTACTCCATTAGATGCCGTATTCCGAGGGCGGGCTTTCGCGCAACCTGCCGGAAGCCTTCGGGGTGAACCCCTCACCCCCGGCCTTTTCCCGGCCGGGTTGGCGGGCTGCGCCCCCTTGGGCAGCGCGCGGGTGGGGTTGCACCGCTGGTGGAAACGGGCTTGATAGCCAAAAAACCGCGAGAGGATCCGCACGGGAGGGCCGCACGAGGCCCCATTGATTCGACGCGAGGCGGTCTATTCGGCTTTGTGCCGGACTTCGCGGATGGCGGTGGCAAAATTTTGCCCGGCAAAGGTGAAGGCATTAACAACCCTTCCGTGCAGGGTGACGCGGGCGCCCCGCCCGGGAATGCCTCGATCGGTAATCACAAAAATGCGTCCGGTGCCGTCTTCGATTTCATAGATGCCGCGACCCAGCCCGCCGAAACCGGTCACGACGTTGGCCCGCACGAGGACTTCTTTGTCCTGGTAGCGATACGGATCGGCAAGAATTTTTCCTATGGTTACCTCAGAAGGACAACCGGCCAGGAACAACGCAAGCAACACCAGCACCACCAGCGCCATTTTGTGTCTCATCAAGAAATCTCCTCCGACCTCTCTCCAAAGGATGCTGTGCCAACGCTGGTGAGATGCGCGCGCAAAACAAATGGCAGCCTCGGCGGATGCGCTGCCCGGCAACAGCTTGCCGGTCATTTGTCGCCCGGGCGAGCGCCGACGAGTCGGGGCGAGCCCGCCGTTTGAAACCCTCACCTTGAGCGCGAAGCTGAAGAAGACGTTGTATTTTTCGCCGGTGGGGACGCAGGCGCTTTCCGAGGAAGCTGCGGCAGTTGCACCAGTTCGGATGCGTACACGATGCGGAAGCCTCGTCGTTCGAGTACCGGAAGATACCGCGCGAGGGCCGCGAGCGTGCCGGGATGCGGATGACCGATGGCCAGGCCCCAGCCCGTGGCGCGCGCTTGTTTTTCAAGTTGCTTGAGCTGGCCAATGGAATACGCAACCGATGCGCCGGCACCGGGCGAGGTGCGGTCGAGAAACACGGTGCGAAAGGTTGCCGGCAGTTGAGCCCTGACGGCCGCATCGTAGGCGACCGTCTGAGGCGTGGTGCGGCTGTCCACAAAGAACAGTTTCTTTTGTTTCAGCATTCCCATGACCGCGCTCATCAGTGCCGGGTCAGCCGTCGCCCGCGAGCCCTCATGGTTGTTCACCCCGACGACGTGGGGGATGGCGGCAATCTCTTCCTCCATCGTGCGCTTCACCTCGGCCGGCGCCATCCCCGGCCGCAATTCCACTTTTTCTCGTTGGGCCTGGCTGTTGGCAGGCTCCATGGGGAGATGGAGCAAGACATCGAGGCCTTTCTGGTAGGCTCGTTCGGCGACCTCGGCGGAATGGGGTTGTCGCGGCAGGACGGCGACGGTGAGCGGATAGGGAATTTGAAAAATGGTTTCGGCGGAATTTCGGTCGGCGCCCAGATCGTCAATGACGATGGCTACGCGCGGGCCAGTCCCAGCGAGAGCCGGCCGCGAGCCGTTCAGGGCTCGGGCCATTTCGATCACCGCGATATGGGTAAGCCGGCTGCGAAAACGAAATTCCAGTTTCTCGATAGCGCCCGCCGGCGGCTCGACCGGGAACCCGCTCAGCTTGCGCTCGCGGCCAACCCGCAGCAGCGATTGGCGCACAGCATCGGCGCGGGAACGATCTCTGAGCGTGATCCAGAGAATGGGGAGGGAAGGTTCGCGGGCGATTCCCGGTTGTCGCTCGACCGGCGGTGAGCCCGCCCGAGCCGAACCGTGGGCCACACGGACTTCCGCCTTTCGCCGGGCGGCTCGGTGGGCAGCTCGTTCGAGCTCAGCGGTGATGGCCTGGGTTTCTTTTTCAGAGAGCTCCCGGCGGCAGGTGGAAAAGAAAAGCGCCATCCCGCAGAGCGGGACGGCGACCAAAATCGAACGAACCCAATCGGGTGGGGCCTGCCGGCAGCGCGGCATCACATGCTTTCAGCACCCGCGCGACGCTCGACCGGAGGAACGATGGCGCGGCTTTGCCCCTCTTTGCTGCGAAACAACTCGATGGCTTTCCTCAGGATGGGATCTTCCTGGGGTGGTTCGCCGCGGAGCTCGGGCTGAGCTTGGGGAATGTTCTCATCGAGCAGGGCAACGTTGTCCTCGCTTTCTGTCTGCACGACCACGGTGGGCATTATGCCGTTTTCTTGAATCGCCTTGCCGGCCGGCGAGTAGTATTTGGCTACCGAAAGAATCAGAGCCGAGCCGTCATCGAGGGGAATGAGCTTTTGCGTGGATCCAATGCCCCAGCTCCGCTCGCCGATCGCCTCGCCGCGGCGATGGTCGAGCACCGCTGCCGCCACGATCTCGGCGGGGCCGGCGGTACCAGCGTCGATGAGAACCTCGAGCGGGTGCGGCCAGGCAACGCGGGAAGCTTCCGCCGTGAACTCCTCGCGGGGCACCGTCTGCCCGCGCCGCGAAGTGATCACGCCCTTCTCGATAAAGAGTCGAGCCACCTCGATGGCCTCATCCGGGTCGCCGGCGGCGCAGTCGCGCAGGTCGAAGATCAATTTGCGCGCGCCCGCCTTTTCGAGTTGCTGCAATTTGTTCCGCAACTCCTCGGCCCGACCCTTGTCGAGCGAAAGCACTTTCACCCGCGCCAAGTCGCTCGCCCCGCCGAGGCGGAGCTCCACGCCCATAGGCGGCGTTGGCACTTCGGCGCGGACAAGGTCCAGGGGCTGCGATTCCGAGCGACCTCGCCGGATAACCGCCATCCTCACCGGCGTCCCGGGCTGGCCGTCAAGAAGCTGCCGTGCCTGGGCAATCGACATGTCGCGGGTGGAAAAGCCCTCGACCGTCTCAATCAGTTCGCCGGTGCGGAGTCCGGCCCGAGCCGCCGGGCCACCCGGAACCACCGCTACCACGGCCAGATAGCCGAACCGCTTGGAGAAAACGGCGCCTAGCGAAGCCTTGCCGTTATGCTGCCTTTTTTGAAACTCAGTGTATTCCCGCGGGCTGAGGTAGCCGGAGTAAGGATCGAGCGACTCAAGCAGGCCGTGGAGCGCACCCACCGTCACCGTGGGCAGGCTCGGGTCGTCCACATAGTCGGTCTTGATCCGGTTCAGCACCTGGCTGAAGACCGTCAACTGCCGGTAAGCGCCTTCGTTGGCGCTCTTGTTGAGCACATGGCCAAGTACCGAATAGCTCAGGATCAATGCGGAGAGCCCAAGCACCACAAACTTGAACCGTCTGCTCATCCTCGTCTCCTAGCGAAACCCGAAAAGCGAAAATCGAGACTCGAAGGTTCCCTGCTTCAAGAGTTCCGATGACTACGACGCGAAACAGCAATTCTACCCCATCGGCTTCCGCTCGCCTAGTGCCGATTCGCTCTGTGCTGCTCCGTGAACTCCCTGCCGCTGCGGTGAGAAAGTTACGCGAAGATGCAGCCGGGAGACGCGGAGGACGCCGCGGCCCGGCGAGTGGACCGGATCGTGCCGCAGTCCTCAGTTGCTCTTCGGCGAGCGCGGTGATCCCGTCCCGAGGCTTCGGGGTTCAGGACCGCGAGAGAGCCGTTTCGAGCGCCAGTCAGCTTCGAGCTTGCGCTGTCGCTGCTCGGCCAACCGGCTGACCCGCTTGCCCAGTTTCTGGTTGAGAAAACGTCCTTTGCCCATCGGTGCTATTATAGGATGCGAAGCGCCTGGGCGGGGTCGGTTTCCGCAAACCATGAGGCGCATGAAGCCCATGAAGAGAATGATGCTTGCCCCTTTGATGCTCTTGTGGGTTGTTTCATCGTCCCGAAGCATTCGCCCCGATATATCGGGGCAAGGGACGGCGGGCATCCGGCCACTCACCCCGTACCTGCTTGCAGGTACGGGGCTCACCGCGACGGACCTGGATACCCTCATCCAGACCGGCCGCCCGGCGCACACGCTGCAGAACCCGGCCAAGGATTTTGCCCTCATCCACTCTCGTCTCAAGGCTTACGAGCGGAAATCCCTTCTCGCCAATTTGGCGGAGATAGCGGCGAAGGGCAGCGAAGAGACCAAAGACAAAGTCGCTTTTCTCCAGGCCATGCTCGAGGAGTTGCCGAGGAACAACACCGAAAGGCTGCGCAAACGCCTTGCCTACAACAATGACATCCCCTTCTATCTGGAGGTGCTGTTCTCGCGTCACCAGGACAAGGCAACCCTGGTGGCGCTGATGAATCGGCTGGTGGAAACGGAAGGGAAAGTGACGGCGGCGATTTCCTCGGCGCTTCAGGACCTTTGCCAGTTTTATCTGCGGCCGTTTGTCCGCGTCGCCAACCTTCAACCCACCAAGGACCAGCCGCGCATCTGGGCCGAAGTGGACCGGCCGGGGCTCGAGAAGCGAATCAGGAAGCTGCCGCGGAATCGCCGCGACTCATTCTGGCAAGTTCAGGTGCGCGACGCTTTGCGCGCTCTCGATGCCGCTCGCGGCATCAAGCACGATACGCGCTAACCTTGCTTGACTCTTGCCCGGTATTCCTCGAAGCCCTTGCGTCCCATCAGGCCGTAGATGATGCGCTTGGCGAGCTCCACGCCGGGCTGATCGAAGGCATCAATGCCCCAGAGTTCCCCCATGTAGGCCGTCTGGAATGCAAGGAACTGGATCAGTTGACCGAGCGAGTAGGCGTCCACCGCCGGGAGGGTAATCGTGGCGTTGGGCCTTCGGGCGGCGGTGAGAGCGGACTCGGTGGCCGCTTTTTCCGCGCGGAAGAGTTCGCCCATCGTGTGGCCGCCAAGATAGCCGAGAGAATCGTAAGAGGAAAAAGTTTTTGGAATGGGAACCCTTGGGCCGGGCTGTTCCACGTCCCAAAAGGTGATGGTCTTGTCGCGCGGGCCTTCGATGTAAAGTTGCAACTGGCTGTGCTGGTCGGTGACGCCGAGCGCCGCCACCGGCGTCTGTCCGGCAAAAATTTCTTTGCCGCTGCGGTCCACCCGCTTGCCCAGGCTCTCGGCCCAGAGCTGCCGATGCCAGAAGGCCATTGCCCAGAGAGCGCTCGCATAAGCAAAGATGACTTGAATCGTTTTTCCGTGGCGCGTCGCCAACAGATATTGATGCATGGCGGCCAGAAGAGCCGGATTTTGCCTGGGGTCGTCCCGCTCTGCGGGATGGCAGAGGAGCGTCATCGCGGCTGCGCCCTGGAGAAGCCGGGCGACGTCGATTCCCACAAGCGCCGCCGGCACCAGGCCCACCGGGCAAAGGATGGAATATCGCCCGCCCACGTTGGGCGGAATCTCAAAGCGTTCGTAGCCTTCCTGTTGGGCGAGCCGGAGGAGGTCGCCGCGTTCGGGGTCGGTGATCGCCACGATGCGCTCTTGGGAGCGTTTTCCCAGGGCGCTCGAGAGCCACTCGCGCACTACCAGGAATTGGGCCATGGTTTCGGCAGTGGCGCCGGACTTGGTGATGACGAGGACCAGCGTTTCCCTTGGCCGCAAGGAGGCGAGGGCAACCGCCATCGGCTGGGGATCTATGTTGTCAAGGACGATCAGCTCGGGACGGTCTTTCCGCCGGAGCGGCGGCGTGCCGTGGAGCGCGCGATCGAGCGCCAGGGGGCCCAACGCCGAACCGCCGATCCCGAGAAGGAGCACCTTCCGGTATCGGCCGCGCCAGCGGCGCGCGAACCTCTGCACCTTTGCGAGCGTGCTGCGATCCAGGGGAAGCCTGGCGAATCCCACCTCGCCGTCCCCCACGCGCTTGGCCAAAGCAGCCACGGCCGACCGCCCCCGGCCCAGCTCCGCGGCCAGCTCAGCCAGCGAGATGCCTTCGCTGCCCACGCGGTCGGCAAAGAGATTTTCAGGCCGATACTGAAGGAGTTTTTGCTTGCTCACCAGCCGGCTCATCGTCGGGAAGCTTCGGGAAGAACCGTCAAGATGGTTTGAGAAATGCGGTCGTGCCAGGTGAGCCGCTCTTCGTCCACCAGCGACCACACAAATCCGAGAAAAAGGGAACCGCCGGAAACCAGATAGCCAAAGCCTCTCCAGAGGAGCTGCCGCCGGGTGGCCGGTTCGCCCGCAAAATTGGAGGTGTCCAGCCCAACCCATCTCATACCCGGCGTGGCGCCTGCGAAACCAACAAAGAGGAAAAAATATTGCGCGTAGAGGAGATAGGCGGACACGGAAAGGATGGCGAGTTCGGTCTTGGCGAAAATCAGCCGCCCGCCCAAAAAATGAAACATCGCCAGAAAAGCCAAGCACGCCAAAGCCAGGAAAGCGGCATCCACCAAACCCGCCCGCACCCGCAGACGCATGGCCGCAACCGGCACCTGAGCCGACACCTGTTCCGCCACCGAAGATTCCGGAAAGGCCAGCCGGGGTTGATCTTCGCGGATGGTGATGCGCAGCGGCCTCGGCGGCTGCGGCGGAAGAACGAAGATGTTTCCGTTGTGGCCAGCCGGGCCGGACGCGCCACCCCCAACCCCATTCGGTGCGGGCAGAAAGGGCAGCGATTTCTGACCCTCTTCCTCCCCGACGCGCCCGCGCCGCCGGGAACGGTAGGCTTCGAAGCGAGCGGCAAGTTCTTTGCGCCAGGCGGCTTGTGGATCAAGGGGAGAGGCGAAGGGCTGGCGGCAGGCGGGACAAATCACGGCGTTTTCGTGGTGGGCGGAACCGCATTGCGAACAGGCGAGCAGCACCTTGGGCCAGACTCGACAACAGGCTTGCTTGGCATGGTAGCAAGCGCGCCCGAGCCGGGTCAACGCCGGGCAATTACTGTTGCGCCACATGAGGTCGCATGTTATTTTGGCCAAACTGTGACAGAGAGGCTCACTCCTCTCCTGAATTCTTTTCCGGCATCTCAGGCATCGGCATGAAGCTATCCTTTTGGCCAGCCCTCATCGTTGGAATTTTGCTTTTTTCGATCGCTTCCCATGCGCAAAAGCAGGCGGTGCCTCCCGCTCAAGCCGCGGGCGGCGGAGCCGTGCTGGAGATCCTGGCTGACCGGCAGCGCAAAGAAGGCCACCTGTTTTTTGCCGAGGGAAACGTCGAGCTGCGCTACGCCGGCATGAAGCTTGCCGCCGACCGCGTCACCTACAACGCGAAAACGCGCGATGCCGAGGTTCAGGGGCATGTCGTCTTTGAACGCGAGAACCAGCATCTGGAAGCAGAAAGCGCCAAGTACAACTTCGAAACGGGCCGAGGGAATTTTACGAAGGTAAAGGGAACCTTCCGCGCCGATCGCCCGTCCTCGGGAGAAGAACGAGCGGAGATCCTCACCAGTCCGAATCCATTCTATTTTGAGGCGGAGGAGGTCGAGCGCATCAGCGAAGATGCTTACGTGGTTCGCCGGGGTTGGGTGACGGTGTGTGAACCCCATCGGCCCAAGTGGACGTTCTACGCCCGGCGGGTAAGAATTCATCCGCGAGGCAAGGCGCGACTCACCCACGCTGTTTTTCGGTTTCTGAAGCTGCCCGCCCTCTATCTCCCGGTGGCGAGCGTGCCGGTGGCCCGGCTGCGGGAAAGCGGGTTCCTGCTGCCGCACTTCAGCAATTCCAACAACAAAGGGTTCATCTTCGGCGATTCGCTGTATCTTGCCCCGGCGGACTGGCTGGACTTCACGCTCGGCGCGGAACTGCTCAGCCGGCGCGGGGTGGCTCAGTGGGCTGAGGTTCGCGTCCGGCCCGGCGAGGAGAGTTTCCTGAACGCCAGCTACTTTGCCGTGAACGATCGCGGCATTACCGATCCGAGCGGCAAACGCATCCGCCAGCCCGGCCATACCGCTCACCTCGATGCGGTGACGAAATTGGCTCATGGCTTTCGGGCTGTCGCCGATATCAATCAATTGACCTCGCAGGCGTTTCGCCTCGCCTTTTCCGAAACGTTTCATGAAGCGGTGATCTCAGAGGTCAAGTCAACCGCCTTTCTCACCAACAACTCAGGCGGGCTCTACTGGAACCTCTTTGCGACCCAGTACAAAAACTTCATCAGCGTTTCGCCAGAGCAGGCGGTGATTCTCCGCTCGGCTCCCAGCTTCCAGTTCTCGAGCCCGGATCGAGCCATCCCCCGGCTGCCGGTTTACTTCTCCTGGGACGTTTCGCTCGAGGGCCTGCGCCGGCACGATCCCAATCTTGAGACTTCCGAGATGGTCCGGCGCTTCAACCTGGCACCCCAAGTAACGCTGCCGATTCGCCTGGGACATTTTTTGCAGATTGTCCCGACGCTGGGCGTTGGCCTGACGAACTATGGCGGCCGACTTGCCGGCGGCACTTTTGTCGAAAGAGGCGTGAATCGTTTTACCCGGCAAGCGGGCGTTGATATTCGCCTGCCGTCGTTCGCGCGCGTCTGGAACACCCCCGGCGGGCGGCTGGGCGACCGCATCAAGCATGTCATCGAGCCACGCATCGTTTATCGCTATGTGAATGGGGTGCGCGATTTTGCCCGCTTTATTCGCTTTGATGCGCTGGACACGCTCACCGACACGAGCGAGCTCGAATACTCCTTCACGCAGCGGTTGTTCATCCGCCCGAACTCCGAGGATTCGGTGCGCGAATGGGTCACCTGGAAGGTGGCGCAGAAGTACTATTTCGACCCAACCTTCGGCGGCGCGTTGGCGGAGGGCCGGCGGAATGTCTTTGCATCGTTCACATCCCTGAGCGCGTTCTCCTTTGCCGACCGCGCCAAGCGCTTCTCGCCTGTCATTTCCGACATCCGCATTAATCCCGGCGGCCGGTTTGACGCCGAGTATCGTCTGGACTTTGAACCCCGCGAGGGCCGCGTGACGGCCTCCGGCCTGGCGGTCAACAGCCGCCCCTACAAGGAATTCTTCCTGGGCGTGGCCCATTACTCGGTCCGCAACACGGCCATCCTCGCCCCCTTTTCAAACCAGATACGCTTCCAGACGGGCTACGGCTCCATCAACCGTCGTGGGTGGAACGTTCTTTGGGGCGCCAGCTACGACTTCCGCCAGAAGTTTTTCCAGAACAACGCCCTTCAGGTTAGCTATAATGGCGCTTGTTGCGGGATTGCGGTTGAGTTTCGCCGGCTGGCGCTGGGGACGATCCGCGCGGAGAATCAGCTTCGCTTGGCCTTCTCGATCGCCAACATCGGCACGTTCGGAAACGTTCGCCGCCAGGAACGGATCTTTTAGGTCGCGCCCGGCTATTCCCTCCCGGTCATCGAAGGAGTTCGCATGGCATTTCCGATCACTCGTTTGCGCCGCTTGCGCCGCACGGAAGCCTTGCGGGGGTTTGTCCGCGAGACGCGCTTGACGGCCTCACGCTTCGTCTATCCGCTCTTTGTCTGCCACGGCTCGGGCGTGCGCAAGGAGGTCTCCTCCATGCCCGGCGTCTTCAATCTTTCCGTGGACGAGCTGGTCAAGGAGTGCAAGGAGGTCGCCGGCCTCAAGATTCCGGCAGTGATCCTCTTCGGGTTGCCAAAGGAAAAAGATGCGTACGGCAAGGAGGCCTACGCGCCCGATGGCATCATCCAGCGAGCGGTGAGCGAGCTCAAGGCAAAAGTTCCGGGCCTGCTGGTGATCACCGACGTCTGCTTGTGCGAATACACGAGCCACGGCCATTGCGGCGTAGTGCGCGGCGAGGAGATTGCAAACGATCCCACACTCGAACTGCTGGCGCTGACGGCGCTCTCGCACGCGCGGGCCGGGGCGGACATCATTGCGCCTTCGGACATGATGGATGGGCGGGTGGCGGCCATTCGCAAGGCGCTCGATGGCGACGGATTTGAGAATATCCCGATTTTGTCCTACGCGGCCAAGTATGCTTCCTGCTTTTATGGCCCTTTCCGCGAAGCAGCCGGCTCGACGCCGCAGTTTGGCGACCGCCGCAGCCACCAGATGGACCCGGCGAACGTCCGCGAGGCGTTGCGGGAAGTGGCGGCCGACATTGAAGAAGGCGCGGATATGGTCATGATCAAGCCGGCTCTGCCTTATCTCGACGTGATTGCGCGGGTGCGCGAGGAGTTCCAGGTTCCGGTGGCGGCCTACCAGGTGAGCGGCGAATACTCTTGCATTGAAGCGGCGGCAAAGCTGGGCTGGATCGACCGCGAACGCGCCATGATGGAATCGCTCACCGCCATCGCTCGCGCCGGCGCGGAAATGATCCTCACTTACTTTGCCAAAGATGCCGCGCGCAAGCTTGGCTGCTGAATCCACCCCGCGCCGCTGATGCGCTATACTCACCCGGCATGCGTCGCCATCCGTCCATTTCCGTTAGCTGCTTTCCCAGACTAAAGGTTTTCCTCTGCCTCCTCTGGCTCCTCTGCTTCTCTGCCTCCTCTTCGCCCGCTCCCAAGCTTTCTGCCTCCGCCTCTCGTTTTGCCCGACGGGTGGATGCCGTCCTCAAGAAGCACCGCGCCGAGCGCGGCCACTGGGGCGTTCTGGTGGTCTCGGCCAAAGACGGCCGGACCCTATATGCTCGCAACCCGAACCAACTCTTCTCCCTCGCTTCCAATACCAAGCTCTTCACCGCCGTCGCCGCGGCGCATCTTCTGGGGCTCGACTACCAATACCGCACGACGGTCGAAGCGCCCGCCGAAATGGATGCCGAAGGGAGGGTGGCGGGAGACCTGATCCTGGTTGGCCGGGGCGATCCGAATCTTTCCGGCCGGGCGATCCCGTATGACAAGAAAACCGAACGGCCCTTTCCGCCCACTTATGTGCTGGAGCAGATCGCCGGCCAGTTGGCGGCCAAGGGTCTAAGAAGGGTCGAGGGCGACATCGTTGCCGACGATTCCTATTTTGTTTACAACCCTTATCCGGTGCGCTGGCGTTGGGGCGATTTGACCTGGGGTTACGGCGCGCCCGTCACCGCGCTGGCCGTCAATGATAACGTCGTGTTTCTGGAAACCTTGCCCGGGGAAAAAGCGGGCGACCCGATTTTCTGGCGCTTTGAGCCGCCGACGGATTTCTATGAGGTGGTGAACCGCGCCCAAACCGCGCCCGCTCGAGCGGACGTGAAGCTGATTCTCGACCGGCAGCCGGGCAGCCGGGTGGTGAAGCTCTGGGGAAAAATTGCTCTGGGCACGCCACCCCGCGGCGTCTCTCTCGGGATCGAAGATCCAGCCCTGTACGCGGCGAGCTTGTTCCGGCAGGCGCTCGAAGCCAAAGGCATCTCGGTGAGCGGAAAGCTCCTTGCCAGGCACAACGACCGAACCGAGGCCGAGTTAGCTCGCCCCGAGGGAATCGGAGCTCTCCCGGCGAAAGGGGAGCAAGCGATTTCCCCTGAGCCCTCGCCCCGATTTGATCGGGGCGAGCCCCGTCACGTTTTGGCGGAACATGCTTCGCTTCCGCTTTTCGAATCTTTGCGGGTGATGCTCAAGGTGAGCCAGAACCTGCATGCCGAGATGCTTCTGCGCACGATGGGAAGGGAGAAGCGTGGCGAGGGCACGCTGGAGGCGGGCCTGGAAGTCGAGCAGGAGTTCTTGACCCAGACGGTCGGGCTGGAGGCGGAAGAGTTTCGCCTGGAGGATGGCTCGGGCCTTTCCGAATCGAACCTGGCCACGCCGCGCGCGCTCGTCCAATTACTTGCATTCCTTGGCCGGCAGGCGTACGGCGCGGCGTTTCGCAGCGCCTTGCCGATCGCAGGCGAAGACGGAACATTGTCCGACCGCATGGTGAACAGCTCCGCGGCGGGGAAAATTCAAGCCAAGACCGGCACGCTGGGGAGCATCAACACGCTCTCCGGCTACGCCGCGCCGGAGGGGGGAGAGGAACTGATTTTCTCGATTCTCGGCAACACGCACGCGCTGAAGAACCGCTCGGCCAGCGACGCAATGGATGAACTGGCGGTGGCGATGGTGGAAAGCTTCGGCAAGCGCAAGAAAGGTCGCCGGTAACTCACCTCGCCTGAATCACACAACCTAACCGAGCCCCCGGGCTTGTCCTGCCGGCCCTGAGTCCGCCGCGGAGGATCGAAGGGAGCGGAGCCGAAGGGCACCGGCCTGAGGGCATTGCGAGGAAATGAAATGCCCGGCGGCGGGTGCCGCCGGGCTCGGCGAGGTAGGGTCGATCGCTCCAACTGCTGCGGGGACCAGGCGCCGAGCCCCCAGGCACACAATTGCCGTTTAAGGGTCAGACTCGCTCTGTGCGCTGAGCCTCGGCATTTGCGCTGAGCCCCCAGGCACACAATTGCCGTTTAAGAGTCAGACTCGCTCTGTGCGCTGAGCCTCGGCATTTGCGCCGAGCCCCCAGGCACCTGCCTGGGGGCACAAGAAGAGAGAACTCCCTGAGGCTGAAACTCATGGCGCAATCAATTTCGGAAGCCAAGGTCATCACGGTCTTTGGCAGTTCGCGTCCCGGCGAAGCCACGGACGAATACGAGCTGGCGCGGCGGCTGGGTGGAGAACTGGCTCGGGCCGGCTTTGCCGTTTTGAGCGGCGGCTATGGCGGGGTGATGGAAGCCGTTTCGCGGGGGGCGAGCGAGGCGGGCGGGCACGTCATCGGGATCACCGCCGATCAACTTTCGACCGGGGCCAATCGCTGGGTGGCGGAGCAGGTTCGAGTGAAGACCTGGCGCGAGCGCCTGTTTGCTCTGATTGATCGCGGCGATGGCTATGTCGCGTGCAAGGGCGGCACCGGCACCCTGGTCGAGCTGGCTGTCGTGTGGGAGATGCTCAACAAGGGCGTGATGGGCGCGAAACCTTTTGTGGCGCTGGGCGACTTCTGGCGTCCGATCCTCGAGCGCGTCCGCGAAGTGGAAGTGGGGCACGCCTCGCCGTGGGGTGAGGCGAATAACTGGCTGATCCGCGTGGCGCCCACCCCCGAGGAAGCGGCGGCGTACCTGGCTAGGCAGTTGACGATAAGGTGAGTGAAACGCCCGAATAGCGAAGCGAAACTCGAAACTCGAAAATCGAAATTCGTCTTTCAGAGTAGCTCAAGTCGTGTTTACCATGATGTGTTCTCTGGCCGGTTTTCGTTTTTCGAATTTCGATTTTCGTTGGTGTTGAGGCTACCTTGTCCCGTCCTGCCGA
>Ga0209108_10001023_pt1 | contig 16116 bp, 19 predicted proteins | sample Rifsed10ft1_FD_184003 | JGI IMG/M metagenome (GOLD analysis project Ga0209108, IMG submission 184003) | Soil microbial communities from Rifle, Colorado, USA - sediment 10ft 1 (version 2) | ecosystem: Environmental > Terrestrial > Deep subsurface > Rock core/Sediment | place: Rifle, Colorado...
GAGGAACGCGCCGGTCGCGGCCAGCACGACGGCCATCGCGAGCGCGAACGCGAGCGTGAGCCGGAGGCGAATCGGAAGCCGGCTCATCGCCCGTCGCCTCCGGCCTCGCGACGAAGTCTGTATCCGGCGCCGCGGACGGTCTCGATCGAAGCCCGTTCGAACGGGCGGTCGATCTTCTCCCGCAGGTAGCGGACGTACACGTCGACAACGTTCGACCGGTTCTCGTACGCGTAGTCCCAGCAGTGCTCGAGCAGCTGGTAGCGCGAGAGGACCTGACCGGGCCTGCGCATGAACGTCTCGAGGAGGGCGAACTCCTTCGAGGACAGCGGGATCTCGACCTCGCGGCGCCACGCCTGGCGGGTGGCCGGGTCGACCTTGAGCTCGCCGACCTCGAGGACCGCGGGCCGTTCCACCGGGGCGCGCCGGACGAGCGCGCGCAGCCTGGCGAGCAGCTCGGCGAAGGAGAAGGGCTTCGTCAGGTAGTCGTCCGCTCCGGCGTCGAGGCCGGAGACCCGATCCTCGACCGAGTCGCGGGCCGTGAGCATGAGGACCGGCGTCCAGGTTCCCGATTCGCGCAGGCGGCGGCAGACCTCGAAGCCGTTCGCCCCCGGGAGCATCACGTCGAGGACGATCGTGTCGTACTCGGTCGCCTGCGCCATCCAGAGCGCATCGTCGCCGGTGCGCGCGACGTCAGCGGAGAGGCCCTCCTCCACGAGCCCTCGCCTGAGCAGGCCGGCCATCTTCACGTCGTCCTCGACGACGAGCACGCGCATGGCCAGAGTGTGTGACGAAAAGATGAGAGAAAGATGAGAGCGCCGGGCGGAGCCCGGCGCTCTCGTGCCGGCTAGCCGTCTGAGCCGGCCTCCTCGCCGCCGTCGTCATCGGACGCACCCCCTGAGTCGTCGTCCGACACCGTGCCGACGGGTTGGAAGGCGTTGTCCAGATGAATCTCGACCACGGAGCCGTCGGTACGCCGAACCTCGACTTCGTAGAGACCGGCGCCGTCCCCGTCCTGCTGCTCGACCTCGAGCACGGTCCCACCGCCGGCGGCCTTCAGCGCGGCGGCCTTCGCCTGCGCGGCGGCCGGACCCGTAACCGGCGCCTCGGAGCCGCCTCCGACAGCCTGGGCGATTCCCACGCCCGCGAGGGCGAGCGCGGCGGCCGCGGCGCCGATGATGATGACGAGTCGGTTGCGCTTCATGCACGTTCTCCTCTCGAGTTTGCTCTGCCCGAGTGATACCGGGCCCCGATGAGATGGCGATGAGAGGCTGCGTCTGCGCAAGACCGGAACCCGCTCGCGCGGATTCCGGTCGCGCGAAAATCTCCGACGACGGCCGCTTTCGCGGCCTTGGCGCAGCGCATCAAGGAGCTACGTCCCGCGGACGTACCTGACGAGCTCCTCGCGATCGCTTCCGCCCGAGACGCCGATTGCGAGCACCGGCCCGATGCCGCGCGCGAAGAACTTGTACTCGAGGATCTTCGGATGCAGCGGGTTCAGATCCCTGGTCATCAGGACCGTGCCCGGCTTGAAGTATCCGAGCGGGACCTCCACGCGCTCTGTGCGGCTCACGATCGAGGCCCGATCCTCTGCGTGGCCGACGTAGTACTCCTGCCGGTAGCTCAACCCGACCGTCGGCTTCCCCGGCATGATGATCCCCGCCTGAGCCCCGTCGACGCCCGCCTCGAACGAGCCTTCCGTCGACACCGGCTTGCCGTTCTCGTACTCCGTCGTCGCCTCGCCGAGGTACCAGACGTTCCCGCACTTGTCCTCGGCGTACCAGTCGTCAGTCACCTCGACCGGCGCTCCGTCCTCGGTGACCACGTCGTGGACGACCCTCGCGGTGACCCCGTTGGCGATCCGCTTCGTCTTGTTCGTCACCGTCACGACGACCCGCTGCTTGGTCCCGTCCGGGTCGGTCTCCCGATAGGTCCAGCGGCTGCCGGGCCTCATCGGCCACCACGGGTTGTCGATCCGCGTCGTGAAGTCGGCGGGGTTCAGCCGCACCCGCTCGCTTCCCTTGGGGATCGGACACCCGGCCTCCACGGACGCCGGCGCACCGCTTCCCGCGCCCGCGCCGGCGAGGGCAATGGCTGCGCCGAGCGCCGAAACTGCCGTGATCGCTCTGCTCGTCCTCATGTCGTCTCCTCTCGGTTCGAATGGTCGATTCCTACGAGAGACAGATGAGGCGCCGATGAGAGCCGAGTGAGGGCCGGCGCAGCAGGTCCCCGCGCATGCAGAGTTCAGGCGTGCTCCTCGACGAGATCGCGCGGACGTCGGCCGAGGTCGCGGAGACCCCTGCTCGGCTGAAGAAGATCGCGCTCCTCGCCGGCTGCCTCGCCCGTCTCGAGCCTGAGGAGGTACCCGTCGCCGTCGCCTACCTCTCCGGCGAGCTCCCGCAGGGCTCGATCGGAGTCGGCTGGGCGTCGCTCGAGGAGCTTCCCCCGGCGGCCGACCCGCCGCCGACGCTCGAGCTCCTGGACGTCGATGCCGCGGTCAGCCGCGTCGCGGCCGTCTCCGGCAAGGGGTCGCAGGCAGCTCGACGCACTGAGCTCGCCGGGCTCTTCGGCCGGGCAACCGAAGCGGAGCAGCGCTTCCTCACCGCACTCCTGATCGGCGAGCTTCGACAGGGAGCGCTCGAAGGTGTGATGGTCGAGGCGGTGGCCAAGGCGGGTGGGCTGCCTCCTGACGACGTCCGTCGTGGCGCGATGCTCGCGGGCAACCTGGCCGAGGTCGCGACGGCGGCGCTGACCGGCGGCGACGGCGGTCTCGCGCGATTCAGGCTGACCATCATGCGGCCGGTGAAGCCGATGCTCGCCCAGACGGCGGAAGATCTCGAGAGCGCCTTTCGAGACATGGGAGTGGCGGCCATCGAGTGGAAGCTCGACGGTGCGCGCCTGCAGGTCCACCGGCTCGGGAGCGACGTGCGCGCGTTCACTCGCAGCCTTGCCGACGTCACCGACCGCGTTCCCGAGGTCGTCGCGGCAGTGCTCGCCCTGCCCGTGGAGACCGTCGTCCTCGACGGCGAGGCGATCGCGCTGAAGGAGGACGGCAGGCCTCATCGCTTCCAGCTCACGATGAGCCGCTTCGGCTCCAGGTTCGACGCCGACGCCTCGGCCCGGGTGCCGCTCACGGCGTTCTTCTTCGACGTGCTGCACGCCGACGGCGAGGATCTGCTCGACCGTCCGGCCCGTGAGCGGTTCGAGGTGCTCGAGCGGCTCGTGCCCGAGGCGAACAGGGTTCCGAGAATCGTGACCGGCGACCCGGCAGAAGGTCAGCGCTTCCTCCGCGACACGCTCGCGCGCGGCCACGAGGGCGTCGTCGTGAAGGCGCTCGATGCGCCCTACGAGGCCGGGCGCCGCGGCGGGAGCTGGCTCAAGCTCAAGCCGGCGCACACGCTCGACCTCGTCGTCCTCGCCGCGGAGTGGGGCCACGGCCGGCGCCGAGGGAAGCTCTCGAACCTGCACCTCGGCGCGCGGGATCCAGCCACCGGCGGCTTCGTCATGCTCGGCAAGACGTTCAAGGGGATGACGGATGCGATGCTCGAATGGCAGACGGAGCGCCTGCTCGAGCTCGAGACGGCGAGCGACGGCTTTACCGTCCATGTGCGGCCGGAGCTCGTCGTGGAGGTTGCGTTCGACGGCGTGCAGACGAGCAGCCGGTATCCCGGCGGCGTCGCGCTGCGGTTCGCCCGCGTGAAGGGCTACCGCCCGGACAAGCGTCCCGAGGACGTCGACACGATCGACGTGGTTCGCGCGATTCACGACGGAACCGCGTCCTAAGGTCGCTCCACGACCGCGACCCACCCTCAAACGACGAACGGGCGCTGCTACAGCTCGGCGTCGCTTCGTCCTCGGTCGCGGGCGTCTGCAGCGTGGATCGAGCGTCGCTCCTCGTTCCGTCTGCCGTACCACCCGTCGGCCTCGCCACGCGCTCGCCGGAGCTCATGGCGACTTGACATTTCGAACATATCGCGATATATCGTGATAGGTCAAAACATGAAAGGACGGACGACATGCACAGTTCCACCTATCGACGCCGGTCGCGCGGGAAGTGGTACCCGGTGACCGGGGTCGAGCCAGACCCGCGACGTCGAGGCTCGCGTCGCGGGCGAGGCCGCTCGAACTTCGGCGGTTTCCGGGGCTATCGCGGCCCGCGCGCCCGCCGGGGAGACATCCGGGCAGCCCTGATCGCGCTGCTTGCCGAGGAGCCACGCAACGGCTACCAGCTCATGCAGGAGATCGAGCAGCGCTCCGACGGAGTCTGGCGTCCGAGCCCCGGGTCGGTCTACCCGGCCCTCCAGCAACTCGAAGACGAGGGCCTCGTCGTGACCGGAGAGCGCGACGGGCGTCGCGTCTACGAGCTCACCGAGGCCGGCCGTGCCGAGCTCGGCAAGCTCGGCGACGCTCCCGCCCCCTGGGATGCCGTCAAGGAGGACGTCGGCGTCGGCACGTGGCAGCTCTTCCAGCTTGTCCGGGAGATCGGCATGGCCGCCACGCAGCTGGTGCACGCGGGCGACGACACGCAGGTCGCCCAGGCGCAGGACGTCCTTCGCCAGGCACGTCGGTCGCTCTACCGGATCCTCGCGGAGGACCCGCCCTCCAGCCATTCCGATTCGGAGGCCGAGGAGAACCAGTAGTCATCGAACGGGCCGTCCCCACGGTCCCGTGGAATGAGCACTCCTAAGGTCTGGGCCGGGCATTCCGGCTCCAGACCCGATTATCGTGAGAGTCTGTCCAGCCGCAGGGGCTAAGACGTTCAAGGGGATGACGGATGCGATGCTCGAATGGCAGACGGAGCGCCTGCTCGAGCTCGAGACGGCGAGCGACGGCTTTACCGTCCGGCCGCGGCGCGGCGCGGCGTAGACTCGCGCGGATACAAGAGGGTTCGAGGAGGCTGAGATGACGCATTACGGGACGCTTCGGCTCTGGGCCGCGCTCCTCACGATCGTGGGAGTGCTGGCCATGCTCTCCGCTGCGATCGGCACGATCGTGTTTGCGTTCGAGGCAGATGGCTTCTGGCAGACGCTCGGCGTGCTCCTGCTCGGCGGGCCGGTCGCGATCTTCCTCGCCACGCTGCCGATCGCGCTCGCCCAGGCGCTGCGCGCGATCGCCGACGTCGGCGACACGGTGCGCGCCGGCTAGACGCTCAGCTCGTGAGCTCGGCGCAGGCGTCCGAGCTCTCGAGCGCGTCCTCGAGCTCGCCCTTGACGTCGGCGCTCTCGAGCGCCTCGAGCGCGGTCTGGAACGCCGCGCCCATCGCGGACAGCGACGTCCCGATCGACGTGATCGCGGCGGGCAGGTCGGTGAGCCCGGAGACGTCCTCCGCGGCCTGCTCGATGTCCGCCTTCTCGGTCTCCAGCGTCTCGGCAAGGTCGTCGAGCGAGCTTCGGACCTCCTCGCCCGACTCGGTGTCCGGGGTGCCGAGCGCTCGCACATCCGCGACGAAGTCGTCGGTGGCCGAGCTCACGCTCTCCACCGCGTCCTTCAGCGCGTCTGCGTCGGCAAACGACCCGGGATCCGTCGTGAAGTCGTTCTCGATCTGCTGGAGCTCGCCGGTCCACCCGGTGACAGCGGTGCAGAACCCCGTCGCCCACTCGTCGACCGGGGAGCCGGAAGCGCTCCCGTCGTCTCCTCCGCAGCCCGAGGCGACGAGCGCGAAGGAGGCCACGACGAGGGCCACCACGATCGCAATCCGGCGTCTCACCGAGGCGACCCTACCAGCGCGATTCCGGCCTGGCGCTGCCGGCGAGGGCGCGCTGGAGCGGTACGGCGAGCCAGCAGGCGGCTTCCCGGATGCGCGCTCGGGGCGGAGGCGGCTCGTCCGTGAGGGCGAGCGACACCGTCGAGGTCGAGCCTCGCAGAGCCGCGCGGAGAAGAGCAGCGGCACGGGGGCCGTGCCAGCTCGACGTCACGAGGACGACCTCGCGGGCGGTCACCGAGCGCGCTGCTGCGGCGGCTCCCGCCACGTTCCCGAGCGTCGAGCGCGCGCCTCGATCCAGCAGGATCCGAGCCGCGTGTCCGCGCCAGGAGCGCGCCATGAGCTCCGCCTCCGAGGTGCCTCGTTTCCCTCGCGCCCAGCCGGAGAGCAGGACGACGTCGTCGGCCCGAGCCTCTCGCTCGGCACGCCGGAGCCGTGCCGCGCAGATCGCGTGCAGCTCTCCCTCTTGGCCGTTCGAGTAGCCGAGCACGGCGACGACGCGTGCCGCTTTCACCGTCGCGCGCCACGGCGTCGCCGCCAGACCCCGTACAGGAACAGCACGCCTGCCACGGTAACCACGAGCTCGACCGCTCGACGGCCGCGCAGCTTCGACTCGCCGCTCGCCCGCTCGCGCATGTGCACCGGAACCTCGGCGACCCGCAGACCGGCTTCGCGGAGGCGGAGGAGCGATTCGACCTCGGGCGCGCCGCTCTCGTACGGCTTCGCGAGGAGCGGCATCGCGCGCGCGTTGACCGCGTACATGCCGCTCGTCGCATCGTGGAACGGGTGGCCGAGCGCTGCGCCCATGGCGCGCCGCAGCACCGCTGTTCCGAAGCGGCGGCTCGGGCTCGGCTCGTACCTGAACGCCTGATAGCCCTCTCCGGTGGCGAACCGGGAGCCGACCGCGACGTCGGCCTCGCCCTCGCGGACGATCTCGAGCAGCCGCGCGAGCTCCTCCACCGGATGCTGGCCATCCGCGTCGATCCGGCCCGCGAAGGCATAGCCGCCCCCGGCGGCGTAGGCGTAGCCCGCCGCGATCCCCTCGCGCAGACCTCGGTTCTCCTCGAAGGAGAGCACCGCCGCCCCGCGTGCCCGCGCGACGTCCGCCGTTGTGTCAGTCGACCCGTCGTCGACGACGAGCACGTCGGTCGCCGGAAGCCGTCGGGACAGCTCGTCGAGGACGGCGGGAAGGTTCGCCTCCTCGTTCCAGGCGGGGATGAAGACTACGGTGTCGGGCACGGCGTCCCTCGAAAGGGGTAGCGGTAGCTGGAAGGAGGGATTGTCACACGGTGGGTTCGTCCGTTGACTGAGGAGGAACGAGGGACGACCACTGGAGGGACGAGGTGCACGACCGCCGCAGTCGGGCAGCAAGGGACGAGGAAGGCCAAGTACTGATCCTGACCGCACTGGCGATGGCCATGTTGCTGGTCATGGTCGCTATGGTCGTCGACATCGGGAAGGCGTACCTGGTCCAGCGCCAGCTCCAGGCGAGCGTGGACGCAGCGGCGCTCGCGGGTGCTCAGCACCTGCCCGACCCGACCGAGGCGACGCAGGTCGCGGAGGACTACGGACCCGAGTCCGGCTCCCCGAACGAGATCACCACGGCCTCGAACGTGACGACGACCGTCACGATGCGGTGCGTCCAGTCCGCGCCGGGCTGCTCGCCGACCCTCAACAACTACAACGCGCTGAACGTGAAGGCCTCGTCCGACGTGGAGATGCTGTTCGCGCGCATCCTCGGGATCAAGAGCCTCAAGGTGAAGGCCAGCGCGACCGCGTGCTCGCCGTGCAGCGCGAAGCCGCTCGACATCGTGCTCGTCCTCGACCGCACGGGTTCGATGTGCCAGTTCAGCAACGGCTCCAACGATCCGGCGTGCACCGACCTCAACAACGCCAAGGAGGGCATGAGGACGTTCCTCCAATTCATGGACCCGAACCTCGACTGGGTCGGGCTCTCCGTCTTCCCGCCGGCCCGCGACCGGAGCAACCTCTGCACGCGGCCGACGAGCAGCGGAGCCCGCTACGGATACGACGCGTACTGGCCCGAATGGATCCCGGACACGGCCGACCCTCCGAGAACACCCGGGATCTACGCGATCGGCTCGATCGTCAGCGACTACCTCGTCCAGTCGAGCGGCTCGTGGATCCTCAATCCGTCCTCGTCGCTCATCCAGCGGATCGACTGCACGCTGGGGAACGGCACGACCTCGTACTCGAATTCAATCGAGGAAGCCCAGCACGAGCTCGAGCGGAACGGCCGAGGGGACATCCAGGACGTGATCATCTTCCTCTCGGACGGCGCCGCGAACACCACGCCGCGGTTCATGCCGAGCTACATCGACAACGCGTACTACCGGCTGCACCCGTGCTACGCCGGCATGGCAGCGGCGGACAACGCCAAGGGCAAGGGCACGGTCATCTACTCGATCGGCTACGACCTGAACGGCACGGGCACGGACTACGAGCGCTGCCGCCTCTATCCGACGGGCTCGACCGACGGGACGATCACCGCCTGGGACGCGATCCGGAACATCGCCAGCGAGCCGGACAACTTCTATCTCAAGCCGGACCCCGGGAAGCTGAACCAGATCTTCATCCGCATCGCTGCCGACCTCCAGCGCCCGGCGTCCCGGCTCATCGACGACGACACGCCCTAGAGGACGACGTGACCGCTGCCGATAGGAAGAGCGTGATGAGGAAGGCCGGAAGGTCGCAGGACGGCCAGGCGATGGTCGAGTTCGCGCTCGTCCTCCCGGTGCTCCTGCTCCTGATCTTCGGGATCATCCAGTTCGGGATCCTGTTCAACAACTACGTCACGCTCACGGATGCCGTGCGTGCCGGTGCTCGCCAGGCGGCCGTGAGCCGGACGCTTCCCGATCCCGTCGCGGCCACGGAGAGCCGGCTCAAGAAGAGCGCCGCCGGACTGGATGCCGACGACCTCGTGATCACCGTCACGCCGTACGACCCGACCGACGGCACCGCAACGTGGGCGCAGGGCGGCGACGTGACCGTCAAGGCGACGTATCCCTACGACATCGACCTGTTCGGGGTCGTCGTCATGTCGGGGAGATTCGAGAGCGAGACGACCGAGCGCGTCGAGTAGGGGCGAGGCTTGCCTCGCCCTCGCCGGGCCGACTCCTCCACGCACGCCTAACCCACATCAGGCCTCTAGATCACGTTGTGCTCGGGGCGTCGTGCCCCGTGCCTGAATCGCTCGACGTCGAGCGGCGAGACGTCGACGAAAGGGTTCCGGCCGAGCACGAGGTCGCGGATCACCTCGCCGACCGCGGGCCCCTGCAGGAACCCGTGGCCCGAGAAGCCCGTCGCGTAGAGGAAGCGCCGCGTGCCGCGCGACTCCCCGATGAGGGCGTTGTGGTCCGGAGTGACCTCGTAGTACCCCTTCCAGCCTCCGGCGATTCCCAGCTCGAGCAGGCTCGGCAGGCGCCGCTCGGCGACCGCCGTCACGCGCTCGAGCCACGCGGGGTCGGTCGGGACGTCGAAGCCCGCTGGCTGGTCGCGGTCGGCCAGGCCGAAGAGGAGCCCCGGTCCTTCGCGGTGGAAGTAGAAGCCCGTCGAGAAGTCGACGGTCAGCGGGATCCGCTCCGGCAGCGACGCGGGCCCCGTGTAGCCGATCTCGCGGAGGACGGGCTGCACGGGCAGCTCGACGCCGGCCGTCAGCGCCAGCGCGGGCGACCAGACGCCCGCCGCGCAGACGACCGTTCCCGTCTCGACCGCTCCCTGCCCGGTCGTGACCGAGCGGATCTCACCGTCCGCGGTCTCGATCCCGGTGACCTCGCAGCCCGTGACGACCGTTCCGCCGTGACTGCGCACGCCGGCGGCGTATCCCTGCACGACGGCCTCGGGGCTCGCGTGCCCGTCCGTCGGGCAGAACGTGGCCGCGAGCACCCCCTCGAGCCCCGCCGGCGGGCAGAGGCGCCGTGCCTCCTCGAGACCGACGAACCGGCTGGGGACGCCGTGCTCGTTCTGGAGCGCCACGCTCCGCTCGAAGGTCTCGACGTCCTCGGGACGGTCGAGGAGGAAGAGGTAGCCCACCTGTCTCAGGTCGATCTCCGCGCCCGGCCTCTCTGCGAACCGCTCGTAGGCTTCGATGCTGCGCAGCCCGAGGGCGATGTTCAGTGGGTCGGAGAACTGCGCACGCACGCCGCCTGCCCCCCTCGAGGTCGAGCCGGACGCGAGCTCCGACCGCTCGAGCAAGCACACGTCCACGCCCGCCTCGGCGAGATGGAACGCGGCGCTCGTGCCGATTACGCCGCCACCGACGACGACCACCTCCGCCTGCCGGGGAGGCCCGTCGCTCACCGGCGAACGAGATTGCGTAGGAAGAAGAGGAGGTTTGCGGGCCGCTCCGCGAGACGCCGCATGAGGTAGGGGTACCAGTCCGGGCCGTACGGGGTCGCGACGAGCACCTTGTATCCGGACGCCGCGATCTCACGCTGGAGCGCGGGCCGCACGCCGTAGAGCATCTGGAACTCGAACCGGTCGCGTCCGATGGAGTTGCGCTCGGCATGCGTCTGCACGTGCTGAATGATCTTCTCGTCGTGCGTCGCGACCGCGATGTACGCGCCCGCGGCAAGCCCCCGCTCGACGAGCGCCACGAGCGCGCCGTCGACGTCCTGCTTCTGCGGATGCGCGATCGCAGCCGGCTCCAGGTACGCGCCCTTGACCAGGCGCAGGTTTGCCTCGAGCGGCAGCAGTCGCTCGAGGTCGGCCGGCGAGCGGTACAGGTACGACTGGAGGACCGTCCCGACGCCCGTGTGTCCCGCCGCGCGGAGCCGCTCGTAGATCCGCAGGGTCGCGTCGACGTACGCCGACTGCTCCATGTCGATCCGCACGAACACTCCGAGGGCTTCGCCGTGGGCGACGAGCCGTTCCACTTTCGAGTAGGCGAGCTCCTCGTCGAACGAGAGCCCGAGGTGCGTGAGCTTGAGCGCGACGTTGGCCCGCAGCTTCTCGGCAGCGAGCCGGTCGAGGATCTCGACGTACGAGCGGACGACCGACTCGGCGCCCTGCGCGTCGGGTATCGCCTCGCCGAGGAGCGTCGTATTCGCGTCGAGGCCCGCGTCGTTCAGCCGGCTCAGGACGGCGACGCACTCGTCGAGGGTCTCGCCCGCGACGAAGCGAGCCGCGCCGAGGCGCATCCCGTGCCGCTGCACGATGCGGTGCAGCGTCGAGCTGTCGGCGGCCCGGAGGATCGCTGCACGCGGTAGCTCCGAGAGTGCGAGGCCGATGCGAGCCATGTCAGTGGAGTGTCACCTCGAGGCCGTCTGCGATCTCGACGAGCGCGTAGTGGCCCGCTGCAACGGGGCCGGGATTGGCGATCCGCGCCGAGCCGATCTCGTCCGTACCGCGGGCCTCGTGGATGTGGCCGCAGAGCACGACCGGTGGCTGCTCCCTCTCGATGAAGGAGCGCAGCGCCCGGCTTCCCACATGCTCGCCTGACGGAAGCCGGTCACACACCGTCGCGTGGGGCGGGGCGTGCGGGCAGAAGATGTGCACCCGGGTGCCCGCGACGCCGCGGAGCCCGGCCTCTGCGCGCCGCCCGAGCTCGTCGTCCGGCACCTCGTGGGGCGTGTGCAGCGGCGAGTACGGTGCGGCGGAGACGCCGAAGATGCCGACGTCGCCAAGGGTGACCCCCCGGCCGTCGATGGACACGCCGAGCTCGACGAGCCTGGTATCGATCTCCGGCGAGTCGCAGTTCCCGGCGACAGCGAGCAGGCGGGGCGCGAGCGGTCGCCAGAGCTCGATGGCGCGCTCGGCGTCCGCAGGCGTTCCGAAGGTCGTGATGTCGCCGCCGACGATCAGGACGTCGACGCGCCCGATCTCGGCGAGGGCGTCGGCGACTGAGCCGAAGCGGTCGTGGACGTCGACGACGTAGGCGATCCGCACGAGTGTCTAGATGGTTGATGTCATGAGATCGGCGTCTCCGGGGCGTGAGCCGGCCGCTCGGGGGCGCGGCGCCAGCGACAAGCTGAAGGCGGTCGCAGGCCGAACGCCTCGGGGCCGCTCTCCCGTCGCGAAGCGCACGCTCGGCGCGCGAACAGGGGTCTGGCTGAAGCCAGACCCCGGCGCGCCGGGCGGTAGCGGCCGGGACGCGCCAGATCGCGCATCCGGACGCGCGAGATCGTGGCATCAACCATCTAGTTGGACGAGGGGTCGGGCGGCATGAGGGCGAGCACGCCGAAGGGCCCGCCCTTTCGTCGGAGGACGTCGCTCCAGAGCTCCTCCGGAGCGGCCGTGAACACGTCCTCGGGCGCGGCAGGCTCGACGATCCACGAGCCCTCGCTGAGCTCCCCGTCGAGCTGTCCCGGCCCCCAGCCCGCATAGCCGACGAAGACGCGCGCCCGCCGGAGCTCGCCGAGCTCGTCCGGGTCGACCTCCGAGGGAAGGAAGCCGATATTGGCGACGACGAGCGATCCGGCCCGCTCGGGGTCCGCGAACTCGGCGAGGACGACGACTGCGGTCGGCTGAACCGGCCCGCCGACGTGGATCGCGTCCGCGCCGTCGACCAGCACCGTCAGCTCGGGGAGTGCCTCGTCGACGGTCGCCTCGGACGCTCGGTTGAGGATCACGCCCAGCGCGCCGTCGTCGCCGTGCTCGCCGACGAGGATGACGGAGCGCCGGAAGTTCGGATCGATCAGTCGAGGCCCGGCCACGAGCAGGTGTCCCTTCAGCGAGTGCACGGGCATATCATCGCCGCATGGAGGGCGTCTCTCGCGAGATCCGTCTCGTCGCCCGCCCGACCGGCCTTCCGGACGAGGATCTCTTCGAGGTAGCGGAGGCGCCGATCCCGGAGCCGGCAGAGGGGCAGGTGCTCATCCGGAACGCGTACTTCTCGGTCGATCCGTACATGCGGCCGCGCATGAACGACGTCCGTTCGTACGTGGCGCCGTTCACGCTCGGCGAGCCCATGACGGGAGGAGCCGTCGGCCGGGTCGTCTCGTCGCGGCACGAGTCGCTCGCGGACGGGGACTGGGTCGTGCACGGGCTCGGGTGGCGGGAGTGGGCGCTGTCCGGGGGAGCGGGCGTGCGGAAGGTGGATCCCGGGATCGCGCCCGTCTCGACGTCGCTCGGCGTGCTCGGCATGCCTGGGTTCACCGCCTACTACGGTCTCTTCGAGATCGGCCGGCCCGAGGCCGGCGAGACCGTGTTCGTCTCCGGCGCGGCGGGAGCCGTCGGCAGCGCCGTGGGGCAGATGGCGAAGATCGCCGGGTGCCGCGTCGTCGGCAGTGCCGGCTCGCCCGAGAAGATCGCGTGGCTCGGGGAGCTCGGGTTCGACGCCACGTTCGACTATCGGGCGCAGCCCGTGCGCTCGGCGCTCGCGGAGACGGCGCCCGACGGGATCGACATCTACTTCGACAACGTCGGCGGCGACCACCTGGAGGCGGCGATCGGGGCGCTCCACAACCACGGCCGGGTCGTCTGCTGCGGCTCGATCTCGCGCTACAACGACGTCGAGCCCGCGCCCGGGCCGCGGAACATGTTCATGGTCGTGACGAAGCGGCTGCGGGTGCAGGGCTTCATCATCCTCGACCACACCGAGCGATTCCCCGAGTTCCTCGAGACCGCGGCAGGCTGGGTGCGAGACGGCCGCCTGCGGTACCGGGAGACGGTGATCGAGGGCATCGAGAACGCGCCGCGCGCCTTCCTCGGGCTTCTCCGTGGCGAGAACATCGGGAAGATGCTGGTCCAGGTCGGCCCCGCCGACTGACTCGGGCTTGCGTCGGTGTCAGGGTGGCTCTGACCGTGCGGTCAGTTGTCAGTGGTATTCGGCCGTCGCGTATGAAAGGATCTCGCCGGCTTGGTAGTGCAAGAGAGCGGCGGACTTGGCGCACGCCTGCGTACGGCGCGGCGTGCCGCTGGGTTGACGCAGAAGCAGCTCGCGGAGGAGCTGGGGGTGGAGTCGATCACCGTGTCGCGCTGGGAGCGCGGAGTGACGACGCCGTCCCTGCCGCGGCTGCGGCGTATCGCGGAGCTCACCGAGACGACGGTCAGCGATCTCGTGCGTGCTCCGGACGCGGCGACAGGGCATGCAGCGGAGCTGGCCGCACTCAGGGAGGAGCTTGCCGAGACTCGTGAGCTGGTGGATCGAGTTGCGCGAGCCCTCGAGCGCCTAGCGCGGCCTCGATCTGTCGCAGGCTCTTTGCGAGCGTCCCGAGATTCGTGACGTCGAGCTCGGCGAGCCGCTCGACGTGGACGGCGAGCCCGTCCTCGGCCGGAATCGCCACCAGCCGCTTGACGCGCCCCGCGTAGAAAACCACTGACTCCACCGTGTGCCCCGTGGATCGCGCCTCGGTGAAGCACGGCCCGTAGACCGACTTCGCCTCGGGCAGGTGGTCCCAGAGCACATGGCCTACCCAACGCCCGAGCGGCTCCCGCAGGTCCGGACTCACGTGGACGACGCGGTCCTCGCCGTCGAGAACGATGTAGGAGGTGCCGGCGGGGGTCTCCACCATGCGTGCGTTCTCTCTCGCGGACACGGTCACCGTCCGCCGGCGATGACGCGAAGGGTTCCGCACGGCCCGCTGTCGCCTAACTCGGCTTCGCGGTGAGTCAGCCGGGCGATTGCATCCGAGAGCGACGTTGCGAGACGGTCGAGCGTCAGCGTGTCGAGCCGCATGATGTGCTCCCAGAAGAGCTCGATCCGGCAACCGGCGGGCACGGCGCGGATGCGGGCGACAGTTCCTTTGTAGAACTGGACGAACTCCACGGGTTCTCCGGTCCTCCGTGCCTTGTCGTAGTGCGGCCTGTACAGCGGCTCGGAGTCCGGGAAGCAATCCCAGAGGTCCCGTCCGACGAGGGGACCGAAGGCGCCCGCGGCAGCAGGACCTACCTCGACAATCCGGTAGTCCTCGTCAAGCACCAGATACGGTTTCCGCAGTACCGCGACGGCCACGGCGCGTTCAGTCTACGCCTCGCCGCGGCCGGAACCAAAATAAGGCGCCGCATGCCTCCGCTACGCTGGCCGCCGTGGCCCGTTCCGTGATCGTCTCGGCCGTCAGGACGCCGTTCGGCCGGCTCGGCGGCGGCCTCGCGAAGCTCCCGGCGACCGAGCTGGGCGCGATCGCGATCCGCGCGGCGCTCGAGCGCTCGGGACTCGCTCCGGAGGAGGTCGAGTACACCGTCCTGGGGCAGGTGCTCCAGGCGGGTGTGGGGCAGGCGCCGGCCCGGCAAGCCGCGGTTGCCGCTGGCATCCCGAAGGAGGTCCCGGCTGACACGATCAACAAGGTCTGCGCGTCCTCGATCAGGGCGCTCGAGATCGCCGATCTGATGATTCGCGCGGGCGGGCACGAGGTCGTCGTCACCGGCGGGATGGAGTCGATGTCGAACGCGCCGTACCTCCTCCCGAAGGCGCGCTTCGGCTATCGCCTCGGCAACGGGGAGGTCGTCGACCACATGGTCTTCGACGGCCTCACGTCGACCTTCGACGGGCTGCACATGGTCCAGCAGGCGTCGCTCGTGTCGCGCGAGCTCGGCATCTCGCGTGGGGAGCAGGACGAGTGGGCGTATCGCTCGCACGCGCGCGCCGCGGCGGCGCAGGACGAGGGGCGGTTCGAGGACGAGCTCGTCACCGTCGGCGACGTCACCGCTGACGAGGCGATTCGCCGCGACACGACGCTGGAGAAGCTCGCCGCTCTCGAGCCGCTGTTCGACCGTGACGGAACGACGACCGCCGGCAATGCGCCTGGCGTCAACGACGGAGCGTCCTGTGTGATCGTCTGCTCCGACCAGTTCGCGAAGCGCCGAGGTCTCGAGCCGCTCGCGACGATTCTCGCCCAGGGCTACGTCGCGGACGACTTCGCCTATCTCGCGCGCACGCCCGCGAGAGCCGGCGAGCAGGCGCTCGCACGGGCCGGGAAGACGGTCGGAGACGTGAAGCGGGTGGAGATCAACGAGGCTTTCTCCTCCGTCGCCAAGAACTCGACCCGCATGCTGGGCGTCGACGAGGAGATCGTGAACGTCAACGGGGGTGCGGTCGCGCTCGGCCATCCGATCGGCGCGTCCGGCGGACGCATCGTGGCGACGATGGTGCACGAGCTTCGGCGCAACGGAGGCGGCCTCGGACTCGCGGCGATCTGCTCCGGTGGCGGACAGGGCGACGCGCTCCTGGTCGAGGTCTGACCCGCTCGCTGCTCATCCTCGTCGCCGCGCTCGCGTTTGCAGGTGAAGCGCAGGCGTGCGTCTGCGTGAACGCCCCGCTCGAGGAGCGCCTCGACGATGCGGACGCGGCGGTCGTGGGCCGGATCGTCGACGACAAGGAGGACGCCGGGAGCCGTCTTCTCACCATCGACGTCGACCAGCGCGTGAAGGGAGACGTCCCCAAGCGCTTCGAGGCACGAAGCCCGAGCGGGACGAGCTGCGACATCCCCGAGCTGGATGACGAGGCGATCGGACTGCTG
>Ga0209108_10001024_pt1 | contig 16111 bp, 12 predicted proteins | sample Rifsed10ft1_FD_184003 | JGI IMG/M metagenome (GOLD analysis project Ga0209108, IMG submission 184003) | Soil microbial communities from Rifle, Colorado, USA - sediment 10ft 1 (version 2) | ecosystem: Environmental > Terrestrial > Deep subsurface > Rock core/Sediment | place: Rifle, Colorado...
AGGAAGGCCGTTTCGTCAGGCCGTGCTTGTGCACGTACGCGAACAACTCCAGCCGGTTGGCAACCTGGAGCTTGTCGTAGATGGAAGTCAGATGATTGCGAAGCGTGTGCTCGCTGATATAGAGCATCTCCGCAATCGCCTTGGCATTGAACCCGGCATGAGTCGCGGCGATCGAGACGATCTCCCGCTCTCTGTCCGTCAGGGAGGCGATCTTCACCCGCTCGGGATCGACTGACTGAGCGGCGTTTTCACGCGCAAATTCGAGAAAGATCCGGCCGGTGGCGACACGATCCAGCCACAACTGCCCCTCGTGCACTTTTTCGATCGCCGCCAGTATGGTCTCGGCGGGAGCTTCCTTTTCGACTACGCCGCTTGCGCCGGCAAGCACGGCCTTGTCGTGCAGCGACTCGTCGCGCAGCCCCGTCAGCACCAGAATCTTCGCATGCGACCGGGCCAGGAGGTTGGGTATCTCGTCCACCCCGTTTTCAGTGCCCAGACCGATATCGAGCAGGATCAGGTCGGGAGCGGCTTCGTCGATCAGCTGGAGCGCCTCAGCGCAGCTCGTGGCAGTGCCGACCACCTGCATCGCCGGCCTGCCGCTTTCAATCAGCCGTTCCAGCCCCCACAGAATGCTGCGGTGGTCATCGATGAGGAGCACCCGGATCGGTGCAGAGTTCTTTTCGGCCATGCGGGCAGCCACGCTACATTGGGATCGTCACGCGGATGGCTGTTTGACCGTTCGCGCGTTGCTCGAGAAAGCGGTGGAGCGGATGTTCGACACAAACAGCTCCCACATGCCACATGGCTGTCTCGATGCTAGCAGACAAAGTGTACCATCCAATAGTTACAAATGCCGCATTACGGACTTAGAATTGATCGTTAGCCTGGCCACGGGTAGTTTTCCCGGGTTCAATTCCGGGGGCCCGACTCCATTTGCCTGTTGAATGGCAGGCCCCCGCCACAGGGGGCGCCGCAGAATCATCGGCAGCGTACACCAGGTAAGCAATGTTATCGGGCCGGGATTCCTGGAAAAGGTCTATGAGAATGCGCTAGGCGTGGAGCTGGGGCTGGCGGGTCTGCGCGTTACTCAGCAACAGAGGATCGAACTTCGTTACAGAGAAAGCCTGGTTGGGGAATTTGTCGCTGATCGCTTGGTCGAGGGATGCGTCATCGTATGGGTTAACTTCGGGTCGCCGAAGGCAGTAGTGAAGCGGATAGTGCACGGATGCTAAACGCCACATATGGCCAGAATTTGGTTCGACGGGATCTAAACCGAATCTTTCTGTATTTCTTCCGTTTCTAATTTAATATCGGCGTCTATCGGCGTCCATCGGCGGCTAATTATGAATCTTCAGCCTGTCATCCTCTGCGGCGGCGCGGGCACCCGCCTGTGGCCGCTGTCGCGTGAGCAGTATCCGAAACAGCTGCTGGCGCTTGCCGGTGATGACACCCTGTTGCAGGCGACCGCGCGCCGCGTGGACAAGTCGCTCGCTGCCGCCGGCCGGAAGGTGCTCGCCCCGATCGTCGTCGCCAATGAGGACTACCGCTTCCTCACTGCCGAGCAGCTGCGCCAGGCGGGCGCGGTGCCGGCGGCGATCGTGCTCGAGCCCGTAGGCCGCAACACCGCGCCGGCTTTGACGCTGGCTGCCCTGGTCGCTCTGCAGGCAGGAAACGATCCAGTGCTGGTGGTGATGCCCGCCGACCACATCATCACCGGCGTCGCAGCCTTCCGCGCGGCGGTCACGCGCGGGGCGTCTCACGCCGAGGCCGGCAAGGTCGTGACGTTCGGTATCAGGCCCACCCATCCCGAGACTGGCTACGGGTATATCCAGGCGGGAAAGGCGCTGCCGGGGCAGGACGGCGGCCAGGAAATAGGCGCCTTCACTGAAAAACCGGACGCCGCGGCGGCCAGGCGCTACGTGACTTCCGGGGAATATCTCTGGAATTCGGGCATCTTCATGATGCGCGCGTCGGTGTGGCTGAAGCACCTCAAGGCGCAGCGGCCGGAGATGGTGCAGGCCTGCCGCGCCGCCTTTGAGGCACGTAGTTCTGACCGGGATTTCCTGCGCATCGGCAAGGACGAGTTTGCGGGGTGCCCGGCCGACTCGATCGACTATGCGGTCATGGAGAAACTGCCCGCGGGGCTGGGCATCGTCATTCCGCTCGAAGCGGGGTGGTCCGACATCGGCGCCTGGGACACGCTGTGGCAGCTCGGGGAAAAGGATGCGGACAGCAATGTGAAACAGGGCGACGTCATGACGGTGGGGACGCGCGATACCCTCGCGATATCGCAGTCTCGTCTGGTTGCTCTGGTCGGGATGGAGAGCACAGTGGTGGTGGAGACACCGGACGCCGTCCTGGTGGCGCACAAGAGCCGCATGCAGGAGGTCAAGGAAGTGGTAGCACGTCTGAAGCGCGAAAAGCGTCCCGAGGCGGAGGCCCATCGCAAAATCTACCGTCCGTGGGGCTACTACGACAGCATCGACGCCGGCAACCGTTTCCAGGTGAAGCGCATCGTGGTCAATCCGGGTGCCGCGCTATCGCTGCAAATGCACCATCATCGCGCTGAACACTGGGTCGTCGTGCGCGGCACGGCCCGCGTGACGCGAGGAGATGAAACGTTTCTGGTCTCGGAAAACGAGTCAACCTACATTCCGGTCGGCACCCGGCATCGGCTGGAGAACCCCGGCAAGGTGCCTCTCGAGATCATCGAGGTGCAGTCCGGGGCTTACCTGGGCGAGGATGACATCGTCCGTTTCGACGACGCTTACGGTCGCAGCTAGAAACAACCCCGCCGGGCGGCCGGATTTGTTTGGCGTCCCCACGGGGATTCGAACCCCGGTTACCGCCGTGAAAGGGCGCGGGATTCCGCTGTAACATCAGAAAATTATGCTATGCATGTTGCCGAAAGTGCGCCACTTAGGCCACAGCTCTTTATTGGCAGAAGTTGGAATTCGCGTTGCGCTACAACCCCACCCATTTCCCAAGCCGCGGAGCCTTCCTAAGCGCCTTCTCGCCAAGTGGAGGGCCATGGGATGGTCACAGATAGATGCTGCCAAGGTCCTTGGAGTCGACCGCTCCGTACGTGCCAAATGGGAACGGGGCAGCAGGGTCGCGCCGCAGGTTAGGCGCTGCGCGCGATTTCTACTCTGCCGGTATTATCGGAGCCTGCGCCCGCTGCCTCGTGCGCTTCGCCGTCACGAAGACCGGCTGCGCAGGAAGTCCCGTACCCTCGCTCACAGTCCACCAAGACAGATCTTCTGTCGCGGCGAGATTTGGCGATTGGTCGTCGAGGACTTGGGCGATAACGGACCCAGCGGTACCCATGTCGGTGGCTTGGGACATCGTGCTGGCGTGAGGTTTCCCGTCCGGACGGAGCGTCGAATCCACTCGCGCGTCGCATCCGCGAAGTTGTTGCACCAGAACCTCTTTTGGCCAGCGTCACCGCCTCCCGCTTGAACGACTCACTGTGCTTCCTTCTTCTTGTCATCTGACACCTCCCATATCATCATACTGCACCTATCGGAAGTGTTCGGAATACGGGGGAAGGCCACTTTCGCAAGAGCCAACACGGGAGAGAAATAGCGCTGTCAACGTAGCCTACGTCGCCTACTTCCACCGTGTCGGCGTTTATACAATCCCCAGCAGTTCATCAAACCAATCACTTAAATTTTCATGTGAAATAATGAAGCAAAGCGAAACAATGTATGAAACGATATCAATCGCAGTTGTGTGTGGCGGCCTCTCGGCCGAAGCTGTCGTTTCGCGCGTATCAGGTCAAGGTGTTATCGAAGCACTCCGGTCCCGGTTTTCAAACACCCACCTACTTGAGTTGACAACTTCGATTATTGATGACTTGAGGCGTGTTAGAGCAGAGGTCGTTTTCCCGGCATTGCATGGCCCTGTGGGCGAGGATGGGTGTTTTCAGGGACTATTGGAGGTGTTTGGCCTTCCGTATGTCGGAAGCGGGGTGCTTGCGAGCGCATTGGCCATGAGCAAGCACACCGCGAAGCAAGTCCTGCAGAACTATGCGATCCCGGTGCCGAGGGGCATACATGTGCGGCGGGACGAGCTAAATCGCATTGATCGTGTTCGCCAATTTTCTGAGGCGACTCGCGGCCCTTATGTCGTAAAGCCCTCTCGTCAGGGCTCAGCGATCGGCGTCCATTTTTGCGACGGTCACGCCGCGCTCGAGGAGGCCATGAAAAATGTATTCCAGCTCGATGACTGCGCTCTGGTTGAGGAGCGGATAATCGGCGCTGAGGTAACTGTAGCCGTTCTCGATGACGGTCCTGAGTTACCGCCAATCGAGATCATCACGCCACCGGGCTCGTGGTATGACTATGACCATCGGTATACTGCTGGCCTCAGCGAACATCTCATTCCGGCAAGAATCTCCAAAGCGCAGCGGCAAATGGCTGTCCAGTATGCACGCAAGGCGCATGACGCACTCGGATGTCGTGATCTTAGTCGGGTAGATATGATCGTTCCGACCGAAGGGAACCCGCGTGTCCTGGAGATAAATACGCTACCCGGGATGACGCCGACCAGTCTATTTCCAGACGCCGCCAGGCACGTTGGAATAAGTTTTGAGGAACTGACGGCCCGCCTCGTCATCTCTGCATTCAGACGGGGAAAAACCGAACGCGCTTGAGGCCGACGCGAGGTTGCCCCACGCGGGGCCAGAGCCGTGAGGCTCGTGGTGTTGAAGACACCGGTTGGATTATTCGGGTGCGATCAACACCAATTTCAAGTCGTTTACATTGGTTCCCGTGGCACCCGTCACGATTGCGTCGCCAAGGGACCGCAGCGCGCGTGATGAATCATGCCGCTGGAGGCAATCAAAAAGATCCAAGCCCAGCCCGCGGGCCCTGGCAACGCTCATATGGTCGGCCATTCCGCCGGCAATTTCGGTCGGCCCGTCGGTACCATCGCTGTCCAGCCCTACGGCCACTGTCCGCAGGCAGCCATCGACGCCAAGGGCAGCCCCCAATGCAAATTCCTGATTGGGTCCTCCACTGGCCTGCCAGTTGCTGACATTCACCACCGTCTCGCCACCGCCGATCAGAGCACAAGGCGCCGCGCAAGGCAGACCCGAAGTAAGGATTTCCCGTGCGATGGCACCAAAGAAACTGCCTACTTCGCGGCTTTCGCCTTCCAGCATGGTTGAAAGCACAAACGGCTCGAATCCACAGACCCGAGCGCGCTCGGCGGCGGCCACGCATAGCCTTGGGCCATCGGTCAAGATAAAGTTCCTGACGCGTCGCGGTGAAAGATCTTTCGGTGTCTCCTGTGCAACGCCTGCGGTGCGCAGATGTCGCACGGCTGCGGGCGGCGCTGATTCCCACAAACGATATTTGTCCAATGCCGCGCGCGCGGCAGCCAGCGAGGACGTATCGGGAACGGTCGGGTCCGTGATGTAATCGAGGGCGTTGCCGATAACGTCGGAAACGGTCAGGTTGAATATCCAAACATCCGGTGGCATGGCGGCGGCAAGCTGCCCACCCTTGATGCAGGAAAGGTGTTTGCGCACTGCGTTGATTTCAACGATATCCGCGCCGCAGGAGAGCAGCAGCTTGGTCATCCGCTGCTTGTCCTCGAGACTCAATCCGGCGACCGGAAGCGGCAGGAGCGCAGAGCTTCCCCCAGTGATGCCGCAAATTACGACATCTCCCGACCGCACAGTGCGAGCGAGATCGAGCACCTCCGTCGCCGCGCGCATTCCCGCCTCATCGGGAACAGGATGGTTTGCAAGGCGCATCCGTATGCGTTCGAGCGCCCCCGGCTGCCCATACTTACAGATCACTAACCCGGCGGTCAGCAGGTCGCCTAGTGATTCTTCTACGGCCCGCGCGATTCCAAAGGAAGCCTTGCCGGCGCCAATAAAGAAGACCCGTGTTTCAGGGCCAAGCTGCAGATGATCGCTGCCGACCTGAAGATGCCGGCCGTCACGGTGGACGAGGTTCTTGGCTAAAGGGTACGGATCGGTTGCGGTGAGGGCGCGCTCGACAATGTCAAGCGCCACACTGCGCAAAGCGGTATCGCCATGAGCGACGAGCTCGACGGAGTTACGGACGTATGACCCTACAGGCATCTATGAAACTCAGTAGCCCAACGCCCGGCCAACCTCGCGCAACAATGGACGGCCATGAAGGTAGAGATCGAGATTCTCAAGAAAAAATGGTGCTACATCCTCCGGTACGATGGGACCCGAAACATGTGGCGTCAGATGCAGGTTGGGTAGAGTCCAGAGAGGGTGGTTGAAAGGCAGCGGTTCTTCCGCGAAGACGTCAAGCATTGCTCCCCCCAACGGGCCGCACTTCAGCGCGTGGACCAGGTCGTTCTCCACGATCACCGCACCGCGCCCAATGTTGATCAGGAAACACCCTTTCCTAGCGGAAGACAGTACGTCCGCATTAAACATGCCGCTCGTGGAAGGGGTGAGTGGCAGCACCAGAACGAGGTAATCGCAGAGCGCCATAAATTCCTTGAGATGCTCGCGTCCTGCGAAAACGCGCTCCAGTCCCGGCTCTGCGCGTGGCGAGCGCCGCCAGCCAATCACCTTGAACCCGCTCGCGACCGCACGACGTGCAATGGCGCCGCCGATGTCGCCCAATCCCGCCACGCCCAGCATCGCTCCCTCCGCACGATCCACCATGTAGTAGCGCCACTCGCGGCGTTGCTGCTGCTCCCACGCAAGATGGAACTTCTGCGTGTGGGCGTAGATCGCGCCGAAGACATACTCGATCATGCGCGGAGCCAGAATTGCACCGTCACAGCGCGTCAACACGACGTGTCTTGGTAGTACATCACCGAGGACCAGATCTTCGACACCCGCCCCTGTTTTTTGCATCCATTGCAGTCGCGTTGCCCGCTGGAGGAGCCCCGCCGGCACCTGCCAGCCGAGAAGGATTTCCGTCTCTTCGATGTGGGGCTCCGCCTCGTCCTCCGTCGTTGCCGTTGCGACTGGCGCGCCGGGGTGGCGCGCCAGAACGAGTTCCTGGTAACGTTGCGCCTGCGCCGCGTCAGGGCAAAATACGAGGATCTTGGGGATCCGCGCCGTCATCGACTCAACCAGTCTGTTCAGAAACAGACGCGGTAGTTGCGCCCCGCATAACGCGCCAACGATCCGAGTTCCCTCTCGATCGCAAGCAAACGATTGTATTTTGACGTGCGTTCACCCCGAACGGGGGCGCCGGTCTTGATCTGACCCGAATTGATACCCACCACGAGATCGGCAATTATCGCATCCTCGGTCTCGCCCGAGCGCTCCGAGACCATCACGCCGCAACTGTTGCGATAAGCAAGAACTGCCGCGTCCAACGCCTCCGACAACGTGCCGATCTGGTTGACCTTCCAGAGCACCGCATTGCCCGCGCCCTTGCCGATGCGCGCGCGAATGCGCGCCGGGTTGGTGCAGAAAAAGTCGTCGCCGACGATCTGAATCCCAAGTTCCCGCGTGGCAAGGGCGAAACCCTCGATGTCGTCTTCAGCGAACGGGTCTTCGATGGTCACTATCGGGTACCTGCGCACCAATTCCTTGTAAAGGGCGAGGAGCTCCTGGCTGCGCATGCGCCGCCCTTCCACGGAGTAGGTCTTAGTGCGCTTGTCATACAATTGGGTCGCGGCGCAATCCAAGCCATACACGATCTTTTTCTCATAACCTGAGCGCTGGACTGCCTTCATGAGACAATCCATCGCCTCCCGAACCTTGACAATGGGTGGAGCAAAACCACCTTCGTCACCGACGTTGGCCGCGATCTTGCCATACTTGGCCACGATCAGATCCCTCAGCTTGGCGTTGACCGCATAACTGATCTCCATAGCCTCACTGAACGTGTCGGCCCCGACGGGGAAGATGCAAAACTCCTGGAAGTCAAGATCGTTCGACGCATGCTTGCCGCCGTTGATCAGGTTCACCAATGGCACCGGGAGCACCTGCGCATTCGGATCAATATACCGATACAGGGGCACCCCGAGGGCCGCCGCCGCGCCCCGGGCCGCCGCCAGAGATACCCCAACAATCGCATTCGCTCCGAGCCTGGACTTGTTTGCTGTCCCGTCGAGCTCAAGCATCCGGGCATCGATCTGTCGCTGACAAGTTACATCCATGCCGACGATAGCAGGCGCAATTTTCCTGACTACGTTGCTGACTGCCCGGGTTACCCCGCGCCCGTCATATCGCCGGCCCTCGTCCCGCAATTCTCGCGCTTCGCTGGCTCCCGTCGAGCGACCAGCCGCCACGTCGGCCGTAACCTGAATGGTCTGATCAACTTCCAGGAAAACTTGAACCGTTGGTTCACCACGGCAATCCAGGATCTCACGGGCATCGATGCGATTGATGATGTGTCGTTTCATGAGCAGCTCAATTCGTGTCGTTGATGGTTGATGTCATTGGAGGCACAGACTACTTACGGTTTCCTGGAGGATCGCAGCGCACGCGTCAACCTGATCAAGGGGAACGTATTCGTCTGCCGTATGGGCCTGGGCCAAGGCCCCGGGACCAAATACAAGCCCGTGCCGATTGCCTGTGCGCGCTTGGATTACCGAAGCGTCGGTGTAAGCCGGAAACCCTGCGAGCACCGCCGGGCGTCGCGTGATCCGCTCTACCGACCCGCACGGCGCGCTCACCAACTCACTCTTCTCGTCGGCTTCCACCGGTGGACGCTCGTTGTTGATTGGGCCGCTGTTTCTATGGCGCACAATGGCACTTTATAGCAACCTCGGTCGCAGCCTCGCGCGACGATAGCTCCATAAGCACAAGGCTTTAATGGCGTCCCCACGGGGATTCGAACCCCGGTTACCGCCGTGAAAGGGCGATGTCCTAGGCCTCTAGACGATGGGGACTGCAGATCAACATCAAAGACGGAAGCAACCGCAGATAAACGCAGATACACGCAGATCGAAAATCAAAAGCAAGGCGCGTTTTTCTAATTTGTCCTGATCTTATCTGCGTTCATCGGCGTTCATCGGCGGCTTCGATCAGGTTTTACTGGTGGAGGTAACCGGGATCGAACCGGTGACCTCTTGCATGCCATGCAAGCGCTCTCCCAGCTGAGCTATACCCCCACGAAAGAGCGCGCATTATAAACGGCACCCCCTACCCTGTAAACAAATCCCTTATCCTGGAAAGGCTTGCAGCTGGTTTTCCATGCGCGCGAGCACCTCGTCGCGCCCGATCAGCTCGAGCGTGGCGTCAATCGAGGGCGTCTGCGCCTCGCCGGTCACCATCACGCGCAGCGGCATCGCGATTCTGGGCAGCTTCAGCTTGTGACTCGCCACGACGCTCTTCAGCGCCTCGCTGATGGATTCACGCTTCCACTCGATCTTCGCCAGCCGCTCCCTCAAGTCCGTCAATGCCGGCTTGATGTCCGGCGTGTAGTGCTGCTTTTTCAGCTCCTCGGACGGCTCAAGCGGGCGATAGAAATAGACGGCGGCGTCGGCCAGCTCTTCGATGGTGTTGGCCCGCTCTTTAAGCAGTGCGGCGACTCGCGCGAGCGATGGACCGTTCGCCAGGTCGCAGCCGTCCCTCACGAGAAACGGTCCGGCGAGCGCGGCGAGCCGCGCGTCGTCGGTGCCCTTGAGATACTGCGCGTTGAGCCAGGCGAGCTTCTCCGGATTGAAGCGCGCGGGCGACTGGCTGATGTGCTCGAGATCGAACCATGAGATGAGCTGCTCGCGCGTGAACATCTCCTCGTCGCCGTGCGACCAGCCCAGCCGCGCGAGGTAGTTCACCAGCGCTTCCGGCAGGTAGCCATCGTCCCGGTACTGCATGACGCTCACCGCGCCGTGGCGCTTGGACAGGCGCTCGCCGTCCGCGCCGAGGATCATCGGCACGTGCGCGAACCGGGGCAGCGATGTTCCCAATGCCCGGTAGATGTTGATCTGCCGCGGCGTGTTGTTGACATGATCATCACCGCGGATAACGTGGGTGATCGCCATGTCGATGTCGTCCACCACCACGCCGAAGTTGTAGGTGGGGATGCCGTCGGCCCGCAGCAGCACGAGGTCGTCCAGCTCGCCGTTCGCGACCGTGATGGGACCCTTGACGAGATCGTTGAACGTGACTTCGCCCGTGTCCGGATTGCGGAAACGCACTACCGGCTGCGCGCCAGGTGGCGGCTTCAGCCCGTGCTTCTTCGCATTCTCCGGCCGCCAGCGCCCGTCGTAGCGCGGCTTCTCGCCCCGCGCCCGCTGCTGCTCGCGCAAGACCTCGAGCTCGTCCCGGCTGGCGTAGCAGTAGTAGGCCTGGTCCTTTGCTATCAACCGCTCCGCGGCCACACGGTAGCGTTCCAGCCGGTCCATCTGGGAGTACGGACCTTCGAAGTCGAGCCCGAGCCATTGCATGGCGTCGAGGATGGCCTCGACCGACTCCAGTGTGGAGCGCTCGCGGTCGGTGTCCTCGATCCGCAGGATGAAGGTGCCGCCGTGCTTCTTCGCGTAGGCCCAGCAGAACAACGCGGTGCGCGCGCCGCCGATATGCAGGTAGCCGGTGGGGCTGGGGGCGAAACGGGTGCGGACCATAGAAGAATCAGTTTCAAGTCTCAGGTTTAAAGTCTCAAGTTGGCGCAGTAAAAGCCGGTCAAATGCAAGGTTCTCAACCTCAAACTTTAAACTTTAAACTTGAGACGGGGTTCCGTACGCGCCATTCCTCCACCGCCTCCTCCATGGTGAGGAACACCGCGCCGCTCTCGGCCGCGGTGCGGATCACGCGCTCGAGCATCATCATGCGCGCGCCGCGCCCGATGACGTAGGGATGGCAGGTGTAGGTCAGCACACCCCACTCCACGGTGTCGCGCATGAACAGGAAATCGTTGATCCAGTTCTCGCCCACCGCGCTGGCGTTCATCAGGCCCTGGCGGAAGGTCGTCTCGGTGCGCACGTATTCGAAGTGCGGCGCGTCGTCGGCGGCCCAGTGGATCGGCATTTCCACCAGCGTCGTCTCCCTTCCGAATACCGCCGGCTTCTCGAGTTCGATCACGTCCCCCTCCCGCGCGTAGTAGGGGGTGTAGTCGTCGCCCATCAAGCTGCTGTCGTAGAGGAAGCCGTGCTTGAGGAACAGCCCGATCGAGTGCGGGGAGAGGTCCCATGACGGCGAGCGGTAGCCACGCGCCACGCGCCCGGTCAGCTTTTTGATCGCCTCGTTGCCGCGCACGAGCTCGCCCTCCTCCTCTTCGCGCGTCAGGCTCGCGGGCGGGCGGTGCGTCCAGCCGTGGTGCGCGATCTCGTGGCCGGCTGCGAGCACCGCTTCGCACGCCTTTGGATAGGTCTCGATGGTGTGGCCGGGGATGAACCAGGTGCTCTTGATGCCGTACTTCTTGAGCAACGCGAGCAGCCGCGGCGCCCCTGCGCGCGGCCCGAACTCCCCGCGCGAGATCCAGGATGGCGAGATCTGGCCACGCGCGATGAAACCCGAGATCGCGTCAAAGTCGAATGTGAGGCAAACGATATGGCGTTTGCTCATAGAGCGTGACGTGATACGGCGTGACATGATAGAGCGTGAAATCCCGACGCTGAAGTTCAGCAACGACTTATCATGTCACGCTTCACCATGTCACGGTTCATCATGTCACGCATTACCATGCCACGCTTTTCCGATATGATTGACGCCTGATTATATCGTCTGCCCCGCACTTTCCCCATATGTCTGAGCACCCGGTACAAAACTGGCATGTGCGCAAGCCGCTGGCGCGCTCGCGCCGCGGCATCGTCGCGACCCAGAACCGCGTGGCTGGCGAAGCGGGCGCGCGCGTGCTCGCCGCCGGCGGCAATGCGGTGGACGCGGCGGTCACGACCGGCTTCGCCCTCGCCGCGGTGGAGCCGTGGAACAGCGGGCTGGGCGGCATCGGCTTCATGCTGGTGTTCTCGGCAAAGCAGGGCCGCGTCTCCGTCGTCGATTTCGGGCCGATTTCCCCGCGCGGGCTGGATCCTTCCGCTTACCCGCTGGTGGGCGGCGACGTAACCTCGCGCGACCTCTTCAACTGGCCGGCGGTCCAGGATGACCGCAACGTGCACGGCCCGCTGTGCTTCGCCGTGCCCGGCCATGTGGACGGGCTCGGTCTCGCCCTGGAGAAGTTCGGCACGATGAAACTTCCCGCAGTCATGCAGCCGGCGATCGAGCTGGCGGAAGCGGGCATCGCGGCGGACTGGTTTCTCACGCTCAAGGTCGCCACCATGGCGAAGGAGCTCGCGCGCTACCCCGTGACGCGCGATATCTGGCTGCCGGGCGGCTTCCCGCCCGTCACCGCACCGGGAGGACCCCTGGAAAGGTTGAAACTCAAGGGGCTCGCCGGAACGCTCGCGCAGATTGCCCGGGCCGGGCGGCGTGACTTCTACGAAGGCGAGGTCGGAGCCGCCATCGTCAAGGATGTGAAGGCGGAGGGGGGCGTCCTCGACGCCGGAGACCTGCGCGCCTACCACGCGCGCGTCGTCGATCCGCTGATGACCGACTACCATGAGGCGCGCTTCGCGCTCGCGCCCGGGCTTACCGCGGGCCCCAGCATGCTGCTCGCACTGGACGGGCTGCGCGATACACGCTTCCGCCGCAACGGTCCACACGCGGATGCGTTCATCGCCTACGCCGAAGTCCTGCGGCAGGCGTACGCCGAGCGGCTCGCGACGATGGGCGAGACCGCCGACTGGCGCGATCCCTCCACCACCACGCATCTCAATGTGATCGACCGCCACGGCAACATGGTGGCGCTCACCCAGACCCTGCTCTCGGTGTTTGGCTCGAAGGTGGTGCTGCCTGCTACCGGCATCCTCATGAACAACGGCGTCATGTGGTTCGATCCCCGCCCGGGCTCGCCCAACGGCCTCGCTCCCGGCAAGCGCCCGCTCACCAACATGTGCCCCGTGATCGCGCTCCGCGGCGCGAAGCCCTGGTTCGCCATCGGCGCGTCCGGCGGTCGCAAGATCTTCCCGGCCGTGTTGCAGATCTCCTCGTTCCTCGTCGATCACGGCATGTACCTGGAGGACGCGTTCCACCAGCCACGCATCGACGCGAGCGAGGGGGATTTCGTGGCGGTCGATCCAGGAATGCCCCTGGCGGTGCGCAAGGCGCTCGAAAAGAAGTTCCCCATTCGCCTGAACGAGCTGGTGGTGTACCCCGCCCACTACGCCTGCCCGAGCGCGGTGCTGCGCGACCCGAAGAACCGCGGCGAGAATTTCGGGGTGGCGGACGTGATGTCGCCGTGGTCGGGAGCCGTTGCTGAAGACGATGCATGAGAAGCGTGATTCGACCCCACACCACCCCCGCCGCTACGCAGCGACCCCTCCTCGGGCAGGAGGGGAAAATTCAAGAAACTCCCCTCCTTTTCAAGGAGGGGTGGATGCGAAGCAGACGGGGTGGTTGCCAGCGGTCACTGGTCACGCTTCATTGAGATGAAATGATCCGTGCAGCAATCATCGGCTTGGGCCGCTGGGGCCAGAATCTCGTCAACAGCGTGCAGGGCAAGAGCGACGCAATCCGCTTCGTCGCGGGGGCGGTGCGCAATGTCGCCAAAGCCGAAGCCTACGCCCGCGAGAAGGGGTTTCCCCTTTACGATTCGTACGAGAAGGCGCTCGCCGATCCGAAGGTGGACGCGGTGGTGCTTGCCACGCCGCACACCCGGCACGCAGAGCAGATCGTCGCCGCAGCGAAAGCGGGCAAGCACGTCTTCACCGAGAAACCGCTCGCGCTGACGGCGAAAAGCGCCTCAGCGGCGCTGCGCGCCTGCGCCAAGGCCGGCGTCACGCTCGCGGTCGGTTACAACTGGCGCTTCCAGCCCGCGCTCCAGGAGATCCGCAGGATGCTGGAGGACGGCCGGCTCGGGAAGCTGCTGCACGTGGAAGGCAACTTCTGCGGACCCAGCGCCTATCGCTTCCCCGTCAATCACTGGCGCCAGGCGCGTGAGGAAGGCCCGGCGGGCGGCATGACCGGGCGCGGCGTGCACGTGGTGGACGCCTTCCTCTACCTCGCCGGGCGGATTGATTCGGTGCACGCGCAGAGCGCGCGCCGGGTACTCAAGTACGGACTCGACGACACCACTTCCATGCTGTTACGTTTCCGCGGTGGCGCTACCGGCTATATTTCCACGATTATTGCCACCGCGGAAACGTGGCGCATGCAGGTCTTCGGCTCGAAAGGCTGGGCGGAAGTGGGCGACGTCGAGCACCTCACGACCTGGCAGATGAAGGCGTGCTTGATGGATCCGCAGAACCTGTGGGCCCACCTGACGCCACAGGTCCTCACCTTTCCGCAGGTGAGCACCGAGCGCGCCGAGCTGGAGCACTTCGCGCGCGCCGCCGAGGCGAAGCGCCCGCTCGCCGTCGCCGGCGGCGACGAGGAGCATGGCGTCGCGGTGTTCGAGGCGATCCTCAAGTCCGCGAAGACAGGAAAGATCGTCATAATTTCGCCTGAACGGTAGAAACCTCCCCTCCTGCCCGAGGAGGGGTGCCTGCGTAGCAGGCGGGGTGGTGGGAACGCAAAACAATTCCCCTCCTGCCCGAGGAGGGGTGGCGCAGAGCGCCGGGGTGGTGGGAGTCAGCCTGCTCCCCACAGCATGCGTTAATTCTCTGATGCCGGCATTACGACGGTTGAACAATGCGCGCGCTCTGCTGGGTCGGCGCCGCGCGCTTCGCGCCGACCCTACGCCGGCGGAGGCCGCTTTGTGGCGAGTGCTGCGGCGCTCGAGCCTGAACGGCAGGAAGTTCCGGCGCCAGCAAAGCATCGGGCCCTACATTGTCGACTTCTACTGCGCTGCAGAAAAGCTGATCGTTGAGCTTGAAGGAGCTGCGCACGACAGCGAGCGCGTGGCCCGTCGCGACGAAGTGCGAGAGCGGTTTCTTCGGTCGCTGGGCCTCACCGTCGTCCGGCTGGAAAATCGCCATGTGATGGAAAATCCAGAATGGGTCTTGGCATACATCAGGCAGCATTTCAGGGGCTCGTAGTACCTCCCACCACCCCCGCTGCCTTGCAGCGACCCCTCCTCGGGCAGGAGGGGAGTGTCCAGATTAAAACCGGTCGACCCTGAAAGGTGTCAGGTCAATCGCCGGCCGCCTTCCGCCGACGATGTCGGCAACGAGGCGTCCCGTCGGCGCGCCGCCGCACAGTCCCAGGTGCCCGTGGCCGAAGGCGTAATAGACGTTCTTCTGTTTCACCGACGCGCCGATCACCGGCAGCGAGTCGGGCATCGCGGGGCGCCGGCCCATCCAGCGCGTCGCGTCGGCGGTGCGCACCTGCGGGAACATGCGCTTCATGTGGGTCTCCAGCACTTCCGCACGCTGGTAGTTCGGCTCGGCGTAGATGCCTGCGAATTCCGCTTGCCCCGCAACGCGCACGCCCATCTCCATCGGCGTCACGAACACCTTGGCGTCCGATACGTGCACCGGCATGGGCAACTGCAGGCCCGGATCGGAGTAGGTGACGTGGTAGCCGCGCTCGGCCTCGATCGGCACCGGCTCACCGAGTTTCAAGGTCAGCTCGCCCGAGTGCACGCCGGCGCAGACCACGAGCGTCTCCACCGGGAGCCGCCCCGCATCGGTCGCAAGCGCCGTGGCACCCCCCTCGCCCGTTTCGATGTCGAGCACCTTGCGCTGCAGAACGACACCGCCATCCTTCTGGAACCGCGCGGCAAGCACCTTGACGAGCCGCTCCGGGTTTGCGACGTAGCCCTGTTCGAGCACGTGCACGCCGCGCACGTAGGCGGGCCCGAGCTGCGGCACGAGCCTGCGGATTCCCGCCCCGTCGAGTACTTCCATCTTCACGCCGCGTTCGCGCCGCAGCCGCCAGGCCAGCGCGTCGTCCTGATAGCCCCTCTCGCTGTCGTAGGCCACCAGGTAGCCGCTGCGGCGCACGAGTTCGGTGGCTCCCGCCCATTCGACGAGTTGCTCATTGGCGGGCACCGTGTCCCGGATCAGCGAATAGAGGGCGATCGAGGCGTGCTCGGCCTGCCTCGCGTTCGCGTTGGCAAGGAAGCGCAGCATCCAGGGCATGGCCTTGATCATGTACGGCCAGCTCACCACGAGCGGTCCCAGCGGGTCGATGAGATAGCCCGGCACCTTCCACACCACGCCCGGCATGGGTTGGGGCACGCAACCGGCATTGTTGAGCATCCCGGCGTTGCCGGAC
>Ga0209108_10001026_pt1 | contig 16089 bp, 16 predicted proteins | sample Rifsed10ft1_FD_184003 | JGI IMG/M metagenome (GOLD analysis project Ga0209108, IMG submission 184003) | Soil microbial communities from Rifle, Colorado, USA - sediment 10ft 1 (version 2) | ecosystem: Environmental > Terrestrial > Deep subsurface > Rock core/Sediment | place: Rifle, Colorado...
CACTCCCGAATGAGCAACGGATAGAAATGCCTGAAGCGGGAGTCGCGAGCCAGGAATTCGGGAGCGAGACGGTACAGACTCCGAAACAGACACAGGCTCGATTGATTCATCACGTGCAGCGAGTGGTGAACAACTCGCTCAAAGTTCTACATGGGTGAACTGGCATGAGTCTCTTGGGGAGATGCTGGCGGTGGTTTTGGGGGCAAAGTCGGCTCAACAAGGTTGTCATCGTTGGATTTGTAGCCGCGTTGGTGCTGTTTCTTGTCCCTGTGATTGTGTCCTGGTTCAAGCCAACCCCTATCCGGGTAGGCGTAGCCTTCTACACGTACGAGCGTGGCTTCCTACTGGAGGGGAACATCAAGTCATATTTTTATGAAAACCGGAACCTGGTGTCCGATTGCAGTCTCCGACGAATCGAACAGACACTGCCGAAAGGCCGTGCCAAAACACCTGTCCCGCAGTCCTGGGTCTTGAGCAAGCTTCTCCTTGAAAATGTGTCGGACCAGAGCCTCACGAATCTCCGTCTGGACATCAGATCTCCTCTCCTACAGCCCACCACAACGCTGTTTACGACATCGAATGTAGACGCCACAGGGAAGCTGGGAGTAACTTCTCCTGATGCCCGACACACGTATGTGATTTCTATTCCGGCCATTGCCCCGATGACCTCAGTAGTTGTCAGCTTAAAGACGCCGATCGACGAGAAATTACGGCAGTTCGTCTATGTGGATCATGGTCGGGTAACTGTCCAGGTGCCTTTTTTGTCAGCGGACCAGTTCGCGACGTTTCCACTAAAAGTATCACGCCTCAACGCCATGAAGATTTTGAACCGGGAGAGTGTACTGCGATCCGGTGACGAAACATTCGCGAATGAAAAGATTGAGTTTACGATGCTACGCTCCGACGAGCCCGATCTTAAGGATGAAGACATGTCGTATCAACTTCTCCCGAAAGCGCGCGTTTGCCCGGAGGGAACGGCAGGCGACTGGTAAGGTTCGGCCATGGCTGTGTGCTATTTTGACATATGAGCTTTGATTGGCAAATGCGATCGATGCACTGCCAAAGGTGATCGAAAGGCAAAGACCGCATGAAAATGGGAGAGGCACCGGGGTCGTTGCTTGACCTTATACCTTACATCCGGATAGTTCACTGATGACGGAAAAGACGTTTTCATGAACCACTTATGCCCTGCTTGCGCTATTCTCCAGGCAAGGAGTAGGCTGAGCCCACTAGATACTTCGCTTCCAATACTCCTGAACTGAATCCTCTTACAAGGATCTTATGGATCTCCGTCGCCAGCAGCGTTTTCCTGTGCACTTTCAGAGCGTGCTCTCTGGTCAACCGCGCGGTGAATCGGTCGGAACGATCATGAACCTGTCGAAGAGTGGCTGCCGCGTGAAGACCGACAGTCAGGGCTACTCAGGCATGCAGGTAACCCTGCGCTTCGACGTGGCCGGTGAGACGCTACCCATTTGCATTGAGCGGGCGGCGGTGCGTTGGAGCCGCGAGGGCGAGCTAGGCGTGGGGTTCATCACGGTGGCTTCGCCTCACCAGGAACGATTGGGCCAACTGCTCGAGCGATTGAAACAGGGCCTCACTGGTTGAGCACGGACGGAAACCTTTCCGACGCTTGAGCTAATCTCCGAGCAGGGAGTCGAGAAAAGAGCGGTGTCAGCCACCATAGTTTCTTTGACGCGAGACGTGCGAGACCGGTAGGGCGGGTTGATCTGGTTCATCTGGTTTGTTTCGTTCATCTAGTTGGTCTTGTCCAACCAAGCAAACCAAATAACGGTCTTCTTATGCTGGCAGATTTTTTCAGCATCCTGATAGAATGTCTTCCTCATGAATGCCGTGCGCCCTCACTCTCTCTCAGGCCTCTACATCATTCTCGATCCGTCGGTTTCTCCTGCGCGCCCCTTGGTCGATGTGCTGATGGACGCGGCTGAGGCAGGCGCCTCGCTCTTTCAATATCGCAACAAGACTGCATCGATGAAGGAAGCCTACGCGGAGGCCGTGGTTCTGCGGCAAGCTGCTGCGAAGGCAGGCGTACTCTTCATCGTCAACGATCGCTGCGACTTGGCCCTGGCCGTGGACGCCGATGGCGTGCATCTGGGACAGGGAGACTTGCCGCTCGACTTGGCGAGGAAGGTGATGGGACCGGACAAGCTGATCGGGATCTCCACGCACAATTCTGATCAGGTGCGGGAGGCCACCGCCGGGAAACCGGACTATCTTGGATTCGGCCCCATCTTCAAACCCGGTTCCAAACAAGACCACGACCCGGTGGTTGGGCTTGAGGGGCTACGCGCGATGCGCAGGCTCACGTCGTTGCCTATTTTCGCCATTGGCGGGATTCAGATCGATCAGGCGAGGGAGGTGATGCGCGCTGGCGCGAATGGCGTCGCAGTCATTTCAGCGATCCTTAAAGCCCCGGATATCAGCCGGGCCGTGAACGCATTCCTCGCCCAGATGTGAGCCCGCATTATTCATGAAGCTTCTGCTACAAGCGCGGATACGCGGCTGTGACGGGTAGTCTCGCCATTCAGCCCTTCAACATACTGCACGAGTATGCCTCAGGGCTTCACGCCTCCGAGTGCCCGTCTCGCTTCGCGTCTGCACGCTTTCGCGACGAACCTTCATGAATAATGCGGGTTAGGACCAGCCTCGCCAGTTTCGTGATCGGAGCGGTCCCCGCGAGACGGATCAGACCTTCGTTCCAATTTCGATTCACGCTCGGGCTATAGGGGAGGGGGCCCACCACGGGAACCTTCGCGAGACGTCGGAGGAGATTCACGGTCGATTGCTCTTGCACACGAGCTGTCGTTGTATGAACTGGTCGAAGCTGATTCAAGACCAACGCCACGATGGGAATGTTTCTTTGGCGGAGCGCATTGAGCGTCAATAACGCCTGGTTGACTCCACCTAAGCCTGACCGCCCCACCACGATAGCAGGTAACTTCATCCGATAGATTAGGTCTAATACGTCAAGTGACGACGTGATAGGCACATGCACGCCACCAGCACCTTCTACCACCATAAGCGCGTGCTTCTTACGGAGGGCACGGAAGGCTCGTACAATAGCCGCCACTCGCACGATCGTCCCATCTGCTCGTGCGGCAGAGAGCGGCGCCACTGGAAGTCGAAAGACATAGAGACAAATTTCTGCCATCGAATCATGGCTACCAGCCGCTCTTTGCAACCGCGCTCCATCTGACTGAGCCTTAGCCGATCGCGAGACCCCTGACTCAATCGGCTTCATGACGCCCACATCGATCCCCCGTTGCGTCAGATGTGCCACGAGCGCAGCGGTGATGAGTGTTTTCCCGACGCCGGTATCGGTCGCAGTGACGAAAATCCCTCGCGGGCTGGAATCACGGGTGTGTCGTTTGGCTAGTCGCATATCTTCCATGGCCCATCTGTGTGGCACGACCAAAGTACTCCCGCAGGATGCTCAAAAAGTCCGTCCAGCAAGGCCGCAGCGAGTGAAGGACCGGAGGCGTACCCTCTGGGGTACGTTGAGGACCTGAACGATGCGAGAACGCAGCTGGCGGGCTTTTTCAGCATCCTGCTATAAGATTCGGCTGTCGCAGTTCCAAACCTGTCCCGACACATCGTTAAGTTGCGCCAGATGCAAGACGGTCTTGGCCACTTCCTCTCGTAACGGTGGCCGGCCCAACGCATGGCCGTTCCAATTATCGCCTGCCGGCATAGCCCCTTCAGATAGTCCTGTCATCTGCCAGCCAGGCAAGAGGAGATTCACACGGATATTGCCCGCTCCCCACTCGTGGGCTGCGGTGTGCACCAGACCGATGAGACCGGCTTTTGACGCCGCGTAGGCGACTTGTCCCGTTGAGCCATGGAACCCGGCATGCGATCCAATCACGACGATCGACCCGCCGCCGCGAGCGAGGAGGGGAGGGCCCATGGCGCGGAGGCAGTGAAATGTTCCCGTAAGATTTGTGGCCAATACGTCAGCCCAATCTTCTTGACGTTGTCGAAGAAGGAGATGGCTCCCTCCGATTCCGGCATTGCAAACAAACACCGACGGCACAGCTCCCAAGCGGCAGGAGGCTTCCACCATCTGTTGCACCGCATGCGCCTCGCGAATATCGGCTTCGTAAAGCGCCCCAACTCCACCGGCAGCCACAACTTGCGTAAGCGTGTCCACGGCCGCCGCCTTGTTTCGATGGTAATGGACCCCGACAGACCAGCCAGCCGCCGCAAAGGCCAGGCTGATTGCACGACCAATCCCTCCGGATGCGCCGGTCACAAGCACCGCATCTCTTTGGTTCGTTTGGTTCATCTGGTTGATCTAGTTTGTTTGGTTGATTTGGTTCATCTGGTTGGTCTGGTTCGACCAAATAAACAAGACAAACCAAACAAACCAGATGAACCAAATACGGGTGGATTATGGGTGGGATATCGAACGAAGGCAAGCCTGCTGGCACAACATTGCCGACCTCCTTCTCTTGCCGCATCCAGGATGCCTATGGTACGGTCGCCGCATCGTTCAACCAGTGGAGAGCGTCGCGCATGCCGTTAAATAAACCGGGATATCGAAAGGCCCTTATGTTGGGAACAGCGCTGCTGCTCGTCTGGAGCACCTGGTCAGCGCCTCTTGCAGCAGAAGACGCCGGTATCATTGTCCAGTCCGCCGACTATTTTCCCGATCAGATCGGGAACGAATGGCACTATCGTGGCCAGATTACTGAAGGGCCTCTGCAAACGGTTGAGAATAAATTTTTCTCCAATGTGTCCTCGGTTACCGGCACGAAAGCCATCAAGGGCATGACGGTCACCGTGTTCCACGATACCAATCCGGGCAACCATGGCCCCATGGATAGTTTCTATCGACGCGATAGCGTCGGCATCGTCTATTACGGCTCGGAACCAGGGACGCCCTTGGAAAAACAGCTCGTGCCCTATCAGATTGTGCGCTTCCCGATGAAGGCCTCGTCGTCTTTCCCACAATTCAACCGCAAGGGATTGGACTTTGGCACCGATATGGATCGGGATGGCAGCAACGAAAAGGCCGACGCACAGGGCGATGCCACGGTGGTGGGGCAGGAATCGGTGACCGTACCGGCCGGCACGTTCAAGGATGCCGTAAAGGTGGAAGCACGCATGAACATGCAGATTCATCTCTCCGGCGCGAAGAGGACCGTCCAGGGAACTGACGTGATGACCGCCTGGTTTGTGAAGGGCGTGGGCTTGGTCAAGTACGTTGAGCGGCAGGAATTCTCGCCGTTGGAAGACCGGGGCGTGGTCACGGATATTATGGAGGAACTGGAATCGTACGAGATCAAGCCGTCGAAGGCTTCACTCGGGCGGCGCGAATCCTCGACGGAGGGTCTGCTCGCTGACGACACGGGTGACCACGAATTGCGTCAAGTACTCTTCACCTCCAGCTTTCGATCCGACTCCGGAGAGTCGATGGCCTCCAAACGGCTGGCGGCCGACTAACGCGCCCGTGATCGGACGGTTCAGGTAGAGATTCCCGACATCAAACCGTTGCCGCGCCAATTCCAGATTGGCCGGGCTCCGTGAATAGACTCCGCCAGTGAGTGCGTAGGCCGTCGAATTTGCCAAGGTCAGCGCTTCTTGAAAAGACGCGGCCTTCATCACCGCGAGGATCGGCCCAAAGATTTCCTCCTGGGCCACTCGATGTATCGGCGCCACATCCGCGATGACCGTCGGCCCGATATACCATCCGGGTCCCGTCACAGTCCCTTCAACCAGCAGGCGTCCTTCCTTCTTTCCAATCTCGATATATTCCTGAATCTTCGATTGCGCTCGATGATCAATCACCGGCCCAACCTGCGTGCCAGGCTCTTCAGGATTTCCGACCCTCAGGCTCAGCACCGCCTCTTTGAGGCGATCCAGAAAACTATCGTAGATCGCAGCATGTACGATCGCCCGCGAGCAGGCGGAACATTTCTGCCCTGCATAGCCGGTGAACGACGCGACCACTCCGGTAATCGCGTCATCGAGATCCGCAGCCTCATCCACGATGATCGCGTTTTTTCCTCCCATCTCGGCCAGCACCCGCTTGACCATGTGTTGCCCCGGCATAAGAGTACAAGCGTCTTGCAGGATGCCGAGCCCCACGTCCTTCGAGCCGGTAAAGGCAATCGTTGCGATCTCGGGATGGACGACCAATGCCCGTCCGATCTCTGGCCCACCCGGCAGACAACAGAGTACCTCTTCAGGCACTCCGGCTTCCCGCAAGATCTCCGTGAGCCAGTGCCCCATCATCGGCGAACGCTCGGAGGGTTTGAAGAGCACGGGATTCCCGGTCACGAGTGCCGCCGACACCATGCCGGTGGGAATCGCCAGCGGAAAATTCCACGGTGCGATGACGGCCGTCACCCCGCGAGGACTATACAGCCGCTGGTTTAGTTCACCCGGCTCCTGCCCTAACCGTCTTGGGAAAGCGAGCCTGCGCCAGTCCGCTGCATAATATTCCAGAAAGTCGATCGCTTCCGCGAGGTCTGCATCCGCCTCCCGCCACGGCTTCCCACATTCCAGAATCTCCCAGGCCGCCAACTCATCGCGCCGCCTCCGCATGAGCGCGGCGGCCGCATGCAAAATGTCCACTCGTCGTTCCGTTGTGCGGTCGCGCCAGGATTCCCCTGCTTGAACCGCACGACGCACCGCCTGTTCGACATCCTCCGAACTCGCGCTGGCCAACCGGCCCACAACTTCATCCGGACGTCCGGGGTTACGAGACTCGATGAGAGGCCCCGTCAGACGCAGCCCTCCGAACGACGACGTCCACTGCCGGCCCAGTTGCGACCGCACGTTCGCCAGGGCCTGCTGCATCGCCGCTCGGCTGTCGGTCTGCGCAAAATCCCGCTGCGGTTCATTGCGAAACTCCTGCACACCGGCCGGCTGAGACACGAGGGGCTGCTTCTGACTCAATTCCTCAAGAACAGGCGGAGCCAACAACGTGCTCAGAGACTGGGATTCCACATACTCCTTCCTTAGAAAAGATTCGTTCGAGGTGTTTTCGAGCAATCGCCGTACGAGATAGGCCATGCCTGGAAGCAGATCACCCACCGGGGTATAGAGTCGCAATCGACGCCCATGCTGCGTGACCGCATACTGAAAAGGCTCGGCCATGCCGAAGATCATCTGATATTCCCAGCTCTCTGGAGAAATCCCGAGCGACTCCGCAACCGCCTCGATGTAGGCGAGCGTACGGAGATTGTGTGTCCCGAAGGCCGGTCGAATGATGGACGTCTGAGACAGAAGAAGACGCGTGAGCGCTTCATAGTTGGCATCCGTCTCCGCCTTGTGTTCAAAGAGAGGAACAGCCCAGCCTCGTTGCCGATAGCGAATCGTGTCCGAATCCCAGTAGGCCCCTTTCACCAGTCGAATCGTGATGGGTGCCCCACGCCGGCGAACCCAGGCCAGGAGCCCCTCGATATCGCGTGCCGTCTCCCGATGGTAGGCCTGTAACGCAAGCCCCGCGTACGGATAGACCTTGTAGGAAGGTTCCGCGAAGAGCCTGCTGAAGATCTCCACCAGCAATGCTTTTGTGTCGGCCTGTTCCATATCGAAGATCAACGAAGCGGGGAGGCGCATCGCTAGATCGAGGATGGGTCGAAGCCGCGCCGCCACAGAGCAGTAGCTCCCTTCTGGATCGATCGGGTCGAGATGTGGAGAGAGAGCGGAGATTTTGATGGAGAGCTGAACTCGCGGTATCGGTCCAAGATGGTCACGCTCCAGTATGGAAAAAGATGGCCATACGGCTGCCTCGTGCGCGAGCAGGGTCAGGGCTTCCACACAGCGATCGCGGTACCGGTCAGCCTCACGATCGCTGATGGTGGCCTCGCCCAACAAATCCACCGACCAGGCTCGCCCATGCTGCCAAAGATCGCTCAACCGCGGCACCGCTTCCTCGACTGTCGCTCCGGCAATAAAGGTGCGCGCCATATGCTCGACCTGGCTTCTGATCGCCTTGCCGCTGAGCCGAGCCCCCAAGCTGGTGGCGGAAATGGCTTTGAGCCCCCATTGGGTACCAAAGAGTGCGGTGTCTCCATCGCCCAAGTACTCGCGAGCCAGCGTGACCACCTGTTCGTCGTCCGTGATCGAGGGCAGGACATCAATGAATCGAAACAGCTGTGCCTTGAACAGGCTGTCTTGCATGGCCAGGTTGAGGGCTGTTTGTGACCACCAGCGCCCCTCAAAAACGGTCGGAGTTCGACCGGCAGAGAGATGAGCGAGCTGTTCACCGATCCGGCGTACGACAGATTCAGGGGGGGGAGAGATTGTCGACATCGATACCCCACTCTCAGTCAGACGGAGGGACACCGTCAGTATACACTGCGAGGGTAGTGGGTCAGTTTGAATCCAAGAGCCCTGAGATTTCTTCCAAGCTCCAAACATGGTCAGCAATTCCTGCTTGCATCGCCGGGGTGACCCGTAGCGCTTGGTGAACCCTGGCGAAGTTGTAATGCATGAAATGCAGGGCCACGGCATGGGCCTGGTTCTCAATCTTCTTGCTGAAGGCATTGGTCAGCCTAGTCATCCGGCGCATGCTCATCCGCATGGTGAGATTCTGCCGTTCCACAAAGCTAGTTGAGACTTGAGCCATATCGGGGTTGCCCTTGATCGTCATCTTGCGTGTCCCGCAGCATTCAGCAGGGCTATATCGAGTTGTCCTATCAGTTGGAGGCGCGTTGTAGATTTTGTCCAGCATCGCGTAATCCACGTCGTTGCCGAAGGATTGTTCAACCGCTGTCAGGTAGGCCCTGTGTCCATCGGTCGTGAGTTGGACTCGGTGTGCTAGTCGTGATGCCAAGTCATCAATGAACTTCCTCGCATAGATTGCGGTCCGATCACCGACCAAATATGATGCGATCAACTTCGTATCCGCGTCGATTGCTGTCCAGGTCCAGACATCACCAAATCCTAACGTGCCCTTCATTTCTTCCGGGACATTCTTTTCCTTCGCGTAACAGAAGGACCAAATTTCATCACACTGGACTTTCTTGCATGTCAGATTGCGAAGGGTCCGATCTTGATAAGCGGCGCAAGCCTTGCCGAGATCCACGACTAGCTTGAGCACGGTGCCCTTCGCTGCGCCAGTCATGCGGCATGTAGCGCGGATGCTATTGCCCTCGACTAGCGCGGCGATGATCTGGACTCGTTTGGCTTGCGTTAGTTTGTTCATGCTGCCCCTCCGTTGTATGGAGGTATTATGCTTGACCGCTCAAGCAATGTCAAGCGCAATTATCAATTTTGACAAATCAGACTAGGATGCTTATGCTACTAATAGCGTGCGGGTGATGGGACTCGAACCCATAAAACCCCTTGCCGGGCGGCGGTTAGACCGCTGTGTCTGCCTCTTCCACCACACCCGCACGAGGGCGCCTTTCGGCGCCCTTTTATTTAATCGAATAGCTATTCATTCCCCTTGGTGCCCTTCCGATCTGGATAGAATTCGGATAGACCAAAGGTTCCAGGAGATACCAATACAAATCTTTTGGTGCCACGCACCAATGACGTATAAAGCGTGGCCTTGGGGGTCTTACCGCTGAGCTTAAGTCCGCCAGCTTGGAGTGCTTCTAAGATTTTGTCGATATGAGCAGCATGACCAACTTTTTTTAAATAAGAGGCAGCGGCCTCAGTTTGTGACATGCCAAAGTATTCATCAGGGCGGACATCCCCTATTTCCTCATTGGCCGTATCGCCTTTTTGTCCAGGATCTCCCTTTACTCCCTTGATCTTTAGGCGCTTTTGTAGCCCCTCAATGAGCTGGTTTAATGCATCCCGCTCAGCTATCCATTGTGCGAGCATTTCCTTTTCATTCATGGTATGTCCCTCCGAATGAAAAAACTATAAATTCTTCTGCATATAAAGTCAATGGCAATAAATTGCAGACCATTAGCAAATATGTGATCTCAAGACATTGAATTATATGGCATAAATAAAGTTAAGCCATTTACATGCTATTTTTCGTGTTGCGTTGATAGGCTAGGAATGGTATAAGGTACTGCCTGATTTTGGGGAATCCAGTGATGAGCAGCTCATGGGGCATAGATCTTAAAAGTTGTTCTCCGGAAACTCTTTTCGATCTAGCCAATCAGCTTAAGGGGAGTGACGATAAGACCCAGCTTTTAAGTATTCAGAAGGAAATTATTGAGAGAGTGCGTGGTATGGGCGCGTCAAATCAGGTGATTGTGGACCTACTCATTCGAAACATGTGGAAGGGAGAACGGGCTGCTTTAGCGGAAGATTGGAGTGAGGCTATGGGAATTAGCGAACTGGAGTTTCGAAAATTAGCTAATGTGCGGAAGTCTTAGTCCCATTAGACTTAGATTTTAGGTAAGCCACTAAGCGGGCCATTGGCTGCATAATAATCCGATCGTGACGATCCGTCTCAACTTTTCTTTTCTGAACTAGTTTCTTTTTTGTTAAGGTCGCCATTTTTACGCTATTGCTTTAGCCTGATACTGTATAGCAGTTGAAGTATAGCAAATGACATGACCTATTAACTAGACCATGATTAATTTGCTTTATCAATAACTTATATAGATTCTGCTTGACTAGTTGAGCTATCGCTTAGCCATTTCCCCAGCGTACCGTTGCAGCCTTTTTTGCAATTTCCCTGCGTTTTTGGGGTGACAGCTTCTTAGCCCTTGCCTTCCCTCCCTTGAGCCCTCCTAGGCGTCCTAGAGCGACAGCGGCAGGGTTCTTCTTAGGCTTTTTTGGCTTCCCATCATGGGAAACGGGGGCAGGTTCACCGGTCACCGCCTTGAGGATTTCGAAGGCCGTGACGTTCACATCGCTGGATTTCGGTTTTTTCGCCATGTGGCGAGCATACATGACCGCTTAAGCAAAGGCAAGACTGGAAATTTTCAAACTGACCCACTACCCACTGCGAGCATTCGCTTGAAACATTCGCGTGAATTCGGTATGATGTTTGAAGTGCTTCGTCTTCCCCATGGTGTTTCCCAAACAAGCAACAGGTGAGGTTCAAGGAGAAGTCATGCTCGCGACAACAACTGAAGCTGAACCGATCAGTGCCGAATTTTCTCCTCTGAACTTTGCTCTATTCTGCGCCATCGTGGCTGCCACGACGATCGGTCTCCCACTCTATGGCTATTACTACGGATTCAGCCTCTTCGACTGGGTCCTGTTCTTGGTGATGTACATCGTCACGGGCATGGGTATCACCGTCGGCTATCACCGGTTGGTCTCACACCAGAGCTTCGAATGTCCAAACTGGGTCAAGGCCTCTATCCTCGTCGCCGGCGGTTGGGCACTGCAAAATTCTGCCCTTAAGTGGGGCGGCGACCATATCCGCCATCATGCCAAGACGGATGAAGAAGAGGATCCTTATAACGCGACCAAGGGATTCTGGCACAGCCACTGTGGCTGGCTCTTTTACGATAGCATCCATCGCAAGGATAAATACGAGATCCGTCTGCGCCGCGACCCTGTCGTAATGTGGCAAGATCGTTACTATTGGCCGATCGTGGTCACAGGACTTCTGCTCCCTTTCCTCCTTGGCGTCTGGCACGGCGGCTGGCAGGGCGGCATCAGCGCCTTCCTCTTGGGCGGTCTCTTCCGGATGTTTATGGTGCTGAACTCCACCTTCACGATCAATTCACTCTGTCACATGGTGGGGGCACAGCCCTATAGCAAGAAGGATAGCAGCCGTGACAGTTGGCTGGTTTCCTTCGTCAGTTTTGGCGAAGGGTATCACAATTTTCATCACGCCTATGCACGCGATTTTCGCAATGGACCGAACTGGTACAATTTCGACCCCTCGAAATGGATCATTTTCACTCTCTCGCTGATCGGGCTCGCTAGCAATCTTCGCCGCAACGACCCCACCATCGGGTAATGGACCTGTAAAGAACCCGCTCGACTGATAGTTTCACCATTCTACACATCCTTAGCCCGCGTTATTCCTGAACACCACTGCTCATATCGCGAATTTCACACGGCCAAAAAACTGCGAGTCAGCTTAGCAGGCTGGGAAAAGCTATGCTGGCACGCTGGAATTTTGATGGTCCGCACGTGTGCCTGCGACGAGCTCAGTCGAGCGGCACAACAGGCGAACTCTCCCGCAGGATGCTCAAAAAGGCCGTTCAGCAAGGCCGCAGCGAGTGAAGAGCCGAGGCGTACCCTTTGGGGTACGTTGAGGGTATGAACGATGCGAGAACGCCGCTGGCGGACTTTTTCAGCATCCTGTTTACATTCCCCATTGCGCTATCGCCTATAGCGCAATAGGCCCATTTTCTTTCACCCTGTCATTGGCTTATGATGGAGCGGCTAGCCGTCCTTGTCGTTCGTGAAGCGTGAAACGTCTGAGTCCGGAAACGAACGACGCTTCACGAGATACGCTTCACGGGTTTCGAGCACGCCGCGGGCGGATTTTTTCAGCATCCTGCTAGAGGAGGAGCGCTTCATGGCTGATCAACATCCCGCTGGACCCCAGACTGGTCACGGGAAAGACAACCTCATTCCCGATGTCAAATTTGTCATCGCCGTCAGCAGCGGCAAAGGCGGGGTCGGCAAATCCACGGTCGCCGTCAATCTCGCCGTCGCCTTAGCTTTAACCGGCGTCAAGGTCGGCCTGCTCGATGCGGATATCTATGGTCCGAACATTCCCATGATGATGGGCGTGACCAAGCCCCCCGAACAGAAAGACGGCAAGATCGTTCCAGCCGAAAGTCACGGCGTCAAACTCATTTCCATGGGATTTTTCGTCCCGGAAGACACCGCCGTGGTCTGGCGAGGTCCGATGGTCCATACCGCCATTCAACAACTCTTCCGAGACGTGCTGTGGGGCGAACTGGATTACTTGCTTATCGACCTGCCACCCGGCACCGGAGATGCGCAGCTCACTCTTACTCAGTTGGTTCCGCTCACCGGTGCCGTTACCGTCACGACACCTCAAGAAGTCGCCCTGCACGATGTCCGCAAAGGCATGATGATGTTCCAAAAGGTGAATGTACCGCTTCTCGGCATTGTGGAGAACATGAGCTACTTTCTCTGCGGCCACTGCGGCGAGCGGACCGAAATATTTTCGCATGGGGGAGGGGAGCGGGCCGCCGCCACACTCGGGATCCCGTTCCTCGGTCGAGTGCCGATCGACCCGGCAATTCGCGATGGCGGCGACTCGGGCATCCCGATCGTCGTGGCCAATCCGGCGTCTCCACAATCGGCGGCGTTCCGGGAAATCGCACGAAAAATTGTCGCGGGAGTCACCGGCGGCGCAACGGGGGTTCCGCCGATTGAAAGCCTGCTGAGCAAAATCAAGAGCCCGTTTGCGAAAACATAACCGACAGACAACAGGACGGGACGGCCGATGGGTGAGTTCGTGCGGGTGACAGGCACGACTGATGTGAAACCGGGCCACGGGATCGTCGCAGGAGTGATCGGCAAGACCCTCGCCCGTCCGCCAGTCTCGCTCGGCTAGGGTTTTAATACTGGTAGTGACAAGTATGGACCGGAGCGACGTACTATTCCTCTATCGTCAAATGCTGCTGATCCGCCGATTCGAAGAAAAATCTGCGGAGATGTACGCCCTCGCGAAAATTGGCGGATTCCTGCATCTCTATATCGGCGAAGAGGCCATTGCGGTCGGGGCCATCGCCGCCCTTCGACCGGACGACTACGCGATCAGCGCGTACCGTGACCACGGGCACTGTCTCGCCCGAGGCTCCGACCCAGGCCAGGTGATGGCCGAGTTGTTCGGCAAAGCGACGGGCCTGTGCCAGGGTAAAGGCGGCTCCATGCACCTGGTGGATGCCCCGCGCCGGTTCATGGGCGGCTACGCCATTGTTGGAGGCCACATTCCCCTTGCTACAGGCCTCGCGTTCGCAACCAAGTATCAAAAACTCGACCTCGTGACCGTCTGTTTCTTCGGTGAAGGAGCGCTCCCGAGCGGCCAGGCGCATGAAGCGCTCAATTTGGCGGCCTTGTGGAAACTCCCTGTGATCTTCGTCTGCGAGAACAACCGCTACGGTATGGGGACGCCGGCAGAACGGGCCATCGCACTCTATGCAGACGTGGCCGGGACGGCCCGCTCCTATGGCATCAGCGCGAAACGCGTGGACGGCATGGATGTGCTGGCTGTGCGCGACGCGATGCACAGGGTCGTCGAGCAGGCGCGCGTAGGGCAGGGCCCATTTTTCATCGAGGCCATGACCTACCGGTTCATGGGGCACTCAATGTCCGACCCGGCACACGGACATTACCGAACCAAAGAAGAGGTGGAGGAGCACCGCAAACGCGACCCACTTCACTTGCTGAAGCAAACGATCCTGAGTGCCAATCTAGGTACCGAAGCCGATTTCAGACAACTTGAGCGGGAAGTCGGCGAGGTCGTGACGGCCGCCGTCAGGTTCGCGGACGAGAGCCCGTTCCCCGCCCCATCGGAGCTTTACAATGATGTTCTGGCTGAGTAACCGGCTGGTAAAACAGCTTCCTGTTCTCACCCGCCCAACCCGGCGGCTACTTCACCAGCCCGCCCTGAGTCTGCCAAGACAGCCTCTTTGCCCAAGGACGCGCCTCTCCACAGGCAAAGCCGCAGCGAGCGATTCCCTTATAAGGGGTGGCTGGGATGATCCCAACTGCGCGCGTCCACCGAGCACTGCTTCTCCGTGCGGGGTGCCCAAGCACAGGGATCGTCCCGACTACCCCATCCCCTGTTTCAGCAGCCGTCAGGTTGTTATATGCTGATGTCCTATCGGGAAGCTCTGAACCAGGCCATGCGAGAGGAGATGCGTCGAGACTCGCGCATTTTTCTGATCGGCGAGGAAGTGGGCTACTACCAGGGCGCCTTCAAGGTCAGCAAGGGTTTTGTGGAGGAATTCGGCCCGCAACGGGTGGTGGATACCCCGATCACAGAAGCCGGCTTCACAGGCCTGGCAATCGGTGCCGCCATGGCAGGGTTGCATCCTATCGTCGAGCTCATGACCATGAATTTTGCCATTGTGGCCCTGGATCAGATCGTCAACAATGCCGCCAAAATTCGATACATGTCGGGAGGCCAGTTATCAGTGCCGCTCGTGATTCGCGGACCGGGCAGTGCAGCGCACCAGTTAGCCGCGCAACATTCGCAAAGTCTGGATGCCTGGTTCTGTCATGTACCGGGATTGAAAGTGATCGCCCCGGCCACGCCGCATGATGCGAAGGGGCTGCTGAAAAGCGCGATCCGCGACAATAATCCTGTCATCTTCATCGAAGCACAACTGCTGTACGGAACAAAGGGGGATGTCGAAGACGGTGAGTACACGATCCCCCTCGGTGTCGCCGAAGTGAAGCGTACCGGACGCGATGCGACGATCGTCGCCTATTCGAAGATGCTCCTGCTGGCGCTGGAGGCAGCCGAGCAACTCAGTCGAGAGGGCATCGAGGTTGAGGTCATCGATCCCCGCACCCTCAAACCGTTGGACCTCCCAACGATCGTGGCCTCGGTCAAGAAGACCGGGCGCCTCGTGATCGTCGAAGAGGGCTGGCGTTTTTGCGGACTGGGTGCGCAGATTGCCGAGAGCGTGTACGCGGCAGCATTCGACTACCTGGACGCCCCTATCCAGCGCGTCACCGGCGAAGATGTGCCGATGCCCTATAGCCGCCCATTGGAAGATGCCGCCATCCCGGACAAGGCGCGCGTCATCGACGCCGTCAGATCAGTGTGCGGCACACGCTAAATGAAGGAGGCACGATTACCCATGTCGTCACAAGCCCAGGCTCCCGGTCATATCGAGATCACGGAGACGCTCGTTCGGCTCTATGTGTTCCTCACGCAGTACCTCGATCGCTGCCTCGATGAGGCAGCCAGAAAGACATACCCGGACGAGGAACTGCATGCGCATCTCGCCACGACCCGCGAGACGATGGCGGACATCCTCGCGGTGAATCCGGTGGTCAAGAGCAAAGTCGAGAAGGAATGCAAGGACGTGTTCGCCCTCGGAGCAGCGATCTTGAAGGGCGGCCATGAGCGAGCCTCGGCGATGGAGCCGATGCAGGCGGCGCGCGCCATCCTGCGGAACAAGACCATTGCATTGAGCGATCTCTTGGCAGTATTCAGGGCTCTCTGACATAAGGAAACGCGTGACGCGCGGG
>Ga0209108_10001029_pt1 | contig 16063 bp, 12 predicted proteins | sample Rifsed10ft1_FD_184003 | JGI IMG/M metagenome (GOLD analysis project Ga0209108, IMG submission 184003) | Soil microbial communities from Rifle, Colorado, USA - sediment 10ft 1 (version 2) | ecosystem: Environmental > Terrestrial > Deep subsurface > Rock core/Sediment | place: Rifle, Colorado...
GTCCTTCTGCCCGTGGGCGAGCCGCGCCTCATCGCCGAGGCGCTGGCCGGCCTCGCCGGCGACCCGGCGCGGCGCAAGCGCCTGGCCCAGGCCGCCCGCGACTTCGCCAAGCGCAGCTTCTGGAGCTGGGAGCAGCGCCTGGACGCCGAGCTCGAGGCCGTGGAGGCGCTGGTCGCCGGCGCGGCGGCATCCGCCGATGTCTAGCGAGAGCGAGAGCCGGCCGGCCGCAGGCGGCTTCCTCTTCAACGTCAACTCGGTCTTCATCAGCACCGTCGTCGCCTACGGCATCTCCTTTCTCGCCGCCGTCCTTCTCGCCCGCGTCCTTGGCCCGGAGGGCCGCGGCGTCACCGCCCTGTACCAGCAGGCCGTCGGCTTCGGCTTCGCCCTCGCCAGCCTGGGCATCGCCAGCGCCATCGTCTACTTCGTCGCTCGCCGCGACCTGACGAGCCGCGAAGCGCTCGAGTCGGGACTCAGCGTGACCATCGCCGCGACGGCCCTCACCGCCGCCATCGTCGGCATCGCGGCGCTGCTCGCCGGCGAGAGCATTCACGCCGCGGCCGGCCCTTACTGGCTCGCGGTCCTCACCGTGCCGGCGATCATCCAGTTCCGCCTCGTCGAGGGCTGCCTGCGCGCCCAGGAGCGCTTCGGCGCCATGAACGTGCTCGAGGTGCTGCTGACGCTCGCCGCCCTCGTCGGCTTCGTCCTCGTCGAGCTGACCATCGGCCTCACAGTCGGCCGCGCCATCGCTGTCTGGAGCGCTTCGTTCTTGCCGCCGACCGTCCTCGGCTACGTCCTCCTCGGGACGAGCGCCCTGCCGCGACGCCTTCCCTCCTTCACGACTCTGCGCCCGACCGTCCGCTTCGGCTTCGAGGCGCAGCTCGGCAACCTGCTTCAGGCCTTGAACTACCGCCTCGACTCCTACCTCGTCCTCGCCTTCGTTAACACCGCCGGCGTCGGCCTCTACGCCGTGGGCGTCCAGCTGAGCGAGGGCATGTGGTTCATCGCCAACTCGGTCGCCGTCGTCTTCCAAACAAACCTCACCGCCCGCGACGACGAATACGCGGCGCGCAACGCGCCCATCGTCTGCCGCAACACCATCCTCGTAACGGCGCTCGCTGCCATCGCCGCCGGCGCCGTCTCGCCCTTCGTCGTACCGCTCGTCTTCGGCTCAGACTTCGATGACGCCGTGCTGCCCTTCGTCCTCCTCCTGCCGGGCACGGTCGCCCTCGCCGGCACGAAGATCCTCGCCGCCTACGTCTTCAGCCGCGGCCGGCCCCTGATCAACGCCGTCATCGCCTTCGCCGCTCTCGTCGTAACGGTCGTAGCCGACCTCATCCTCATCCCGCTGCTTGAGGTGGAGGGCGCCGCCATCGGCGCCAGCCTCGGTTACACGCTGAGCCTGGCGCTGACGGTGATGGCTTTCCGCGCCCTCTCCGGTGGCTCCATCGCCGACGCCCTTCTGCCGCGACCGGCCGACGCCGCTCTTTACGTCGACGCCGTGCGCTCGCTGGCGGCGCGGCTACCCCTGACGCGACGTCCCGCCGGCCCCGACGCGTCCGGGCGCCGCCCGTGAACGAGCTCCCCGGCTCGCCCCTGCGCATCGCCGTCCTCGGCGACTTCGAAGGGCTGCACACGCGCCGCTGGCTGGAGGTCTTCGTCCGCCGTGGCCACGACGTGCACGCCATCTCCTACTACCGGCCGAGCCTCGACCTGCCCGGCGTCACCGTCCACGCGCTGTCGCCGGCCACACCAACCTCCGCATCACGACCAGCCGCACCGCCTCAAACCGTGAAGGCCAAGGCGCCGCCCAACCTTCTGCGACTCGTCCACGCCCTGCGCTACCGGCGCGCCGGCTTGACGCGCGCGCTGCGGGCGATCCAGCCCGACGTCTTCCACGCCCACTACGTCGTCGAGCACGGCTTCTACGGCGCCCTCGCCGGCTTCCACCCCTACGTGGTCAGCGCCTGGGGCTCCGACCTTTATGTCGAGTCATACGCGCCCCTCGGCCGCCTCATCGCCCGCTGGACGCTCGCCCGCACCGACCTCCTCACCGCCAACGACGCCGCCCTCGCCCGCCGCGCCGTCGCCCTCGGCGTCCCCGCCGAGCGCGCCGCCGTCATCCATCTCGGCATCGACCGCCTCTTCCTCGACGCCGGCGAGCGCAGCGTCAACCTGCGGGACGCGCCGGCGACGCCGACCGTCATCAGCGACCGCGCCCTGGAGCCGCTCTACAACGTCGATACCGTCCTGCGCGCCTTTGCCCGCCTGCGCCAAAGGCTGCCCGAAGCTCGGCTCCTCGTCGCAGGCGACGGCAGCCAGAGGCCGCGCCTCGAGGCGCTGGCGCGCGAGCTGGGCCTCGGCGACTCGGCCCGCTTCCTCGGCCGCCTGGACGCGCCGGCGCTCGCCGAGGCGCTCGCCGGGGCCCAGGTCTACGTCTCCGTCCCCGGCTCCGACTCCCTCGCCCTGAGCAACCTGGAGGCGATGGCCGCGGGCGCCTTCCCCGTCCTCAGCGATCTGCCGAGCCTGGACGGCTGGGTCGAGCACGGCGCCAACGGCCTGCACGTCCCGCCGCGTAACGTTGAGGCGCTCGCGGACGCCCTGTATACGGCGCTGAGCGACGCCGCCCTGCGCCGCCGCGCTGCCGGCTTCAACCGCGCCAAGGTCGAAGCGCAGGGCCTGCGCGAGCCGAACATGCTCCTCATGGAGCGCCACTACTACCGCCTCGCCGGCCACCCCGTCGGCGAGACGAGCATCTGAGGGCTCCCCGGGCTCCCCTGTCTTTGCGAGGCTCGCTGCGCGAGCCGCGGCAATCTCGGGAGTCTAGGCGTCGCCTTCCAGCAGCCGGTTCGTCTTCGCCGCCAGGATGAAGTCGTTCTCGGATAGCCCGCCGATGGAGTGCGTCGAAAGCGCTAGCTCCACCCAGCGGTAGGAGTGGACGCGGATGTCCGGGTGGTGGCCCTCCGACTCCGCCAGCGCCGCGACGCGGTCGACGAACGCCATCGCCGCCGCGAAGTCGGCGAAGCGGCGCCGCCAGCGCAGGGCGCCGCCGTCCGCACCCAACTCCCAGCCCGGCACCAGCAGCAGCAGGCGCTCCGCCTCCTCGTGCGCCAGCGTCGGCGAGCCCCTGGGGCGCTCGACGCAGCGGCGGCTCAGCAGCTCGCTCAGCTCCATCGCCCGCCCATTATCGCAGCGCCGCGCAAGAAGAAAGGGCCCGCTCGGCCAACGGGCCCCCTCGTGACTTGTTACCTGTTACCTGCTACTTCCCGCCCGCATCCGGGACGTAAGCCGTCTTCGCCTGCTCGACGCCGAGGTGCGGCAGCCAGCTCAGCACCGAGGGCAGGTACCAGTTCCAGCGCCCCAGCAGCTTCATCGACGCCGGCACGAGGACCGACCGGATGATCGTCGCGTCGATGAGCACGGCGGCGCCGAGGCCGAAGCCCGTCTGCTGCAGCATCACAAGGTCGCCCATCGCAAACCCGCCGAACACCGCGACCATGATCAGCGCCGCGCCCGTGATCAGCCGCCCCGTCGACCGCAACCCAAAGGCGACAGCGTCCGTGTTGTCGCCCGTCTGGTCGTAGCGCTCACGGATCCGGCTCAGCAGGAACACGTGATAGTCCATCGAAAGCCCGAACAGCACCGAGAAGAGGAACAACGGCAGCCAGAACTCCACCGTGTCCACCTGCTGGAAGCCGAGCAGGTCCGCCGCGAACCCCTTCTGCGACACCAGGACGATGAGCCCGTACGCCGCGCCGACGGACAGCAGGTTCATCAGGATCGCCTTCGCCGGCACCACGATGGAGCGGAACACCAGCATCAGCAGCAGGAAGCTTAGCCCCAGCACGAAGACGAAGACGATGGGCGTGTAATCCGCCGTTATGTCGATCGAGTCGAGGTTGAACGCCGTCAGGCCCGTGACCAGGACGCGCACGCCATCGACGCCTGCGAAAGCCTGCGGGACGTACTCGCCGCGGAGGCGCCTGATCGCGTCGTTCGCCGCGTCCGCGTACGGGTCGCTCGCCATCTGCACCGAAACCAGGCCGAGGTCTTCCGCCCGATTCGTGGAGAAGGTCGACGGGCCGAAGACGGGGTCGTTAGCGAGCAGGCTCCGCAGCCTTTCGACGGCCTGCGGCACCGGCGTGGACGGGCCCACGGCGCCGTCGATGACGATCTCGGCCGGGTACACCTGCCCGCCGTCGAAGTCGCGCTCCAGCGCCTCAAAGCCCTTCTTCGACTGGAAGCTGTCCGGCAGGCTGCTCACGCCGGCCGAGCCGCGGTTGATGTCGAAGAAGGGGATCGTCGCGGCGAGGAGGACGGCGGTGACCGCGACGACGCCGACCACCGGGTAGCGCATCACCGTGCTCGCCACCTTGTCCCAGAAGCCGCCCGGCCGCTCCTCATCGAACTCCTGCTGCGCCTTCTGCACGAACGGCAGCCGCAGCTTGTCGACCTTGTCGCCCAGCAGGCGCATGAGCGCCGGCAGCAGCGTCAGCGACGCCAGGATGGCGAAGCCGACGGCGAAGATCGCCCCCGCCGCCAGCGCCCGGTAGATCGTCGAGGGCACGATGAGCATGCCCGCCAGGGCGATAATCACCGTGACGCCGCTGAAGAACACGGCCCGGCCCGCCGTCGCCGAAGCGATGTCCACCGCGTCCAGGACCGCCCGGCCGCGCGCCCGCTCCTCGCGGAAGCGCGAGAGCACGAAGAGGCTGTAGTCGATGCCGACCGCCAGCCCCATCATCGTGATCATGTTCGTGACGAAGAACGAGAGCTGCGACACCTGGCCGACCAGCGCCGTGACGCCGATCGCCGCCACGATCGCCATCACAGCGAGGACGATAGGCACGAGCGCGGCGACCACCGCGCCGAAGACGAGGATGAGGATGACGAGGGCGATGAGCCCGCCAACCGTCTCGCCCCGCGCCAGGTCCTTCTCCGAAGCCACGTTGAAGTCGCGGCTCACGCTCGCGTTGCCGGAGACGTAGACCTCGAAGCTCTGCTTGCCGTTCGCGGCCTCGACGATCCCGATGATGTCCTCGACGTTCGTCACAGCGTCGTCGAAGCTGCCCGCCATCGTCAGCGCGATGATCGTGCCGTGGCGGTCGGCTGAGACCAGGCCGGGGATGGGGTCCTTGTAGTAGACCAAGGCCTGGCGCGTCACCTGGGGGCCGAGAGCGCCGATCTGGCTGTGGATGCCCTCTACGTAGGCTCGGAATGCCGGATCGTCGACGGTCAGCGTCTCGGACCGGATAACCACCGCTTCGTTGACCGGCGTCGGCCCGCGCAGGCGCTGCTCCAGCAGCGCCCAGCCGACCTTTGAGTCGGGGCTGTTGGTGACGTCCGCCTCCGTGGTCAGCGCGTCTGAGAGAAAGGCGCTCGTAAGGCCGATCGAGATGACGAAGATCGCCGCCCAGACGGCGACGACCTTCCACGGGTGGCGCGCGCTGGCGCGACTGAGAGCTCTGGGTGAGAGGCTGAGTGCCATCGAACTCCTCCAGTTTACGTCCTCACCGGGTAGCGTCCCGATAGGAGGCGGGGAAAGCTTCGGCTTCGCTCTAGCCCAAATAAAGCGAATGCTCCCTCATTTATAGGGAGCGCCTTCTCTCTTGTCAAGCGGTCTGGCGATGATCTTTCGAAAGAATCAGTGGCGCATCGCCGCCGTCGCGTCCGGCGCCGCGGCGCCCTCGCCGTGCCAGAACGTCCCGCCGAACAGCGCCCGCGCGACCTTCACGAACTCGCCCGCGTCCAGATCCGGGTCGACCAGCCTCTGCACGACGAACCCCTGGTACATCCCCACCATCAGCCGCGCCACCGCGTCCGCGTCCAGCGAACGGTCGATATCGCCCCGCGCTTGCGAATGCTCCACCAGCTCGGCCAGCCTCTCCCGCACCGCCGCGTTCGTCCGCGACTGCGACGTCCGGACGTCCTCGTTGCGCGGCGACTCCGCCGCCAACTCGACGATCAGCGCGCAGTTCATGGCCAGCTCCGCCTGGTCTCGGTCGATGAAGAACGCGCGCAGCAGCTCGTCGAACGCCTCCAGCGTCGTCTCCTTCACCATCGCCTGCTCCAGCCGCTCCGCGTTTTGCCGCTGGCGGTACTCGGACATCGCCTCGATGATCTCTTCCTTGCTGGGGAAGTAACGGTAGACGGCGCCCGGGCTGAGGCCCGCCTCGTCGCAGATGTCCTGCATCGTCGTCCGGTGGAATCCCCGCCGCACGAAGCAGGCCGCCGCGGCGTCGAGGATCTGCTGGCGGCGCAGCTCTAGGTACTCGGGAAGGACTTTTGGCATCGAGGCCTCCAATTAAGCGAAGGAACGTTCTCTTTCTTTATAGCACGCCCTGTCAAGCCTTCCTCCTGCCTGTCATTGCGAGCCATCGCGGCAGCGAGGCGCGGCAATCTGGGGCGGGGCTGTCCGTGACAACTGGGCGCAAGGCGCGGCGTCACACCGCGCCTTCGGCGTGTTTCGACGGCCGTTACGCCGGCGGCCTACTGACTCCAACCTTCGCCGTGCAGGTAGCCGACCGGCCGTTGCTCTCCCGCGCGTCTCTGCTAGACTCGCTCTGTGGAGAACCGCGTGCCTGAACCCGTCGTCCTCGTCCTCGGCTGCGGCATCGGCGGCGTCGTCGCCGCCCGTGAGGCCCGCCGCCTGCTGCCCGCCTCGCACCGCGTCATCGTCATCGACCGCGAGGCGCAGGCCTCCTTCCCGCCCTCCTACCTCTGGGTGATGACCGGCGAGCGCCGGCCGGAGGCGATCCGCCGCCGCCGCGCCCATCTCGCCCGCCGCGGCGTCGAGTTCGTCAGCGCCGACGTGCGCCAGATCGACACGGTCAACCGCTACGTCCGCGCCGACAGCCGCGAGTTCCACTACGACTACCTCATCGTCGCCCTCGGCGCCGAGACGACGCTGGAGGCGAAGCCGGGCCTGGCGGAGACGGCGCATACGTTTTACACGCTGGACGGCGCCGAGCGCCTGGCGGCCAGCCTGCGCTACTTCGCCGGCGGCCGCCTCCTCATCGTCATCGCCGGCCTGCCCTTCAAGTGCCCGGCGGCGCCCTACGAGGCGGCGATGCTCCTGGAGCACTACTTCCACTCCCGCCGCATGCGCCAGAAGGTCGAGATCGAGCTCTACACGCCGGAGACGCTGCCCCTGCCCGTCACCGGGCCCGCCCTCGGCGAGGCGGTCGTCGGCCTGCTAGCGCACAAAGGCATCGCCTTCCACCCCGGCAAGCAGCTCGAGTCCGTGGACGGCGCCAAGCGCGTCGTCGCCTTCGCCGATGGCGAGACGGCCCCCTTCGACATGCTCATCGCCGTGCCTGAGCACCGCGCGCCGGCCGTCGTCCAGGAGGCCGGACTGACAGGCGAGGGCGGCTGGATCGCCGTCGACCCGGCGACGCTGGAGACGGCGCAGCCAAACGTCTTCGCCATCGGCGACGTGACGCGCATCCCGCTGCCGGACGGCCTGCCGCTGCCCAAAGCCGGCGTCTTCGCCGAGGCGCAGGCGCAGGTCGTCGCCCGCAACATCGCCCATCGCGCCGCCGGCGGCAAACGGCCCGAACCCTTCGACGGCGTCGGCCGCTGCTTCCTGGAGGTCGGCGGCGGCGCCGCCGCCATGGCGGACGGCGACTTCTACGCCCGCCAACGGCGCATCGCGATGAAGCAGCCGAGCATCCTCTGGCACTGGGCGAAGGTGGCCTTCGAGAAGTACTGGCTCTGGCGCTGGTACGGCTGAGCCGTGTCTCGCGCCCGCATCCAACTCTCATTGCCCGAAGGCGAAGGCCAGGCTTCAGCCTGGCCGGCCCGCCGCTGAGCCGTGTCTCGGGCCCGCATCCAGCTCTTCGAGGAGCGGGCTGCCGAGTACGACGCCTGGTTCGCCTCGCAGCGCGGCCGCCTCCTCTACCGCTCCGAGCTGGCTGCCCTGCGCCTCGTGCGCCCGGCGATGGCCGGGCCGGTGCTAGACGTCGGCTGCGGCACCGGCGTCTTCAGCGTCGATCTGGACGCCGCGCTGGGCGTCGACCCGTCGCGCGAAGAGCTTCGCCTGGCGCGCCGCCGCGGCCTGCCGGTCGCCCAAGGCGTCGCCGAGCAGCTGCCGCTGGCGCCGGGGCGCTTCGGCGGCGTCCTCTTCATCACGAGCTTCTGCTACATCGACGACCCGGCGCGCGCCCTGGCGGAGGCGCGCCGCGTCCTCGCCGCCGACGGCCGCGTCCTCGTGGCCGAGATCAACCGCGACAGCGCCTGGGGCCGCGATTACCTGCGTCGCCAGCGCGAAGGCGACCCCTTCTACGGCCTGGCAAGCCTCTACACGATGGCCGAGACGTTGCTGCTACTCCGGGACGCCGGCTTCGAGCCGGAAGCCTACGCCTCGACCCTCCAGCAGCCGCCCGAGAGCGTGACGAGGGTGGAGGAGCCGGCGCCGGCGCTCGTGCCGGACGCGGGTTTCGTCTGCGTCCTCGCCCGCCAACGCTCCTGAGCGCGTGGAGGCGCTCTGCCGGCTTCTCCGAAGGCCAGGCTTCAGCCTGGCACCCACGGCTCAGCCGGACTAAAGTCCGGCCTTCAATGACTGACAACTGAGAACTGAGAACTGCCCTCAGACCTTCGGCAGGATTTCCTTCGCGACGAAGGCCAAGGTCTCCCGGCTGGGCGGCTGCTGGTACTGCAGCATGATCCGGCTCACGCCCTCCGCCTCCCAGGCCTGGATCTGCTCGACCAGCTCCGGCGGCGTGCCAACCAGCGCCCCGAAGGGCCGCCGCGGCGCCCCGGCCGGCGGCCGGAACTGCGGCGGCATCCGCGCCATCATCGCGTCCACCTGCCGGTCGATGTCCGCCTGCGTCGCGCCCGTGACGTAGCTGCACATCAGCGAGCGGTCGATGGTCTTCGGGTCGCGCTTCTCCGCCTCGCAGTGCTGTTCGAGCACCTGCACCTTGTGGCGGTAGACGTCGACGGGTCCGCCGGCCGTGTTCCACTCCGTCGCGTAGCGGGCGACGATGCGCAGCGTCCGCTTCTCGCCGGCGCCGCCGATGAGGATCGACATCGGCTTCTGCGCCGGCTTCGGGCTCATGGGCGCGTCCTTCAGCTGGTAGCGCTTGCCGTTGAACGAGGCCGATTCGTTCTCGAACAGCGCCTTGATCACCTGGACGCTCTCCTCCAGGTTGTCCAGGCGCTCCTTCACCGGCGGCAGCCTGATGCCGTAGGCGTCGTGCTCGATCTGGTTCCAGCCGGCGCCGATGCCGAGGATGAACCGCCCGCCCGAGAGCTGGTCGATGGCCGCCGCCACGCGCGCCAGGATCGCCGGGTTGCGAAACGTCATCGAGAGCACCAGCGGCCCGAAGCGGATGCGCCGCGTCATCGCCGCCGTGTAGGTGTGCGCCACCAGCGTGTCCAGCGAATCGACCGTCCGCGACGGCCCGAAGAAGGAGAAGAAGTGGTCGGAGCGCCACAGCGACTCGAAGCCCAGCTCCTCCGTCCACTGGACGATGTTGCGCCACTCGTTCCAGCCGACGCCCTCCTGGCTCTCGATCATCACGCCCAGCTTCATGCCGTCCTCCGTCTAGCGCTGTACAGCTTCATCCGCGCCGCTCGATGATCGGGCGTGGGCGGACAGGCGTCAACAAGCGCCCCGCTCTCGCGACACAGGAGCGGTAGCGTCCTTCGACAGGCTCAGGAAGAGGAAAGCGGCGCCTCGGCCCTCTTGCTGAGCTTGTCGAAGCACGCTACGCCACGTGTCGGAGAACGAGTGCCGAGATAGAGAATCCCGAACCGCAGCGAGAACGCCTCACTGCGCTACCACGCCCTCGGCCACGCGATCCCGCAGCGCCGCCTGCGCCGCCGCCACCCGCGCGATCGGCACGCGGTAGGGCGAGGCGCTCACGTAGTCCAGCCCCTCGCGGTGGCAGAACTCCACCGACGTCGGCTCGCCGCCGTGCTCGCCGCAGATGCCGATCTTCAGCCCCGGCCGCACGCTTCGCCCCTTGCCCACGGCGATGCGCATCAGCTCGCCCACGCCCTCCTGGTCGAGCTTCACGAACGGGTCGCCCTCGATGACGCCCTTGGCGATGTAGTCCGGCATGAAGTGCGCCGAGTCGTCGCGCGAGATGCCGTACGTCGTCTGCGTCAGGTCGTTCGTGCCGAAGGAGAAGAACTCGGCGTGCCGCGCGATCTCGTCCGCGACCATGCAGGCGCGCGGCAGCTCGATCATCGTCCCCACCGTGTAGTCGACGCGGACGCCCGTCTCCGCCATCACCTGCGCCGCCGTGTCTTCCGTCAGCTGACGCATGCGCACGAACTCCTCCTCCATGCCGACGATGGGGATCATGATCTCGGGCAGCACGCGCACGCCCTCGCGCGACAGGTTGCAGGCTGCCTCGATGATCGCCCGCACCTGCGTCTCGTAAATCTCCGGGTAGGTGACGCCGAGGCGGCAGCCGCGGTGTCCGAGCATCGGGTTGAACTCTGCCAGCGCCTCGTTGTGCTGCGCCACGACCTCGGCCGCCACGCCTAGCTCCCGCGCCACCTCCTCGATCTCCTCCGGCGTCTTCGGCAGGAACTCGTGCAGCGGCGGGTCCAGCAGCCGGATGGTGACCGGCAGGCCCTCCATCGCCCGGAAGATGCCCTCGAAGTCCGATCGCTGCATCGGCAGGATCTTCGCCAGGGCCCGGCGGCGTCCTGCCTCGTCCTCGGCCAGGATCATCTCCCGCACCGCCAGGATGCGGTCCGGCTCGAAGAACATGTGCTCCGTGCGGCAGAGGCCGATACCCTCGGCGCCAAACTGTCGCGCCAGCGCCGCGTCCTGGGGCGTGTCGGCGTTGGTGCGGACGCGCAGCCGGCGCGCCTGGTCCACCCAGCCCATGAGCGTCGCGAAGTTCTCGTCCAGCGTGCTGTCGACGACCGGCACGGCGCCGAGCATCACCTCGCCCGTGCTGCCGTCGATGCTGATCGTGTCGCCCTCGCCGACGACGACCTCGCGCCCCTCCGTGCTGACGGTGAAGCAGCCGCTGGCGTAGTCGATCTGGAGGGCGCCACAGCCCGCGACGCAGCAGCGGCCCATACCCCGCGCCACGACGGCCGCGTGCGAGGTCATGCCGCCGCGCGCCGTGAGGATGCCCGCGGCGACGCTCATGCCGTGCACGTCCTCGGGAGACGTCTCGACGCGGACGAGGACGACCTTCTCGCCCGCCTCCGCCCTGGCGACGGCCTCGTCGGCGCTGAAGACGACCTTCCCGACGGCCGCGCCGGGCGAGGCCGGCAGGCCGGTGGCGATGACCTCTCGCGTCGCCTTGCTGTCGAAGGTCGGGTGCAGCAGCTCGTCCAGCTTGTCCGGTTCGACGCGCATGATCGCCTCTTCGCGGGCGATGAGGCCCTCGTCCGCCAGGTCGACGGCGACCTTGATCATCGCTCGCGCCGTGCGCTTGCCGGCGCGCGTCTGCAGCAGCCAGAGGCGGCCCTTCTGGATCGTGAACTCGATGTCCTGTATGTCGCGGTAGTGGCGCTCCAGCGTCTGGTAGACCTGCGTCAGCTCCGCGAACGCCTGCGGCATCGCCTCCTCCAGCGACACCTGCCCGTCGCCCTTCGCCTCCTTCGTCACGGGCTGCGGGGTGCGGATGCCGGCGACGACGTCCTCGCCCTGGGCGTTCACCAGGTACTCGCCGTAGAAGCGCTTCTCGCCCGTGGCCGGGTCGCGCGTGAAGCCGACGCCGGTGGCGCAGTCCTCACCCAGGTTGCCGAAGACCATCGCCTGGACGCTGACGGCCGTGCCCCAGTTGTTGGGGATGTCGTAGAGGCGGCGGTAGGTGACGGCGCGCGGGTTCTCCCAGGAGCCGAAGACGGCGCCGATGGCGCCCCAGAGCTGCTCCCAGGGGTCCTCCGGAAAGCGCACCTGCCGGCGTTTCCAGATCTCGTACTTGAACTCGACGACGAGCTCCTTCAGCGCCTTCGGCGGCAGCTGCGTATCCTGCTCGACGCCGAGGGCGCGCTTCTTCGCCTCCAGGATCGCCTCGAAGGGGTCGACGCCCTTGTCCTCCCCTTTGAGGCCGAGGACGACGTCGCCGTACATGGCGACGAAGCGGCGGTAAGAGTCATAAGCAAAGCGCTCGTCGCCCGTCTCGCGCGCCAGGCCCTCGGCGACGGCGTCGTTCAGGCCCAGGTTGAGCACCGTGTCCATCATCCCCGGCATGGAGACGCGGGCGCCGGAGCGCACGGAGAAGAGCAGCGGCCGCGCCGGGTCGCCGAAGCGGCGCTCCAGCAGCCCCTCGACGAAGCGCACGCCCTCGCGCACCTGCTCGTCCAGGCCGGCAGGGTAGCGGCGGTCGTTCTCGTAGAAGGCGGTGCAGACCTCGGTGGTGATGGTGAAGCCGGGCGGCACCGGTATGCCGATGTTCGTCATCTCGGCCAGGCCGGCGCCCTTGCCTCCGAGGAGGTTGCGCATCTCGGCCGACCCGTCCGCGCTCCCGCCGCCGAAGAGGTAGACGAGCTTGGCGGCCGTCGTTTGAGGCGCTGGGGTGCTCTCCGGTGTCGTGGTCATCGTCGAACCTCGTCAGGGGAAAGAGGGCTCGCCGGCTGCCTGCGCCGCGCCTCGATTATACCAACGCCCTTCTCCAAAGAACGTTGCGACTTCGGATCGCGCCCTCTCCCTGGCTAGCAAACTGCGCTATACTTCGCCAGCACTTACTTATAGGCGATAACCATCGGGAGCGCACCATGAAGTTCCACTGGTTCCACCTGATGCCCTACCCCGACCTGCCGCCCGACTTCCGCGAGAAGTACCGTAGCGTCTGGGTGGACGTCCCCAGCCACCTCTACGACCCCGTCCGCGGCCACCAGGTCTACAACGAGTACCTGGACGAGCTCGAGTACGCCGACGCGATGGGCTTCGACGGCATCTGCGTTAACGAGCACCACCAGAACGCCTACGGCCTCATGCCCTCGCCCAATCTCATGGCCGCCGCCCTGGCGCGCCGCACGCGCAACGCCGCCCTCGTCGTCCTCGGCAACAGCCTTGCCCTCTACAACCCGCCCACCCGCGTCGCCGAGGAGTTCGCGATGCTGGACGTGATCAGCGGCGGCCGCCTCGTCGCCGGCTTCCCCGTCGGCACGGCCATGGACACGAACTACGCCTACGGCCAGACGCCCGTCACCCTGCGCGACAAGTACTTCGAGGCGCACGACCTGATAAAGAAGGCCTGGACGGAGCCGGAGCCCTTCGCCTGGAACGGCAAGTTCAGCCAACTGCGCTACGTCAACGTCTGGCCGCGCCCCCTCCAGAAGCCCCATCCGCCCATCTGGATCCCCGGCGGCAGCAGCGTCGAGACCTGGGAGTGGTCGATCGAGCACGACTACCTCTACGCCAACCTCAGCTACGGCGGCTACAAGAGCGCCAAGTCCGTCATGGACGGCTACTGGGAGACCGTCGACAAGATGGGCGGCGACCCGAACCCCTATCGCGCCGGCTTCCTCCAGCTCGTCGCCGTCTCGGAGTCAGACGCCCAGGCGGAGGCGGACTACGCGGACGCCGCCGTCTACTTCTTCGAGCGCTGCCTGCACGTCCACCGCGGCTTCGCCGACGCGCCGGGCTACCGCACCATCCGCTCGCTGGAGGCGGGCCTCACGGGAACGCTCCTCGGCCAGCGGTCGGGTCGCTCCATCTACCAGGCCGGCGGCGGCTGGAAGGGCTACCTCGAAGAGGGCAACATTCTCGCCGGCAGCCCGGAGTCGGTGACGGAACAGCTGCGCGAGGTGATCAAGGGCCTGCGCATCGGCCACCTCATGCTCCTCATGCAGTTCGGCAACATGTCGCGCGAAAAGGCGATGAAGAACACGCGTCTCTTCGCCGAGAAGGTGATGCCCAACCTGCGCGACGTCTGGAGCGAATACGAGGACCGCTGGTGGATCAAGCCCCTGGACGCCGCCCGGCGCGCCGCGCCCGCCGTGGCGAAGTAGGCTGCCACGACAGAAGACGCGATCCCTTCTCCCCCGGGAGAGGGCTAGAGCCTGTCCTGAGCGTAGCGAAGGAGTGAGGGCGAGATGAGCTACGAAACGAAGACGGTCTCGGTGCGCGACGGCCTGTTCCAGGTGGAGATGCGCCGCGGCGGCAAAGGCGATCCCCTCGTCTACCTCCACGGCGCCGGCGGCCAGGACGCCTGGGACCCCTTCTTCGACCTGCTCGCCGAGCGCTACACCGTCTACCAGCCCTTCAGCCCCGGCTGGCGCGGCTCCACTGGCCTCGATCATCTCGACGACGTTCACGACATGGCGCTCTTCTACCTCGACCTCTTCGACGCCCTAGGCCTCGCCTCCGTCAACCTCGTTGGCCACTCCCTCGGCGGCATGTTCGCTGCCGAGATTGCGGCGATGGACGCCGCCTACGTCCGCAAGCTCGTCCTCTGCGCCCCGGCCGGCCTCTGGCTCGACGAGGCGCCAGTGCCGGACTTCTACGCGATGACCCAGGACGAGCTCATGGCGGCGCTTTACTGCGTCCCGCCGGCGATCGCGCCGCAGGACCCGGCCAAAGCCACGCCCGAGCAGCGCCAGGCGATGGCGCGGGCGGCCATCGAGCAGGCGAAGGCGCTCGCCGCCTCGACCAAGTTCCTCTGGCCGATCTGGGACAAGGGCCTGAAGAAGCGGCTGCACCGCATAAAGGCGCCGACGCTCATCGTCTGGGGCGACAGCGATGGGCTCAACCCGCCCGTCTACGGCCCGGAGTTCCAGAAGCTCATCCCCGGCTCCCGCCTCGTCGTCATCCCCGGCACGGCCCACCTGCCCATGGCGGAGCGGCCGGAGGAGTTCGTCCGCGTCGTCCGAGAGTTCCTGGAAGCTCCTTAGATAGATGCCGAAGGCCAGGCTTCCAGCCTGGCCGCCGTGCCGGCCGGACTGAAGTCCGGCCTTCAGATCGTTTACTACGCGTCGAAGGTGCTCGTCACCTTCTGGCGGCCGGCGTTCTCCGCGTAGGCCTCCTCCCGGTAGAGGCCCAGCTTCTCCAGCACCGGCGTGTCCTGGATCGAGAACAGGATCGCGTCCGCGCTCGACGAGGCGTTGGCGTGCTCGTGCGCCGCCCAGGAGGGCACGCAGACGACGTCCCCTTTGCCCCAGACGAAGCGCTGGCCGTCGATCACCGTCTCGCCCTCGCCCTGGACGGCGTAGTAGACGGCGCTGCCGGTGTGGCGGTGCGCCTGCGTCCGCTCGCCGGGGCGCAGGAGCTGCACCCAGCAGGCCATCGTCGGCAGCACGGGCCCGCCCGTCTGCGGGTGCTGGTACTCCAGCGCCACGCCGTCGAAGGGGCTGCCGGGCTGGTCGCGCAGCGCCGTCAGCGCCGCGAAGGTCTGCTCCCAGGCGTAGATCAGCAGCGGCGACGAGTACTGCAGCTCCTTGACCCAGGTCGGCGCCAGGTGGGCGTGGCCGTGCAGCCGCTGCGAGGCGTTGTTCGCCTTGCTCAGGGGCACCTGCGGCTCGCCGTAGAGCTGGAAGAACATCGCCTCCACCGACTGCACCAGCGGCAGGTCGAGGCCGTCCAGCCAGACCACGCGCTCGTTCGTGTCGTTGCCGTGGTCGTGCCAGGTCCAGCTCGGCGTCAGGACGAGGTCGCCCGGCGCCATGATCACGCGCTCGCCGTCGACCGCCGTGTAGGCGCCGGTGCCCTCGATGATGAAGCGGATGGCCGTCGGCGTATGGCGATGGGCCCGCGCCGTCTCGCCCGGCAGCAGCATCTGGATGGCGGCGATCATGCTGTTCGTCGTCGCCCAGCGCCCGCCGAGGCCGGGGTTGAAGAGCTGCAGCGCCCGCCGCTCGTCGCCGATGGGCACCACCGTGCCCGCCTCGGCAAGGACCGATTCGAAGAGCGACCAGCGCCACATGTAGGGGACCATCTTCGGCGTCGGGTGGGCCGTCATCTGGCTGGCCAGCTCCCAGAGGCCGTACATGTGGTTGGCGTGGATGCGCTCGTGGAAGGCCTGGTAGGTCGCCGACTGCGTCTCTGTCGCCATCTCGCCCCTCCTCGATGCTGCGTAGGAGGATGATAGACCTCCGTCCCCGTCTTTGCGAGGCGCAACGCTAGGCTGTCATTCCGGGCCCGCCTGCC
>Ga0209108_10001030_pt1 | contig 16057 bp, 11 predicted proteins | sample Rifsed10ft1_FD_184003 | JGI IMG/M metagenome (GOLD analysis project Ga0209108, IMG submission 184003) | Soil microbial communities from Rifle, Colorado, USA - sediment 10ft 1 (version 2) | ecosystem: Environmental > Terrestrial > Deep subsurface > Rock core/Sediment | place: Rifle, Colorado...
GACCTCTGCCGGATTGCTGTTTGAGAGTACTTCGAGCTCCCTCCCCGCCGGTCCCGAGGAAGCGCTTTCACCAGGGAATCGTCGCCGGAACTCAGCCCCCAGATAAAAAATCTCCCCGGGCATCACCTGCACAGACGCGGCATCTGCCTGGCCGCTGCGCAGTGCGTGCTCCACGTGGCTGGCCCTGGGAGGCAGCAGGCGATCGGAAAGGATATCCATGACCTGAGCGCGCAGCGTCTCACTCCGCGTGGAACCTGCCAGAAGTTCCTCCCCCAGGCTCTGATAGAGGTGGATGGCGCGAAGCTCATTGCGGGTCACGCCCCACCAGCGCGGCACCGTGGCGCTGGTCAATAGCGTCGGCACCAGGTCCTGCCAAATGAGCGCTTGCACGCTTTCCGGTACGATGAAATCCTGCTCCACTTCCGCCAGCACGTAGGGCAGATCCGCCAGCGAGCCGACCAATCGAGCGCCCCCGCTGGCCGTCGCGCCGCGGCCCAACAGGTAAGGAGTCTGCCAATGTTCGCCTCTCAGACTCACCTGTCCCGAGAAATCATGGGAGCGCACGAACATCGGATTAGTGTGCAGCATCTGCGCTCCCGGCGGCTCATAGTAGGCGTAATTGAGACCGACCAGCGCGTCTCTCAGAAATGGAGTGAGCTGTCCGCGGGCCGCCGTCAATTCAGCAGCCGAGGGCGCAGCCGTCAAAACCCTGGTCAGATCGGTCCGCATCTGTGTCTGCGTATGGCGGATTTCGTAGCGCCCGCCGCTCCATTCCGCCCTTTCTTGCGTGGTGAAGAGCGGCTGCGGCATCTCGAATTCCCGAAGCTCCGCCGCCAGCGCCAGCATGGCCTCGTCCACGGGTTCCGCCTGTGCCCGGCGGTTCAAGCCGTCGGCGAGCGCGAAAAGCGTGTCCAAAGAAACCAGGCGCTGAGCCGTTAGGATGGAGCGCATCCGGCGGGCTATTTCTGCCTGCACGTTCTGGTCTTCCGCACTGGCTTGCTCCGGGCCTGCCAGCAGCGCCAGGATGCCGGCTTCAGACAGCTCCGCTCTGCCCGCAGCATCGCGCAACATTTCTCGCAGCGAAGCCCGGCCGGCATCGAAAAGATCGGGCGCCGGGAGCGGCCGGCCAAACGGAGCGATGACCCGCTGCCAGGAGTCGTTCAGCCGGTCGGCGGGGATTTGGCCTTGCCGCGCCAGGATCTGCCAAAGCCCGATATTGGCTTGAAAAATGCCCAACGCGTTGGCGCGCACCGTCGCGTCGCGAATGGCGTCCAGCGTGTCCGCCACGCTCAGAAAACGGGTGATGGAGGCGTTGTCCAAGCCGTGGAACTCGGAAAAAATCAGGTACTGCTGGTGAAAGCGGGGGAATCTGTCCGCCAGCAGGCGCACGGTGGCGGGAGTCAATCGCTGCGCAGCGGGGCGCCCGCGGTCAATTTCACTTAACAGTAAATAGACGTGCAGCGGCCCGTCGCCGGTTCGCACCCGCGAAAGGCCGATCATGGCCTCGATCAGTTGGGCGGGGTCCTGCCAATCGGCCGCGCGCCGGCCCCACTCTTGAACCAGGCTGGAACTGCTCTTGCGGCGAAGGATATCTTTCCACACCTGCAGATTCCCGGGCACGTAAGGCTTCCCGTTCGCATCCACCTGGATCCGGGTCAACAGCAGCAGGAGATTCGGGTCGGGCCGAAAGAAGACGAATCTCGCCGGACTCGGCGAAATGTTTCTTCCTCGCAGCGCTTCATAATCACGCTGCAGGCGGCTTGGATCGGTGAAAAAAGACTGCTGGGTGCGGTGGACGCGGGCCAGCGTGTCAAAGTAGGCCGCCAGCCAACCTTCGTCTCTGCCCAGCAGCCGGGTGACGAATTCTCCCGGCGACGCGGGACTCGCTCCCACCAGAGCGGCCCAGGCGGCCTCTGCACGCGCCCCCCCGGGCACAACCACTCGCCCGGAACGGATGCTGATGTGACTGCCGTAAAAATCGAGCAGTGGGGCCAACGGTTGCAGCGTCTGCAATCCCGGAGACTTCTGCAATGCCTCCCTGGTTTCACCATCCAATCGGTACAAGGCCCAATACAGACGAGCCAAGGTGGCATCGTTTACAAGCGAGTCCAGCACATCGGGGCTGGCTCCACGGGCATTTCCGTTGCTCGCGATCCAATCGTTGGCTGTGAATAGTACCGGCACCGGCGACGAGGAATATTGATACTCAAAGGGCTGGCCTCCCCGCACCGCGTCTTCCAGTTCTGCCAATGGGAATCCGGAATCGACCGTGAGGAATCCCTGCTCGGCATCCACGGTCTCAAACGAAACATCGGCGCCGCAGCCTTCCCGGATCCGAAAGCCCAGCACGCGCAACAGGGGAGTCGCTTCGGCGCAACCGGAAACGCGCAGGACGCCAGAGGCACCCGCCATCCTCTGCAACGCTCGTGCTTGAGCGATGTACCGTTTTAACAGCACCAGGAATTCGTTGGGCTTGCCGTCCTTCTGTCTCGCATCCTCGTAACCATGCACCACAATGTTGCGCGCCAGAAACGGCAACACCTCCTCCGGCGCGACCTTCTGGCTGATCCCAGCCAGGCGCAGGAAGGAACGCAGAGGCCCTGGCAGCCTGACTTCGCTGGAAGAATTCGCCGCGCCAGCCGCAGCACCCTGCGCCGCGCCCGAGCCTGGGGACTGGGGAGCTGCAGAAGCAGCACTCGCGCTGCCCGGCCAGCAAGAAAAACCACTCAGGAAAATGGAGAGGAGGAGACAGGCGAGCAGGCGAAGCGGCGGTTTCATAGACGACCCCTCAGACACTTCTGCCACGCTGGAACAGGGATACTACACCACAGCATTGGACACTACTCCCTCGGGGCGCGTCGTGCCGCGATTGTAAACACCTGCCCATGGTTCGTCAATCGGACTGCGGGCACGCCGGCCGCCGGCGCGGTCTGCCGGAATACTACAACGGCTATGCAGGCCGGGGCTGGCTGGTTCTGGCCTTAAGCCGGGCGCGTCACCTCGACACCCAAACCGCTCAGTGCCGGACGAGCACGGCGGATGACCTCGGAGGCCCAGAGGCGATCGCTGAGAACGGTGAGGAAACCGCTCTCGAAGTCGCACACCGCGCAAAACAGGCAAGTGTGGTAGGCGGCGTGATAGGCGTCCACGCCCAATGCAGAAAGTTGGCCGGCCAGTTGGCCCTCGACTTCCGGGTCACCGGCAATTCCGGGCCCGCCGGCGCGGACTCCAAATCTCTCGTTGGCGAACCGTGCCAGGAGGGCTTCCAGCGGCTCCGGGGCCGGTGCGGAGATTACCAGAGTATGGGCATTGGGCTCGCGGAAGGCGATCTTTCGATCTCGGCAGAAGTCGCGCACTCGGCTGAGGTGGGCGAAAAAGTCGAGCACCCAGGGCTCGCTGCCGGCCAGCGCTGGGAGCGTGGCCGCCCAAATCCGCGCGGCATCCGGGCCGGTCAGTGGTTCCCGCGTCCCGCGCTCGATCAGCTCCAGACCGACCGCGCGTGCGTCCGGCCCCAGGTCGAGCGCCTCCACTTCCAGGCGATAGATCGCTTCTTCCACGCGGCGTCTACTGCCCGGCCGCGGAGGCTCTGGAGCCGAAACGCCGCTGGAAGTCCGGGGAGCGCTTGCGCACGTCGAGCCAGTCGAAAAATGTCTCGGGGGTTTCCAGCCAGATTCGGAACCACTCCAGGATTTCCTGCTTTTCCTCGCGCTTCTTGGGGTCCACGCGCGGATTTCGAGCGATCATCTCGGCGCGCCGCCGACCCAACCGGCCCACCTCGAGCACCCGTTTCACGGCCGCCTGCTCGCGTTCGGCGCGAAACTTCTGCACCAGCTCATCCAGGCGCGTCAGGCACATTTCCGCCTCTTCCAACGTGGCGAAGTGCAGCAGATCGCGGAACTCCTCTTCGTACAAATCCTCCGAATCGGCCTGGGTGGACCAAATCACTCGCAGGCCGGCATCCTCCAGCACCTCGTGGATGTACTCCGGGGAAGCCTTGGCCTGCACGCCGAAACGCGCGATGAGTTGCCGCCGAATCTGCTCGACCTCTGCCGGAGTGAACTGCTCCACGCCGAGGTCTCGCGCCACCTCCAGAATCCTCTTCTTCTTGGTTTCTTGTCCTGTGGCGGTCATGGCGACCTCTGCGAACTGCTGGCGCTCGGCGGCGGTTGGGACGCGGAGGCCAAGCGCGCGGCCCGGCGCTGCTCGGCCAGCAATTGGCGGTAGCGCGCCACGTTGCGGTTGTGCTCGGCCAGCGTCCGGCTGAAGATATGCCCGCCTTCGGCGTTGGCCACGAAGTAGATATGGTCGGTCGGCGAAGGATCGAGCGCCGCCCGCAGGGACATCGATCCGGGGTTGGCGATCGGCCCCGGCGGCAGACCATATCGGCGGTAGGTATTGTACTGCGACTCAAAACGAAGATCGCGGGAGTCGAGCTTGCCTTTGTATTTTCCGGCCAGCTCCAGCGCATAGGCCACGGTCGGGTCACATTGCAACGGGACGCGGCGGCGCAGGCGATTCAAGAAAACTCCCGCCACCAGCGGCCTCTCATCGGCTTGGCTCGTTTCACTCTCGACCAAAGATGCCAGGGTCACGGCCTGCTGGAGTGAAAGCCCGGCTGAGTTGTGGCCCTGGGCTGATACGTTTTCCCACTCCTGCTGGAAACGCCGCACCATGGCCGCAGCGATTTCCTCTCCGCTCAGGTGTCGCGGAAGCTGGTAGGTAGCCGGGAAAAGGAAGCCTTCGAGGCTGAGCGCCCCGGGCGCGAAGCTCCGCGCCAGCGCCGGATTGCGAGCCGCGGCCAGAAAGTCTTCGCGGGTGGTAAGCCCTTCACGCGCGACAAGATCGGCGATCTCGAAGATCGAGTAGCCCTCGGGCACCACCAGCTCGCGGACAAAAATGCGTCCCTGGGCCAGCTTGTCAAATACTCCGAGTGTCGTCGCCGGACCATCGAAAAAATACTCGCCGGCCTGGAGGGTGAGACCGGGGCGCAAACGGGTGAGCGCCTCAAAAAGCCAGCGGTTGCGGATCACTCCCTGATCGGCCAGAAGGCGCGCAATCGTGCGTCCCGCGGCCCCATGAGGAACATCTACATAAACGCCCTCGGGCGCAAAGTTCTGGTAGGGCTGGTTGAGCGCCCACACGGCCCATCCAGCGGCGAGCGCGACCCCCAACAGTCCGAAGAGAATGATGGCCAGAAGGCGGCGCATATCAATTCTGCTCCGCACTAGCCGCGCGAGTCTGCTCCGCCCTACCGGTGCGAGCCTGTTCCGCCCTGCGGCCGCGCGAAAGGTAGTCGCGCAGAATGATGGCCGCAGCTACGTCGTCGAGCGGCTTGCCGGCGCGGCGTCCCGCGCGGCCCCCGGTAACTTGCACCTGTTGCGCCGCCTCCCAACTGCTCAGACGCTCGTCCGCCAGTTCGACGGGCAGGCCCAGGTGCTTGCGGAGGCGTTCGGCGAACCGGGCGGCCTCGCGGGCCATCTCGCCCGGCGTGCCGTCCAGCCGAATCGGCCAGCCCACGACAATTCTCCCAACTGCATGGCGCCGGCAGAGGTCACGTATCCGCGTGAGGTCGCCGCGGCGGTTGGTGCGCTCCCAGGTGGCCAGGGGGCGCGCGGTGATGCCGAGAAGGTCGGAAAGCGCCAGGCCCAGTCGCCGGCGGCCGTAGTCAATGGCCAGCACCGCGCGCTGCGGCGCGCCGGAGGAGCGGTCAGACGGGGCTGGCGAGTGAAGCGACATCGACATCCATTATAGCGCGGGGGCGGGCGCCGCCGCCGGAGTTGGTGGCGTTACGGTAGCCTCCCGCGCTCTCCGCTCTCCCACAGGCGCCAGAGGCCCGCCGACTTCATCTCGGTGTCGAGACCGGTCCGCCCGAGGAGCGTTTCCGTCTCCGCGTGGGAGAGCCTGCGCCCGAGTGGCGCGGCGTGTTCGGCCAAGCCGAAGGCCAGCACGCCAGCAACGGCAGTATTGCGTTTAAGGGTGACCAAGTCCACCTTGTCGAAGGTGTCTGAAGCGGCGTGGTGATTGGCGGCGTAGCCCGCGTCTTCCTGGTTGGCCACCAAGTTGGGCACGCCTTCGAGCAGGAAGTCGAGATTGTCCTCGCCGAGATAAGCGTTGCCGGTGTGCCGGTTCACGTTCCAGGACGAATCCAGCAACGCCAGCGATTCGCGCACGCCGGGGTCGATGTCGTTGCGCCCGCCCAGAGAAAATCCGGTGACCGGGCCGCTGCCCCAACTGAAGAACACGGCGGCAACCGCGCGGTCCAGCTCGGCGCGATGCGCGCGCACGTAGGCCCAGGAGCCCAGGCCGCCTTGCTCCGCGCCGCTGAACAGCACGAAACGGATCGAGCGCCGCGGGCGCAGTCCCGTGAGATGAATGACGCGGGCCGCCTCGATCACCAGCGCGGCGTTGCAGCCGGCATCCAGCGCTCCCGCGCCGAGGTTCCACGAGTCCAAGTGCGCGCCGAGCAAGACAAACTCGTCCGGCTTTTCCCGGCCCCGGATTTCCGCAATCACGTTTTCGCCTGCCATCGACGCCGGGGGAGCGAGTACTTCGGGCCGGGACTTCTGTTCGCTCCAAGCGGCGGGAACGGTGAATTTTTCGGTGTGAACATCTTCCACTCCGGCTGCTCGAAACGCGGCCACGGCCCAGGCCACGGCGTGAGTCATCTGAGGCGTGCCGGTGACGCGGCCGCCAATCTCATCCGTCAGCCGGCGCAGATTCGCGGCCAGAGTAGTCGAACTCTGGGCGCCAGCGACAATTTTCGGGGTGGCCCGCGCGCATGCGGAAGTCTCCTGGACCGAGCAGGCTTCGGCATTTGCATTCGCTGCGGCGCGGATGCGCGCCAACGGATCGGGCACAGCGGGCGTCATCTGTGCCGCCGCTGGCATCGCCGTCAGCAGGCCGGCGATCAGACCAGCGATTAGCCCTCCGACCAGAAGCAGCTTGCGTGACGGTATCAAGTGATCCTCGCTGCTCACTCCGAGCGAGCCCAAATTATACTTCACCCGCCGCAAATTGCCGGTCATCGTGCGCCGCGTGGCACTCCACGCGCGGCGGCGATGGCGTCGGCGATGGGCGCCACTTGAGCCATTTCGGCCACATCGTGCACGCGAACGATGTGCGCGCCGCCGAGGATTGCGGCGGCCACCGTGGCGGCCGTTCCCCACAGGCGTTTATCGGGCGGCCAGGGCCGGCCTTGTTTCTTTCCGCTCAGCAGCCATCCGATGAATGCCTTTCGTGACGTTCCCACGACCAACGGGCAGCCCAGCCGGGCCAACTCGGGCAAGCGCGCCAGAAGCTCGAAGTTCTGTTCGTAGCTCTTGCCGAAGCCGATCCCGGGATCAATGAGCAATCGCGACCGGCCAATTCCTGCGCGCCGGGCGCGGGCGAGCGCGGCGCGCAGGCCGGTGACCACGTCGCGCATAACGTCTCGGGCAAATGGGCTGCGCTGCATGGTGCCGGGCCTGCCGCGCATGTGCATCAGCACCAGCGCCACGCGATGGCGGCGCACGACTTCTGCCAGCGCCGGGTCGGCGCGAAGGGCGCTGATGTCGTTGATGATCTCGGCGCCGACAGCGATTCCGGCTTCGGCCACGGCGGCCTTCTGCGTATCAAGCGAAATGGGAATATGCAACTTACGATGGAGCCCTTCGAGCACGTGCATCACCCTCGCCAGTTCCTGCTCGGCGCTGACGGGCGCCGCGCCCGGCCGCGTGGACTCCCCGCCGATATCCAGCAAGTCCGCTCCGGCGCGTTCCATCTCGAAGGCACGCGCGATGGCCGCCTGCGCATCGAGGTAGCGCCCGCCGTCGGAGAAGCTATCCGGCGTGACGTTGAGCACGCCCATGAGCAGCGTGTGCTGGCCGAGCACGAGCGTCCGCGACGGCAGCCGCAGCCGGTAGCGATTGCGCGAGAACATAGAATTTCCGGCCACGATCCTAACACTTCCAGAAGCTGGAGGCCGGAGCGGTCTTGACACCATCCGCACGCGATTCGATATGTGCTAACGTACAGCGGAAAGATGGAGATGAGTACAAATTCTCAGTCGCCAGCCAGCGGGCGGAAAGTCCGCAAGATAATAGACGATGCCATCTTGCGTGAGCACTTGGTGAACCTGCTGCGCTGCCGCGGCGCCCACGTGGATTTCGACAAAGCCATCGCCGGGCTACCCGCGGCGCTGCGAGGAGCCCGGGCTGCGAACCTGCCGTTCACGCCGTGGCGCCTGCTGGAGCACATGCGCATCGCGCAGTGGGACATCCTGGAGTTCTCTCGGGACGCGAAGCACGTCTCGCCCGACTGGCCGGAAGGCTACTGGCCCGCTGGTGACGCGCCCGCCAGCGCCGCTGCCTGGGACGCCAGCGTGAAGGCCTTCCGCCGGGACCTCACAAAAATGGAGGCGCTGGTAAAAAATGCGGCGACGAATCTTTTTGCGCGCATCCCCCACGGCACCGGCCAGACCATACTCCGGGAAGCCCTGTTGGTCGCCGACCACAACGCCTACCACCTGGGTCAATTCGTTCTGCTGCGGCGCTTGCTCGGCGCGTGGAAAGACAACTGAGGGCGCTCCCTCAGATGCGCTCCTGAGGAATCCCTGGGCACATGCGGGCTGTCGCGCGGGCAGTACGGAACAGATGCGCTATCCGACTACCCGTGGTGAGAAATCCGGGTTAGAGGTCGAAATCGCGGACTGGCTTTTCCACCGGCTGGTCCTTGGCCTTCTTGAGCGCCTCTTCGAACTTGCGCGCCAGTACGTCTTCTTTGTTACGTTCGGCTTCCCAGGAGTCGCGGAACTTGTCTTCGCGGCGCCGCGCCTGATCGGCCAGGATGCGGTCGGCGTCGGAGATGTTCACGTCGGGAGCGACACGAGGCGGCGGTACGTGCGCGAGCACAACGGCGAGCTGCGGGTCCACGGTGAGCCGCGACTGGCAGCACGGGCAGGTGAGTTCAATTGCCGGGGCCGGATCGGTCTTCTTGGCCATGCGGGTATTGTACGCCTCGGAAAGTCTCGCGGAAATAGGGCGGGTTGGGAGTGAGACAGAAGGCAGAAGGCAGAAGGCGGTAAGCAGAAGGCAAAATACGGCGGAAGAGCGGTTGACCTGTGCCGTCCGCCACGGCGGACTCGGCTCCTGTGTTACCGCGATGATGTCCCACCGCTGCCGCGGTGGGCTACGGTGTTTCGTCCCTGGCGTGATTTAGGGCGTCACTAGCCCTTGCTGAAGCCGGGGGCCGGGCGCAGCTCGGGGCGCGGCGCGGGCTTGGGCTCGACGCTGGGCACGGGCGGTGCCGGCGGGACGGGGGCGGGCGGTGCGGGCCGGACCTTTTCCGGCAGCGGCTTGCCCTCGATGAGCAACCTGAGATCGTTGGCATCGAGCACTTCCCTGTCGAGCAAGGCCATGGCGATGCGTTCGAGTGTGTCGCGATGGGTTTCGAGGATGTTGCGCGCCGTCTCGTAGGCGGCGGTCACGATCCTGCGGACTTCGATATCAATTTTGATGGCCGTATCTTCGGAGTAGTCGCGATGCTGGGCGATCTCGCGGCCCAGGAAGATGGCTTCTTCCTTCTTGCCGAAGGCCAGCGGCCCCAGGTCGCTCATGCCCCAGTCGCAAACCATTTTGCGGGCGAGATCGGAGGCGCGCTCGATATCGTTGCCGGCGCCGGTGGTGATGTGGCCGAGAAAAATCTCCTCGGCCGAGCGGCCGCCCATGAGCACGGTGAGAGTGCCCACGAGGTAAGTCTTGGTATAGGTATGCTTGTCGTCAATGGGGAGCTGCATGGTCAGGCCCAGGGCCATGCCGCGCGGGATGATGGTGACCTTGTGCAGGGGATCGGCGCCGGCGGTCATGGCCGCGACCAGGGCGTGCCCGGCCTCGTGATAGGCGGTATTCCGCTTCTCCTCTTCGGAGAGGATCATGGACTTGCGCTCGACGCCCATCAGGACCTTGTCCTTGGAGCTTTCGAAATCGGCCATGGTCACCGTCTTGTTGCGGCTCTGGCGCGCCGCCCACAGCGCGGCTTCGTTGACCAGGTTGGCCAGGTCGGCGCCGGAGAAGCCCGGAGTGCCGCGGGCGATCAGGGACAGGTCCACGTCGTCGGCGATGGGCACGCGGCGCGTGTGGATGCGGAGAATCTCTTCGCGGCCCTTGATGTCGGGGCGCGGCACGACCACGCGGCGGTCGAAACGGCCCGGGCGGAGAAGCGCCGGGTCGAGAACGTCGGGGCGATTGGTGGCGGCGATGAGGATGACGCCTTCATTGCATTCGAAACCGTCCATCTCGACCAGCAGGGCGTTGAGGGTCTGTTCGCGCTCGTCATGCCCGCCGCCGAGGCCGGCGCCGCGGTGGCGGCCGACGGCGTCGATTTCGTCAATGAAGATGATGCAGGGCGCGTTCTTCTTGCCTTGCTCGAAAAGGTCGCGCACGCGGCTGGCGCCCACGCCGACGAACATTTCGACGAAGTCGGAACCGGAGATGGAGAAGAACGGCACGTTGGCTTCGCCGGCGATGGCCCGGGCGAGCAAAGTTTTGCCCGTACCGGGAGGGCCCACCAGCAGCACGCCCTTGGGAATGCGCCCGCCCAGCTTCTGGAACTTTTGCGGGTCTTTCAGGAACTCGATAATCTCCTGCAGCTCTTCCTTGGCTTCGTCAATGCCGGCCACGTCCTTAAAGGTGGCCTTTTTCTGCTGGGAGGTCAGGAGGCGGGCTTTGGATTTGCCGAAGCTCATGGCCTTGTTTCCGCCGGCCTGCATCTGGCGCATCATGATGATCCAGAATCCCACCAGGAGGAGGATGGGCGCGGCGGTGAACAGGAAACTGATCCACTCGGCGCGAGTGACTTCCTTGACGTTGATGAGCACACCCTTATCGCGGAGTTCCTTGGTCAGATCGGGGGCCGCCTCCTTGAACACGGTGACGCGGAATTTGCGGGCCGGCTGGCGCAACTCGCCCTGGATTTCGTAGCTGTTTGGGGAAAGGTACAGCGTCACTTCCTTGACGTTGCCGCGATCCACTTGGCCGATGAATTCGCTGTAGCTGGGCTCATCGACGCGCGCCGACGGGCCGCTGTTGGACACCATTCGCCAGAGTATGAAGCACAATACGGCGATGAACATCCAGAACAGAATGGTCTTGGCTGTGGAATTTGGTTTCACTTGGTCCTCGCTCGCCCCGCCCGCCGGGCAGCGGCGCGTCTTCCTGGGTGTCCAGACTGCACGCCTACGTACGGCAAATTGCCATAGCCGCCGCTGGTCCCGGACAGGCCGTAGCCTGCTAAATATTTAGATGCAGCAACGAAGCCAAAGTAATCAGGCTTCAGGTTCACCCGGCGGTCGGCCGTCTTGTCAAAGAGCACCGCCAGGCGCAACGACCGCGGGCCGTCCTCCTGCAAGCGCTGCATCAGAAAGTCCTGGGTCACGCCGGACTGCATCACCGCATCCACCAGCAAGACGTCTCGGTTCCCCAGCCGCGGCGGCCGGCTGAAGTAAAGTTCGCGGCGGTCGTGGCCGGAAAACTGCAAATCGCGGACGCCCACACGCACGAAGTGGCAGACCACGCGCGGAGCAATCTTGCGCACCAAATCGGCCGCAAACACAAACCCATTCTCGAACAAGATCACCACGTCCACCGTGCGTCCCTTGTAGTCACGCGAAATGGCGCCGCCCATGGATCGGACACGCCGGGCCAGTTGCTGCGAAGAATAAGCCCGCGGCAGGGCGGATTTCACATCGCCTCCTCGGTGATCAACACTCCGGTCCGCGTACTCGCGCCCGGTGAATACTCAGCGGCCACCGGCAACCCACGCGTCCAAACCACAGTCCCCGCGCTCGTGAGCACCGGCCACCCCTGGCGATCCCGGACCGCGATGCGCCTCTCCCGCAAAAACTGCTTCAGCTTGAGCGGGCGACAGCGGCCTTGCGGCCGAACTGAATCTCCAGGGCGCCAATTGCGGAGTAGTAGCGGCGAACGAAGCAGCTCTCCGTCAATCGCTTCCTCCCCCAACGTAGTTTCCCTCGCCTCTCCAGACAAGTCAATCACTTTCAGGCGGAAGCGGCGGCCGATTTCCGGGACGGTAACCGTGGTGTCCTCGCCTACCCGTCCAAGATGAACCATGCGCGAAAACTCCCTGCGAGCGGAGCTTACTGTCTTAGACTCTGCAGCGCGACTCCGCGTTTCAAGAAATGTTCCCAAAGCGACGGCCTCGAACCAAAGCCAGTCAAAGTTACGCTCGACCACCGCACCCGGCAGTTCGGTGCGATGTCCACTCGAGCATTTTTGCGCCAGGTGCAGGACCTGTTCGACGTGCCGCGCGGTCAGTTGCCGGGAGTCGCCCCGCAAGGCCGCCACCAGGCCGCGGACCATGCGCCGGGCCAGCGCTCGCTGTGCCTCAGGGCCGGCGCTTGTGCCGCCGGTCAAGATGCCGACCGGGGCCAGCAAATCAACGCAGCGGATGCCGATGCGCCCACCCTCGCGCCGCGCCAGTGTGGCCACGCGTTCCGCGACCAGTGCGGCCCAGAACGATTCGTCCTCACGCGCCATTTCCGCCAGGCGTCCGAGATGCTCGACGATGGCCGGCTGCAGTTCACGCTCCAGGACCGGCAAAATCTGGTGGCGCAGGCGCGCGCGCAAACGCGTGAGGTCCAGGTTCGAGGCATCCTCGCGCCAGGGCTGGCCCAGAGTGGCCAGGTAATCTCTTAGCTCGACGCGCCGGATCTCCAACAGCGGGCGAACCACGTGGCCTTTGACCGGATAGATGGCCGCCAGACCTGCCGGGCCTGTTCCGCGCACCAAACGGGCCAGCACGGTTTCGGCCTGGTCATCGGCGGTGTGCGCCACGGCCACGCGCGTCACGCGTCCGGCCTTGACCACTGCGTCGAAAAAAGCGTAGCGCAGCCTGCGCGCGGCGTCCTCCAAATTCCAACCATGCGCCAGGGCCGCCGCGGCCACGTCCTCTCGCCCGGCCAGGAATTCGATCCCGCGCTCTGCCGCCAATCGGGCGACGAACGATTCGTCGGCATCGGATTCGGTGCCGCGCAATTGATGATTGAAGTGCAAGACGGCCAGGCGGATGCCCAACTCCGGGCTCAGTGGCTCGAGCAAACGCAGCAGCGCCACTGAATCAGCCCCGCCGGAAACGCCCACGCCGACACGGTCGCCGGCCAGCAACATTCGCTGAGTCTGGATGCTGCGGAGAAGCCGTGTGGTGAGATCGGTCGGCACGTTCGGAAAGCCGCCAGTGGGGCCCGTACTCCTATCGTATCGTAGCGCGGGCCGCACCGCCGGACAAACTCCACTGCGGCTCCACTGGGGCAGAACCGGGCGGCCGTTCAGTTGAGTTCTCCAGGATATCGTGGAGTGCTGTAGGATAGGCGCACCATCAATCTCGGCATCGAAGAACGCGCGGGCTCACTGCTTGACACGGCGCGGAGCCGCTCCTTACCATGACTAGGCTTTTCCCGCGCCGGCGTAGCTCAGGGGTGGAGCGAGGGTCTCATAATCCCTAGGTCGTGGGTTCGAGTCCCACCGCCGGCACCAAATTTATCAACAACTTAGCCGGCATTCCGCGTAGGCTCGCTGTGGGAATTGTGGTGGCTGTCTGTAGTGCACCCAGCTAATTTAGGCAGTTAGGGCCTCGTTTCTTAGCACACCTGCAAGCGCCAAGAAGGCCTCACGCGGGGTGCGATTTTGTACTCCGCGATGAGCCCGGTCGTGATTGTACTCCTCGATCCAGCCACCGATGCTCTCTCCGCTGCTTCGTCATAAGCCACGGTACTCCGCCGTCCAGACTTCCTCTTCCTTCAACCCGCGATGGAACCTTCGATGGTAACTGGTGCCCTCCGGGTGATGAAAACTCCGCATATGACGCCGAATGGGCCGTCCTACAAGTTACTCGTCAAGCTGCCCAGTCTTTGCAAAGCAATTCGGCTTGCTCTAGGACCGTTTGGGTTGCCTTTTCCTGCTTGTCCGGGGGATAGCCGTGCTTGCGAAGGATGCGCTTAACCATCGTGCGGAGCTTGGCACGCACAGCCTCTCTCACCGTCCAATCGATTGTGGTGTTCTTATGGACGGTATCCACCAACTCTCGGGCAATGGTCTTTAGCGTCTCGTCGCCCAGGACCTTGACCGCGCTATCGTTCACTTCCAGCGCGTCGTAAAAGGCCAACTCTTCTTCGGTGAAACCAAGCTCTTCGCCGCGCTTGTTGGCTTCACGCATGTCTTTCGCAAGATCGATCAATTCCTGGATCACCTGAGCCGTCTCGATGGAACGATTCTGATACTTGCGGATCGTTTCTTCGAGCATTTGCGAGAATAGGCGGGACCGAACAAGGCTCTTCTTCGAGCGGGTCTTGATCTCATCACTGAGCAGCTTCTTCAAGACCTCAAAGGCGAGGTTTCTCTGCGGCAGTCCTTTCACTTCCGCCAAGAACTCGTCTGACAAGATCGAGATATCGGGCGTCTTCAGGCCCGCAGCCGTGAAAATATCAATCACCTGGTCCGATGCCACTGCCCTGGAAACGATCTGCCGAACGGCGGCGTCTAGCTCCTCTTCTGGTCTGCCGCTGGCCGGAATCGTCTTTGCCAGAGCCGCCCTGACGGTCTGGAAGAAACCCACGTCATCCCGGATCGCTATTGCCTTGTCGTGCGGTACGGACAGAGCGAACGCTTTCGACAACTGGCTAACGCTCTTCAATAGGCGATCTTTGCCGTCTTTCTGCTCCAGGACGTGCTCGACGGCAGGCGGAACAATGGCGGTTCGCTCTCTCGGGCTGCCGGTCTTGAATCGTGAATAGTTGAAGCCGTGAAAGATGCCCGAGCACACTTCGTAGTATTCGAGCATCTTCGCAATGGCTTCTTCCTGGTCGAAGACGGGCTTTCCCTCGCCGCCGCTCTCGGTGTAGTCGGTTAGAGCCTTCTTCAATTGGTCTGCCAAGCCCAGATAGTCCACAACCAAGCCGCCCGGTTTGTCCTTGAAGACGCGATTCACACGGGCGATAGCCTGCATCAAGCCATGCCGCTTCATCGGCTTGTCCACATACATCGTGTGCATGCAAGGCGCGTCAAACCCTGTCAGCCACATATCGCGAACGATTACCAGCTTCAGGGGATCATTCGGGTCTTTGAATCGCTTCGCCAGGAACTCCCGGCGTGGCTTGTTACGGATATGTGGCTGCCATTCGAGGATGTCAGAGGCCGAACCTGTCATCACAATCTTGATTGCGCCTTTTTCGTCGTCTTCGTTGTGCCAGTCGGGGCGGAGCTTGACGAGAGCGTTATACAGGTCAACGCAAATCCGGCGGCTCATGCAGACGATCATGGCCTTGCCTTCCATTGCTTCCAGCCGCCGCTCGTAATGCTCGATGAGGTCCTTGGCAATTAGGCCGATGCGCTTGGGCGTCCCGACCATCGCCTCCATGCGCGCCCATTTGCTCTTCAGTTTGTCCTTTGTGGGAGCGTCCTCTTCTTCGGTCACTTCCTCGAAGTCGGGGTCGATCTTCGGGCGCTCTTCTTCCTTCAATTCGAGCTTGGCAAGCCGTCCCTCGTAGTAGATGCGGACGGTCGCACCGTCCTCGACCGCCCTCTGAATGTCGTAAACGTCGATATAGTCGCCGAAGACGGCGGGAGTGCTCCGGTCGCCTACTTCGAGAGGCGTTGCGGTGAAGCCGATAAATGAGGCATGCGGCAGGGCATCTCGCAGGTGCCGGGCGAATCCGTCTATGAAGTCGTATTGGCTCCTGTGAGCTTCGTCCGCGATCACGACGATGTTCTGGCGGTCCGAAAGACATGGATAGCGCTCGCCTTTTGCCGCTGGCAGAAACTTCTGGATCGTTGTAAAGATCACATGGCCCGAAGATACCCTCAGAAGCTCCTGAAGGTGTTCGCGACTTTGGGCTTGTTCGGGGGTCTGGCGTAGCAGTCCATCGCACGCGGAGAAGGTGCCAAAGAGTTGCCCGTCCAAGTCGTTTCGATCCGTTAGAAGGATGAGGGTGGGATTGGACATTGCCGGATGCTGAATGATCTTTCCGGCATAGAAGACCATCGTCAGACTCTTGCCGCTACCTTGGGTG
>Ga0209108_10001031_pt1 | contig 16054 bp, 18 predicted proteins | sample Rifsed10ft1_FD_184003 | JGI IMG/M metagenome (GOLD analysis project Ga0209108, IMG submission 184003) | Soil microbial communities from Rifle, Colorado, USA - sediment 10ft 1 (version 2) | ecosystem: Environmental > Terrestrial > Deep subsurface > Rock core/Sediment | place: Rifle, Colorado...
CCCTGGCCCGCCCGTGCCGTTCCCTGGCCGAGGCGCCGTTGTAGAGGAGCGGGAGCTCGACGTTCTCCTGCGCGGTGGTCCGGGGAAGAAGATTGAAGGTTTGGAAGACAAAACCGAGCTTCCGGTTGCGGATGCGGGCCAACTGGTCCCGGTCCATCTGGCCGACGTTCTGCCCGTCCAGCCGATAGATTCCCGAGGTCGGCTTGTCCAGGCAGCCCAGGATGTTCATGAAGGTGGACTTGCCCGAACCGGAGGGGCCCATGACGGCGACAAACTCGCTCGATTCAATGGCGACGGTGACTCCCCGAAGGGCCTCCACGGCCACCTCGCCCATCTGATAGACCTTGGTGAGGCCGTCAACTTCAATCAGCGGCATTTCGGATTTCTGATGGATTTCGGATTTGGAACCGCCGATACACGAAGATGCACGCAGAGACGATTCGGTTCTCGCGGGTCCGTGCCGAATCCCATCTGCGTTCATTTGCGTTCATTTGCGGTTCCATTTTCTATAACCGGATGCGTGGGCCGCCCGAAGGCGCGGACCCACTCCGCGGCTGCGCCGAGAGGCCCAGGATGACCGTGTCGCCTTCCCGCAGCCCCTCCAGCACCTCGGTCCTCTGCCCGTCGCTGAGCCCAGCACGAACCATCCGCTCCACCGGTTTTCCATCCTGGAGGGACCAGATCCGCTGCTGCGCGTTGGGCGCCGTCCCCCGCATCGCAGGACCCGACCCGCCGCCCGCCCGTGTCCCTCCGCGGCCGGTGGCGGCCGCCTGTGACGCACGTTGCCCCTCCGTGCCTTCCAGCCGGACCCGGAATGCTGCATTGGGGACCAGGAGCACGTTATCGCGCCGGGCGACCAGGATCCGCACGTTGGCGGTCATCCCCGGCTTCAAATGCAGTTCCGGATTGGAGACGGCCACCACCGTGGTGTAGGTCACGACATTCTGCAGGACCTGTGGGGCCTGGCGAATCTGGACCACCCTCCCCCGAAAGGCTTGGCCGGGATACGAGTCCACGGTGAACGTCGCCTCCTGGTTGAGGACCACGCGGCCGATGTCCGCCTCGTCCACGTTGGTATCCACCTGCATCTTGGTCAGGTCCTGGGCGATGAGAAACAGCGTCGGGGCCTGCAGGGAGGCGGCCACGGTCTGCCCGACGTCCACATTGCGTGAAACGACCACGCCATCCACCGGGGCCCGGATGAAGGTATTGTTCAGATCCACCTGGGCCTGGGCCAGAGCGGCCTCCTTCTGCTGCACGGTTGCCTCGGCGGACGTGAGTTGGGCTCGGGTGACGTCCAGCGCCGCCTGGGATGCCCGCAGGCTGGCCTGCGCCGCTTCCAACTGCGCCTGCGCGGACTCCAGGGTGGCTTGGGCCGAGTCCCGCTCCTCCTGCGAGATCCCGCCCTCCTGGTAGAGGCGCGCCCGGGCATCGGACTTCACCTTGGCGTCCCGGAGGGCCACTTCTTGCCGGACGACGTTGGCCCTGGCCGTGGCAACGTCCGCCTCGGCCTTGACCACGGAGGCCCGCTGGTTCAGAACAGCCGCCCGGGCGCTCTCGAGGTCCCCCTTCGCCTGGTTGAACTTGGCCTCGAAGGTGGCCGGGTCGATCCGGGCGATCAGCATGCCTTTCTTCACCGGGGAGTTGTAGTCCACCAGGAGTTGGCTGATCGTCCCGGAGACCTGGGTACCCACCTGGACGGTGATCACCGCGTTCAGCGTCCCGGTAGCCGAGATGGAGGACTGGATGTCCCCCCGCTCTACCGGCGTCGTGCGAAACGATGCCTTCCCCGTCCCGTTCCCGAGCCAGTAGAACCCACCGGCTCCGCCAAGGACCAGCACGCTCAGGATGGACACGAAGATCAGTTTGCGTCGGGTCATGGGAGGATCGTTCCTTGCCGAAAGAAGAGGTGACGCTCTGAGTGTAATCGGTGCATAAGTGCCTGTCAAAGCCTATTGACCGGAGTGGCGGAATGCCTCATGAAGCCATGGCGCGGCCCCGCCCCATCTGGTGGTGTCCCCTCCCCTTTCGTAATTCCAGCCACTTGGTCCACTGCTCCGGCGTAAGCTGGGAGCGCAGGGCGACTACCGTGTCCAGCCGCCGGTCCAGGAGCTTCCCCTGCAGCGCCTTCACTCGATCGGCGGTCAACTTCAGGGCGGCCGGGTCGGAGTTCTGTTGATCCAGAAGTCGCCGCATCTCGACCCGGGCCTCGCACAGCGCTTGGATATCCGCCCGGGCCTGGTCCCGCTGCGAGTTGAACAGGGTCTGGATCTGCCCGGCCTGCTGGTCGGTGATGCCCAATCTCTCCTTGACCCGGTCCCGGAAGACCTTCCGAATCGCCTCGCGATCATCATTGGTCAGGAATCGCTCCGGCCTCGCACACATGCTGGCGGGAGCCGGCGCCTGCTGTGCCTGCGCCACGACGACGCTGCTTCCCGCCAGGGCAAGAATCGCTGTCAATACCAACGCCCGCTGGAACCATTTCGTTTTCACGTTGACCTCCTGTGAACCAAGACGACCCATCGACCGTGTTCACTTCGTGTTTTTCACGCGAAACCCATTCCCCGGGTCACGGGCTCTTGGACTCTTTCTCCTCCGGCCGGGAAGGGTTGCCGCGCCAGCGCTCCGCCCGGCGCTCCCATTCCTGGGCCAGCGTCTCAAACTTCGCCTGCTGCCCCGGGTCCAGGAGGGCTCGGATGCGATCCCGGCTCCGCTCCCGGAGCTCCTGGAATCGGGGCCGGAGCTCCTGCCGCAGGCGCGCAAACTCCTCGCCGGACTCGCGCAGGATGGCCTCCACCTGCTGCTGCTGATCGGCGCGGAGGTCCAGCTCGCGGGTCAGACGCTTGAGCACGGTTTGCTGGAATCTTCCCGCGTCCCTGCGCGGGCCCCACCACCCCGTGCGGGCCTGGAACAGGCCGAGTCCCAGGGCGCCAGCACCCGCACCCAGGACGAAGGCAAGCAGCAAGAGCAGGGCCCCCTTGAGCCGCGGTCTCATTTCACGTCCCCTTCCATGACGGCTGCCAGGACGAGGTCCAGGTCCGGCGTGGTGCCTCCGAGCACCAGGCGCTCGCTGGCGGAAAGCCCCTCCTCCGGTACCAGTCCTGGTGCCAGTCCTGGTGCCAGTCCTGGCGCCAGGCTTGGTGCCAGGCCGACCGACACGGACCCGACGCCCCCTTCGAACTGGAAGAGGATCAAGAGCATGGCGGCCGTGGCGGCGAAGGCCGGGAGCAGTCTCCAGGCCAGGCGCCAAAGTTCCGGATCGGTGGCCCCCGAGATAGGGGTGGCAGGCAGGGCGGCCAGGACCCGCTGGGCGAAATCCGCCGGAGGCTCCGGTCCATCCTTGGCGCTGGCAAGCAGGCCGCGGGCGAGGCGGGCCCTCACCAGTAGGCGCGTGCAGGTCGGACAGCCCGCCAGATGGTCCATTGCCCAGGAGGGCATTGCGGCCGCGTCGAGTACCGCAAGTTCGTCCACCCGCTTGCCGACGTCTTCACACGGTCCCATGGCCCTCACCCCGCGAATGTCGTTACCTGACGGGATTCATCCCGCCCACCAGCTTCTCAACCACCCTTCGCATCGCCCGCCGGGCCCGGTGAAGGCGAATCCTCGCCGCGAGGGGGGAACACCCCAGGACCCTGCCGACCTCGGCCGGCGTGAGCCCCTGGGCATCGGCCAGGATCAACGCCTGCCGGTCCTTGGGTCCGAGCGATGCCACGGCCCGCTCCAACAGGTCGCGGGCAGAAGCCCGATCGGCGGGATCGCCGCCGGTTGCCAAGGTCTGCGCCGCGCGCTGCTCGTCGAGAGAAAGGTCCTCCCAGGACACTTCCGGCCCTCGCTGCCGCCTGCGCAGCCGGTCGTAGCTGGCGTGGGTGGCGATCCGGGCGATCCAGGGGCCGAACGGCGAGCCAGGTTTGAAGCCAGACAGGCCCGCGAAGGCTCGGAGAAAAGCCTCCTGGGCGACCTCCTCAACGTCGGCGCGATTCGCAAGAAATCCGCCGACGATCCGGAAGACGAGCCGCTGGTACCGATGGACGAGGACTCCAAAGGCGTCCCGGTCACCCACGAGCGCCCGCTGGACCACCTCTCCATCGTCCGGATCATCGCCGCTCCCCTGCCAACCGGCCAGCGCCGTCATAGGCTCATCCTTACACTACGTCGGAATGCCCGCGGGTGTTTCAGCGCCCGGCGGGACAGATCATGGGATGGAACTATCGAGATTCAAAGGCGCGATGGCTTTCGGATGGATTGGGCCCCGTCCACTCGGTGCCTGGTCTAGCCGAGGGAGAAACCGGCCAGCCGGGCAAACAGGACGAAAACGGCCAGGAGCACGAGGCCGCCGAGGAGCCACAGACCCATCCGCAGGCGCCGTTCCCATTGTAGCCGGCGATGGGCGCGCGCGCGGCGGCGCTCTTCGTCCTCGAGCTTGCGAAGCTCGGCAGGTGGGCGTGGCATGGCGGGACGCCTCCGTTACGGTCATGATGCCAGGAAGAGTCGAACCGGTCAAGCCGGCGGGCGACCCCTCGGGGCGGCGGAGGTAGCGGGCTACACGATCCGTGCCCGGAGCCGGGAGCTGGCAAAGTCCACGCCCATGATCATGGCCACCAGCACCAGCAGCACGGCCGAGGCCGCGGGGTAGTTGATCATCCGAAGGTAGGTCTGGATGTAGAACCCGATCCCCCCGGCCCCGACGAATCCCAGGATCGTGGCGGCGCGGATGTTCGTCTCCAGGCGATACAGCACGTAGGAGGCAAAGAGGGGCAAGACCTGGGGCAGGATCCCGAAGCGGAGGACCTGCAGGCGGCTCGCCCCGGTGGCGGCGATGGCCTCGACGGGTCCGGGCTCGATCCCCTCGATGGCCTCGGAATACAGCTTGGCGAGCGTCATGATCGTGTAGGTCACGACGGCCAGGATGCCCGGAAAGGGGCCCAGCCCGACCGCGGCCACGAAGAACAGCGCATACACCATGGTGTCCACGCTGCGGAAGAGGTTGAGGATTGCCCGCGCCGGATAGAAGAGCGGCCCGGGCACCACGTTCCTCGCCGACAGGAACCCCAGCGGAAGAGCCAGGATGGCCGCCAGCGTCGTCCCGACCACCGCGATCTGGAGGGTCTGCAGCGCGCCGGTGACCGCGCTGGCCAGGACGGACAGGTCGGGCGGGATCATGCGGCGGACGAAGTCCGCCATCCAGGGAAGCCCCCGAACCAGCCGGATGAGGCTCACCTCGGTGGCGGCCAGGAACCAGCCATAGACCACCAGGATCGCCAGAATGAGCCCCGTGCGTTTCAGGCTGCGCCTCACCGCACCCCTCCTTGGTAGAGGTCCTCGACGATCTGCTGCGTGATACCGCTGGGTGGCCCGTCAAAGACCACCCGCCCCTGTCGGAGGCCCACGATGCGCGTCCCGTAGCTCAGGGCCGTCTCCAGCATGTGCTGGCTGACCACCAGGGTCAACCGGCGCTCGACGTTGATCCGCTGGAGGATCCCCATGATGCTCTCGGTGAGCTTGGGGTCCAGGCTGGCGGTCGGCTCGTCGGCCAGGATGACCTTGGGCTCCTGGGCCAGCGCCCGGGCGATGGCCACCCGTTGCTGCTCGCCGCCGGAGAGCGTGTCCGCCCGGCGGTCGGCAAACTCCTCCAGGCCGACCATGCGCAGGCAGGCGAAGGCCAGGTCGCGATCCCCGCGGGGAAACCGGCCGAGAAGGCTGGGGAATCCCGGGACATGGGCCAGCCGACCTGCCAGGACGTTCTCCAGCACGCTGGCCCGTTTCACGAGGTTGAATTGCTGGAAGATCACCCCGATCTGGCGCCGCAGCCCCCGCAGGGCCTCCGGCGGCGCCCCCGTCACCCGCGACCCGTTCAGCAGCACCTCCCCCCCCGTCGGCTCCACCAACCGGTTCAGGCACCGGAGCAGCGTGGTCTTGCCTGCCCCGCTCTGGCCGATGACCATCAGGAATTCGCCGGCGGCGACGTCCAGGTCCACCCTGTCCAGGGCCACCGTCTCGGGTGGGAAGACTTTGCGCAGGCCGCGGATGCGAATCATGGGATCTCTATGTGTCTGGAGTTCACGTGACAGGATTGCAAAGCGTTCGGTGGTTCGGTGGTTCGAGGGTTCGGTTGTTCAGTGGGTTGGGAACGACCGAACCGCCGAACGCTCGAACCATCGAACGCTCTTGTTCCGAGTTAGCGTCTCGGTCGCCAGCCGAGCATGTCAATCGCCTCCCGCACGGGGTCGTAGTCGCTGTCCCTGCCCGGCGCGAACCCGTCAATCCCGTAAAAGTCCTTCAGGATGGGCCGATACTCCGGGGCGTTGAAGGTCATCAGCGCGTCGAAGAGCTTCTTGACCAAGCCCGGGTCCAGCCCCTCGCGGACGATGACCCCGGCCTCGGGGATCGGGTCGGTCTCGGCGATGTAGGTCACCTTCTCCACCCGCTCCTTGTCCTTCAGGTATTGCTGCGGCGCCAGGTCGAAGGATGCCACGGCGTCCACGCTTCCATTGAGCAGGGCCAGCAGGGCCGCCTCGTGCGTGCCGGCGAACATGGCATCCTTGAAGAAGGTCTTCGGATCCCGCTCCTTGACCAGGCCCTTCTTGATCAGCATCACCATGGGGTACACGTATCCCGAGGTCGAGCCCGGATCCACGAAGGCGATGGTCTTTCCCCGAAGCGCCTCGAGGCTGTTGAGACCGGAATCCTTGCGGACGTAGATGCGGGAGGTGTAACTGGTCTTGCCGTGCCAGACGTCCACCGCCACGATCTGGGCCTTGGCCTCGCGGTTGGCGAAGACGTATCCGGCGGGGTGCACAAAGGCGAGGTCCGCCGTCTTGTTCCGCAAAGCCTCCACCACCCCCAGGTAATCCGTCGGCATGTACACCTTGATGGACAGGCCGAGCTTCTTGCCCAGCTCGGCGGCGAAGACCTCGCCGGCCTTGAACAGTTCGGTGGGGATGTTGGAGGGTGTCACGGCCAGGACGAGCTGCTTCGGCATCTCCCCCGCGCCGGCACCCGCCGCACTCCCCACCACACATGCAACCGCCACCACCAGGCCACAGATCACTGGGTACCGCATGGAACCTCCCCCTTTTTCCCGGTTCTCCCGAGTTCTCCCTGCGTACTGCAGGGCAAAGAAAAACGCCGCATCGCCCATGGGGGATGCGGCGTGGGTTTCGCGCCTTCCAAGAAGCCGCTTTCCTACGCTGGCATGACCCAGATCAGGTTCCAGGGTCCCATCAGACACGGCCCGGAATGGCCGCTTCTCACGGGTCTCAGCCCTTTGACAGGACCAGACGGCTGGTGGGCCGCCCTGTCGCCGGACTCCCCTAGGGCTTCGGCCCCGATGCTAGCACAGCGCGGGCGCGTGTCAACCCCGATCCGAAGGCCCGATCCGAACGCCGGCCTCAGGAAAAGAAGCCGTCCTCCTGCATCAGGAGCAGGGCCTTCTCGAAGGCCTGGACGGTCCGCTGGACATCCTCGTCGCTATGCACGGCTGAGACCCAGCCATGCAGGGGGCAGATATCCACCCCATTGAGCACCAGGGCACAGCGGAGGGCGTGGTAGGCGTCCGGGTTGGACAGGGATTGAAGCGTCCGATGGTCCCGGGTCCCGGGGTCCGGTGGCGTCCCCACCGCCGGCTCCAGATTGTAATTGACGATCGAGGTGTCGCCGTACACGGAACCCGGAATCCCCAGGCGCCGCCACACCCCCGCCAGTTCCTGCCGCAACGCAGTGCCCGCCCGGTTCGCCCGGCGATGCGCCTCGCCGTCGGCGATGAAACTCAACATGGCGATCCCGGCCGCCGCGGAAAGCGGGTTGGCGTTATAGGTCCCCGCGTGCGCCACGCGCTCCTTGCGGTTCCAGGCCGGGTCGCCTCCAAAGGCCACCCGATCGAGGATGGCCGCCTGCCCCACCACCGCGCCGCCCGGAAGCCCCCCGGCGATGATCTTGGCCAGCGTGGTCATGTCGGGTGTGACCCCGGTGAGCTGCTGGACGCCCCCGGGGGCGCTGCGGAATCCGGTGATGACCTCGTCGAAGATCAGGACCACCTGGTGGCGGCGGGTGAGGTCGCGCAGTCCCCGCAAGTACTCCGCATCCGTCGGGATGGTGCCGCTGCTCCCGCCGCCGGGTTCCAGGATCACCGCGGCCACGTCCTGACGCGATGTGAGGAGCCTTTCCATGGCCGCCAAGTCATTGGGCGGGCACAGGATGACCTGGGCCAGCGACTCGTCCGGAATGCCGGAGGACATGGGGACGTCGTACGGCGGCTTGACCCCGGCCAGGGCGTAGTCGTGCCACCCGTGAAAGTGCCCCTCCAGCTTCACCACTTTTGCCTTGCCGACATGGGCCCGCGCCAGCCGCAGGGCCAGTTGCGTGCTCTCGGTTCCCGAGTTGGTGAACCGCACCCGTTCAGCCGAGGGGATCAGCCGCTGGACCAGCTCGGCCCAGCGGATCTCCAGCTCGTGACAGGCGCCGTAGTGGGTCCCCCGCTCCACCTGATCCCGAACCGCCTTGACGATCACCGGGTGACCGTGCCCGAGGAATAGCGCCCCATGACCCATCCAGTAGTCGATCAGTTCCTGGCCATCGGCGGTCCACTTCCGCGTCCCCTGCGCCCGCTCCACGTAGACGGGGAACGGCTTCATGTGGCGGATGTCGTGGGTGATGGTGCCGGCGATGGACCGGCCCGCCCGGGCGGCCAGGGCCTCCGACCGCGGGTTCGCCCGCCGGTACAATTCCCAGATCCGTCCGTGTCCGCCGCGGCTCGAGTGGCCTTGATCCGTCATGGCATCCCCCACGCCGTCATGCGGGGCCGACTCCAATGCACTTCGGGTGCCGCCTTATGTACCGAGGACCCGCCGGAGGAGGAGCCGTCGCCGCAACAGCCGCCGAAGCGCTCCCTCCGTCGTCCGGAACTTCACCGCCTTGCGCCCTTCAATGAAAAGGACCGGGACCTCCCGATCGTATCGGGCCGTTAGCTCCGGATCGGCCTCGATGTTCACCTCCCTGAGCTGGACCGGGAACTCCCCGGCCAGCCGCTCGCAGAGCATCTTCAGATCGTCACACAGGTGACAGCCAGGGCGAGTGTACAGTTCGAGGCGGAGCGGCTGGGCACCCATCTCTCAAGTTACGGGACGGTACCACGCCGCCCGGGGCCTGTCAACGTCGCCTGCATGACTATCGCGTGGTGCCCGGGAGCGGATTTTCCCTTGACTTGGGGCGGCAGCGGGGCTATCTAGCTGCCGGCACCTCTTTCCCCTGGGGCCACTCGCAGAAGGCGGACAGCGTGCAGCGAATTCTGGTCCGGCATGGTGATGGCAGGGTGGAGACCGGGGTGGATCTCAGCGCCCTGGCAGAGGTCCTTCGGGATCCCCGCGTCCTGCTGTGGGTGGACGCCGAGGGAGAGCCACCCGAGGCGCTGGAGGCCCTGGCCCGCCTGTTCGGCCTGCACCCGGTGACCGTGGAGGATTTCATCCACCGGAATCAGCGGCCCAAGATCGAGGAGTTCGACCAGTACGTCTTCCTGGTGATCCACGTCCTTCGGGCCGTCCGGGAGGACGAGCTGGAGACGGACGAGCTGCACGTGGCCCTCAAGCAGAACTGCCTTCTCACCGTCCACAACCGACCCCTGGACGCCGTGAAGCGGGTGTTCGACCGGTGCCTGGCCGATCCTCGGTCCCTCCAGCACGGGGCGAGCTTTCCCCTCTACCTCCTCAGCGACGCCGTGGTGGACGGCTGCTTTCCCGTGCTGGACGGCCTGGGTGACGAGATCGACGCCCTGGAGGACGCCGTGGTGACCGCCCCGGCCCGGGCCCGGATGCACCGCATCTTCGAAGTGAAACGGGTGGTGGTGCAGTTGCGAAAGGTCGTGAGCCCCCAGCGGGAAGTCTATAACGCCCTGAGCCGCCGCGACTATCCCTATGTTGACCCGCAGACCGCGGTCTACTTCCGCGACGTGCACGACCACCTGGTGCGAGCCTTCGAGGTCATCGACTCCTACCGGGACCTGGTGGCCAACTGCCTGGATGCCTATCTGGCCGCCATATCCAACCGGCTGGGCCAGGTGATGAAGCAGCTCACCATCATCGCCACGATCTTCATGCCCCTCTCGTTCCTCACCGGCTTCTTCGGCATGAACTTCACCGGCATCCCCTTCAACCGGTCGTGGCTCTTGGGGCTCGTCCTGGCCCTGATGCTGGGGCTGCCGGTGGTCATGCTGGTCTATTTTACCCGCCGGGGCTGGTTGACCGATGAGCGGCGGGTCACGAATTGGAAGCGGCTTCGGGCGTGGCTCCGTTCGCGACGCTGAATGCCGGGGGAGTCGGATTGTCATGCGCCCGGAGATCCGTGCAATCCGGATGGGCGTGTGGCCGGAGAGAAGCGCTGAGATGGAAGCAAGGGGCAGAGCCAGGAGGCAAGATGAGCGCAAGCCACGTGGCATCCCTGATCGCGCTGAAGGAGGAGATGTTTTCCCGGACCATGCAGGTGGCGCCCCTGTGCCCTCGGGACAAGCTCATGTGGGCCCCGCGGCCTGAGGCGCTTACCCTGGGACAAGTCCTGCGACACATGTACCGATCCGAACTCAACCGGATGCGCTTCCTGAATGGCCAGATCGACATCCAGGAGTACTATGTCTTGCGTCACGGCGAGGGCGAGGCCAGGAACCTCAAGGCCACACTCGGCGAGGTCACGGACCTGGACGCGGAATTGACAGGGTTGAAGGAGGCCCATACCTATTCCCTTCAAACCCTCGGGGGGCTGAGTGACGAGGACCTGGCCCGCCCCACGGATTGGGGTGGGAAGAAGCGAACCACCCTGGAATTCTTTCTCCTGGTGTTCGAGCACGACGCCCAGCATCGCGGCCAGGTGGCCACGTACCTTCGGCTGCTGGGCGTGGAACGGCCGGCCGGAAGGGATTGGCGGGGGCTGGTCTATGGCCGGTGAGGGATGGGGAGTCTTCCCCGAAAAAGGGGAGCCGCCCAGGGCGGTTCTCAGCCTGGCGGAACAGGTCGCAGAGGACGGCGGCAGCGTCCTGGCGATGTACCGCGAGCCGGTGGGGCAGGCCTGGCAGCTCTTCGCCCTGCTCCCCATGGACCAGGTGCAGCCGACCCCGTATCAGCGCGACCTGTCAGCCGCCCACGCCAAACGGCTGCGCGAGGTCATCCAGAAGCTGGACCGGTTCATTGACCCCATCGTGGTCATCCGCCACGGTCCCAGGGAGTACTGGACCCCCAACGGGAACCACCGGCGCGATGCCCTTCAGAAGCTGAAGGCCAAGCACATTCCGGTCATCCTCATCCCCGAGCCGGCGGTCGCATTCCAGATCCTGGCCCTGAACACCGAAAAGGCCCACAACCTCAAGGAGAAGTCCCTGGAGGTCGTCCGGATGTTCCGCGGCCTCCTGGAGGAGGAGCCGCGGAAGGCCGAAGAGGACTTCGCCTTCCAGTTCGAAGAGGCCCACTTCGTCACCCTCGGCCTCCTGTACGAGAAGTACCCGCGCTTTTCGGGCAGCGTCCACGCCCCCATTCTCCGGCGGGTGGACACGTTCCTGAAGCAGACCCTGCCCAAGGCCTACGAGGAGCGCCGACGCCGCGCCGAGGTGGTCGAGGCGGCCGACACACTGCTGATCGACGTGACCACCCGCCTGAAGAAGCGGGGGATCATGCACCCGTACATCAAGAATTTCGTCATGGCCCGCTGCAACCCCCTGACCCGCGCCCGCAAGACCCTGCCCACCTTCGATCAGACCTGGGAAAAGATCCAGGCCGCCCTGGAGAAGTTCGACGTGGACAAGATCCGGAGCGAGGATATTGCTCGGGCGGCTGCCTTTGCGGCAGCCTGAGGGCCCGGGCGACTGCTTTCGCGGCAGGCTGACTTTCCTCCGAGCCTTTGCCCCGACCTCCAGGATTCCCCTGGTCGAGGGACCATGCTCACCGGGACTTGAGAAAGGTCCGAAGGGCGGACCGGACCCTGGGATGGCTCCCCATCAGGATGGTGTAGTGGTTCGTGTTCGGGATGACCACGAGCTTCGACTTCGGAATGGCGTGGGCCAGGGCTCGACCCTCCTCCTCGGTCATCAGGCAGTCGGTGAACGTCATGAGACCGTCCGGGGCCCGCAGGATCAGCGTGGGGCATGTGACCCGGTGGTGGGAAACCCAGAGGCGCTCCCGCGAGAGATTCCTCTATGATTGGCGGTCAGCCCGTGGATGCAGACGACCGCCGGACCCTTGCCTGGCCACTCGTGCACTGCGAGCGACACCCCGTTGACCCCGACACGCTCCATAGCCACCCTCTTTCCCGATGGAGCCGGCGCACCAGCCTGGTGCACGCCTTCCGCTCGATGTCCCAGATTTCTCTGACGGGCTGTTCCTCTGCCACGTCCATCAGGAGTATAGCCGATTCTTGTTCCCACTCCCATCCCTTCTGGCACTCCTGCTGCTCCAGCGCGGTTTCCTCCTTGACACGGCGCACCGTTATGCGCGAGGCTGCAGTTGCCCCCGAGAGCCTGGGTATCTGACCACGGGGCGGGAATCCGCGACAAGAGCCGGCCTCGATCCCATCGAGACCCAACAGCACCAGTATCGGCGGAGGCTGGGATGCTCATCGTGATGGAGCGCAACGCGACCCGGGAGCAGATCCACGCCGTCAACGAGGCGGTGAAGGCGCTCGGGCTCATCCCCCAGCCCATCCCGGGGGAGACCCGGGTGGCCATCGGGGTGCTCGGCAACCAGGGCTACGTGGACGAGGAGCCATTCCGGGACCTTCCGGGCATCCAGGAACTCATCCACGTCACCAAGCCGTTCAAGCTGGTGAGCCGGGACTTTCATCCGGCCGATACCGTCGTGAGCGTGGGAGGGGTAAAGCTGGGCTGGGGACAGGAGCCGGTGGTGATCGCGGGGCCATGTGCCGTCGAGAGCCGGGATCAGGTCCTGGCGGCCGCCCGGGCGGTCAAGGCCGCCGGCGCCAGGATCCTGCGTGGCGGTGCGTTCAAGCCCCGCACGGGCCCCCACACCTTCCAGGGGTTGGGGTACGAGGGGCTCACGTACCTGGCCGAGGCGGCCCGGGCGGTCGGGCTCCCCATCGTGACCGAGGTGATGCGGATCGACCAGATCGAACAGGTGGCCGCCGTCGCCGACTGCCTGCAGATCGGCGCGCGGAACATGCAGAACTTCGACCTCCTCAAAGAGGTGGGACGCACCGGCAAGCCCGTCCTGCTGAAGCGCGGCATGAGCGCCACGCTGGAGGAGTTCCTGGCGGCCGCGGAATACATCCTCTTCGAAGGCGACGGCCAGGTGATCCTCTGCGAGCGGGGCATCCGGACCTTCGAGCGGGCCCTGCGCAACACCCTGGACCTGGGGGTCGTCCCCTACCTCCGCCAGGTGACGCACCTTCCGGTGATCGTGGACCCAAGCCATGCCCTGGGCCGCCGGGACCTCGTGATCCCCATGGCCAAGGCCGCGGTGGTCGTCGGCGCCGCCGGCATCATGGTCGAGGTTCACCCCGACCCGATTCGCGCCCTCTGCGACGGCCCGCAGTCCCTCGACCCCACCGGGTTCGACCATCTGATGCGGGAGCTTCTGGCGATCAGGCAGCTCACCGCGCCTCAGGCCCAGCACGCACAGCGATCCTAACCATCAGGCTCTCCCCGGGGCCCGGGCGAGGACGCGGCACCGAACGGTGGGGACTGCCTGCGCATACGGTCACGCGCCGATCCGGGCCCCGGTCATCTCCTTCACCAGCTCGCCGACAAAGCTCTTGGCGTCGCCGAAGAGCATCGTCGTCCTGTCCATGTAGTAGAGTTCGTTGTCGATGCCGGCGAAGCCGGGGTTCATGCTGCGCTTGATCACCATCACCGTCCGGGCCTTGTCCACATCCAGGATCGGCATGCCAAAGATGGGGCTGGCCTTATCGTGCCGGGCCGCCGGATTGGTGACGTCGTTGGCGCCGATCACCAGGGCCACGTCGGTCCGCGGAAACTCGGGGTTGATCTCGTCCATCTCGATCAGGCGGTCGTAGGGGATGTCCGCCTCGGCCAGGAGCACATTCATGTGGCCGGGCATCCGGCCCGCCACCGGATGGATGGCGAACTTCACGTCAACCCCCCGCCGCGTCAGCGCGTCGTACAGCTCCCGGACCTTGTGCTGGGCCTGCGCCACGGCCATGCCGTAGCCGGGGATCACGACCACGGAGGTCGAGGCCTCCAGGATCGCGGCCGCCTCCTCCGCCGTGGCGCTCCGCACGCTGCGCTGCACCGCTCCCGCCGCCGCCATCTGCACCTGCCCGAACCCCCCGAAGAGGACGTTGGTGAAGGACCGGTTCATGGCCCGGCACATGATCACCGAGAGGATGAGCCCCGACGAGCCGTCCAGCGCGCCGGCCACGATCAGCAGGTTGTTGTCCAGCACGAAGCCCATGGCCGCCGCGGACAGTCCCGCGTAGGAGTTGAGCAGCGAGATCACCGTCGGCATGTCGGCGCCGCCGATGGGAATGATCAGCAGGACCCCGAACAGCAGCGACAGGACCGCCATCACCGGGAAGAGCTCGCTCCGGTCGGGGTTCGCCACCAGGTAGACGGCCACGCCGACCGCGACGGCCAAGAGCGACAGGTTGACGGCGTTCTGGCCCCGGTAAACGATCGGGCGGCTCGGCACAAGGTCCTGCAGCTTCCCGAAGGCCATCAGGCTGCCCGTGAACGTCAGGAATCCCAGGATCACCTCCAGGCTCAGGGCGGTCATGGTAAAGGTGCTGAGCGTTCCCGGGTTCAGGTAGTACTCGGCCGTCCCCACCAGTGCCGCGGCCAGCGCGCCGAAGGCGTGCGAGAGCGCCGTGCGCTGCGGGACGTGGGTCATCGGCATGAACACGGCCAGGGGCAGCCCGATCGCCGTCCCCAGGATGAATCCCACCAGGATCCAGTGGTAGCTGACGATCTCGTGGTGCACGAGGGTCCCCACGATCGCCAGGGCCATGCCCACCTCGCCCGCCCGCACTCCCCTCCGGGCCGTGGTGGGATGGCTCAGCCACTTCAGGGAGAGGATGAAGAGCGCCGCGGCGACGATGTAGCTGACCTGGATGAAGTAGCTCGCGATCACTGGCCGGGCTCCCGCTTCTTGAACATCTTGAGCATGCGGTCCGTGATGACGAAGCCGCCCACCACGTTGGCCATGGCGCACACGACGGCGATCGTCCCCAGGACCGTGCTGAGCGGGCTCTTCCCCGCGCCCGCGATGACGATGGAGCCCACCAGCGAGATGGCCGAGATGGCGTTGGTGAGGGACATGAGCGGGGTATGCAGGAGGGGGCTCACCCGGCGGATGACCTCGAAGCCCACGAAGGTCGCCAGCACAAAAACGAATAGCCCGCTCTCCAGGGTGGTTGGCATCCGATCAGCCTCCTCTCTCCTCCAGCCTGAAACCCCTGATTGCCAAATTGCCCCGCCAATGGCGGGATTGCCCGATTGCCTCCGCAGGCGCACCGGACACCCAGCGCCGGTGTCCTTGGGGGTTCCCGTGTGTTGGATCCGGCTTCCGGTCTCCCCACATGGCAATGGCACCGTTCACGGACGCGCCTGCGGAACGGGGACCTCGAGCGGCGGCAGCTTCAGCGCCTCGCGTACCCGGCGATGCACGACCTCGCCGCCCCGGGTCAGCAGGGTCTCCCGTGTGATCTCGTCGTCCGGATTCAGCTCCAGGCTGCCCGACTTCACCAGGTGCTGAAAGAACGCGGCGATGTTTCGCGCGTACATCTGGCTCGCATGGAAGGGGACGCTTCCCGCCAGGTTCACCGCCCCGATGATCGTCACCCCGCGCTCCACCACCGTCTCATACGCGCGCGTGAGCTCGCAGTTGCCGCCTCGCTCGGCCGCCATGTCCACGATCACCGAACCCGGCACCATGCCGGCGACCATCTCCTTGGTGATGAGGACCGGCGCCTTCCGGCCGGGGACGACCGCCGTGGTGATGACCACGTCACTCTCGGCGACCACGCGCGCCAGGAGTTCCTGCTGGCGCCGGTAAACCGACTCGTCCTGCGCCCTGGCGTACCCGCCCGCATCCTGGGCCTCGGCCACCTC